>Ga0075471_10000134_pt1 | contig 37699 bp, 35 predicted proteins | sample DEB19_08_DNA_2_FD_74787 | JGI IMG/M metagenome (GOLD analysis project Ga0075471, IMG submission 74787) | Aqueous microbial communities from the Delaware River and Bay under freshwater to marine salinity gradient to study organic matter... | ecosystem: Environmental > Aquatic > Marine > Coastal ...
GTGATGCACATCAGATTTTGCAGGAAATTGATGAAGACTGGGAGCTCGTTTTTGTAGATGCGGAAAAAACAGGATACATAAAATATTTTGATACACTTATTGAAAAAGTAAAACCCGGAACTTTTTTAATCTTTGACAATGTATTTTTTCATGGTGAAGTACTCAATGAAAAAATAAAAGGGAAAAGTGGAAATGCAATTGCTGCATTCAATGATCATATAAAAAATAGCAATAAAATTGATCATGTCATGCTAACTGTCAGAGACGGAATTAGCATCATGCAAAAAAAATAATTTCATCATGAGCCTAAGATTTTTATACAGAAATATTTTACACATAACAATATGGATTGGAATACCTTTCTCCATAAAGAGTCAGACACTTCCAAGTGAAGATATCGTGAATTATATTTCACAATACGCCAACATAGCCATCAATGAAATGGTTAGAAGCGGCGTACCTGCATCTATAAAAATTGCTCAAGGAATTTTAGAAACCCAAGCCGGAAAAAGTCAGCTTGTGCTGGAATCTAACAATCACTTTGGAATAAAATGCAAATCAAATTGGGATGGACCGAAAGTGTATCATGATGATGATGCACAGGGAGAATGTTTCAGAAAATATAAAGATGCTCTCAGCTCATACAAGGATCATTCCGATTTTTTAAAATCTCAACCGCGTTATGCTGGATTGTTTAAGCTAGATCCTGACGATTACAGTGCATGGGCCTGGGGGTTGAAAAAAGCTGGATATGCCACCAACCCTATTTATGCAGAAACACTCATCAAATTCATTGAAGATTATCAATTGAATAACTTGAATGATTATGCATCTGATGAAGAGCAAGACGACTATGATATTTCTGATTACTTAGACGAGATTACCAAAAATGGAATTACGCCTTCATCTGGAGCGGTAAAGAATGGATCTTCCATCGTTACTAAAAAAGTATCATACCCTGAAGGTGTTTTTAAAATAAATGGCACAAAAGTAATTTATGCAGAATCAGGCAGTTCTCTTTTGTCAATCGCAAAGAAACAGAAGCTCTCTATCCAAAAAATTTTGTTGTACAATGAATTGCCAAAATCAACAGTGTCATTAAAAAAGAGTGAGCTTGTATACCTTCAACCTAAAAAAGCTATCGGCAACAAAACCTATCACAGAGTAATAAGAAATGAAAACCTGAGAGATATCAGCCAACATGAAGGAATCAAGCTTTCCAGCCTCCTGAATTACAATAAATTAAAAAGCAACAGTAAATTAAGAATTGGACAAAAGCTGCGTTTGAAACCAAAAAAAGGATCTGTATCCATTTCAACCGCGAGTAATCATAATAGAAAGAAATCTTTGTCAAGTAAAAAAAAGAAAAGTAGTAAAAAGAAATTTAGAAAATAATGAAAAAAATAATTCACGATAAAACATTTGTTCCTTTTCTTTCCGCTGTGGAAATTCAACAAAAAGTAAAGACAATTGCAGATCAAATAAATAAAGACTACGCTGAAAAATCTCCTCTTTGTATAGCCATTTTGAATGGCTCTTTTATGTTTGCATCAGACCTCTTTAAGGAACTCAACATCAAAGCTGAAATAAGTTTTATCAAATTAGCTTCTTACAAAGGAACCAGCTCTACAGGAAATGTTGTTACTGCAATCGGACTTGAATCGATGCTTCATGGAAGGGATGTGATACTCATTGAAGACATTGTTGATACAGGCAAAACACTCCATGCCTTCCTTCCACAGATATTAGATCATCAACCTTCCTCTCTGAAAATATGTTCACTGCTGCATAAAAAAGAAGCGACAATTCACCCTATCCAAATTGATTACTTGGGTTTTGAAATTCCCAATTTGTTTGTCGTAGGCTATGGGCTTGATTATGATGGTCTTGGAAGAAATTTAGATCAAATCATGCAGATTGAATAATGATATGATCAGCCAAACATTTCTTTTACCTTGGTAAAGAAACTCTTTTCGTTTTTCTCAGGTTGTGGTTGAAAATTCTTAGAATCCCTCAATTTCTCCATCATTTCTTTTTCTTCAGGATTCAATTCTTGAGGTGTCCAGACATTTACATGAATTAGCTGGTCTCCCTTTTCATATGAGTTGATGGAAGGAAATCCTTTTCCTTTGAGACGAAATATCTTTCCACTTTGGGTTCCTGGTGGAATTTTTATTTTAGCCCTTCCATCTATTGTAGGCACTTCAACATTTGAACCAAAAACAGCATCAGGAATACTGATGTGCATATCATATATAACATTTAAATTATCTCGTTGTAATTCTGCATGGGCTTCCTCTTCAATTAGCACAATTAAATCGCCAGGAGCACCGCCTCGCTCACCAATATTTCCTTTTCCACTAAGGCTAAGCTGCATGCCATCTTGAACACCTGCAGGAATATCGATGTTGATGGTTTCTTCTGTATAAACCCTGCCCTCACCTTTGCATGATGTACATTTATTGGTAATGGTAGACCCTTCGCCATTGCAGGTTGGACAAGTGCCTACAGTTTGCATTTGACCTAAAAATGTGCTGGTTACTTTTCTAACTTGCCCTGTTCCATTACAAGTAGAACAGTTTTGCACTGAACTTTTATCTTTCGCACCTGATCCACTGCATGAAGAGCAGCTAGTGTACTTTTTGACTTTAACTGTTTTGTTTGCACCTTTTGCAATCTCTTCGTAATTCATCTTTAGCTTGATGCGAAGATTGCTTCCTCTGGTTCCTCTGGCCTTTCCGCCTCGTTGACGTGCACCGCCTCCACCAAAGAAACTGCCAAAAATATCATCTCCGAAAATATCTCCAAAATTGCTGAAGATATCTTCCATATTCATTCCCTGCCCGCCGCCAAATCCACCACGGTTGTTCATTCCTGCATGACCAAATCGATCGTATTGCGCCCTCTTTTCCTGATCACTCAACACCTCATATGCTTCAGCTGCTTCCTTAAATTTATCTTCTGCAGCTTTATCACCAGGATTCCGATCAGGGTGAAACTGCATCGCAACTTTACGATATGCTTTCTTGATCTCGTCGGCACTTGCAGATTTTGCAACACCCAATATTTCGTAATAATCTCTTTTAGCCATATGATATTTGCTTGGGTTGTAAATTATTTTCCTACAACCACTTTAGAAAAACGAATGATTTTTTCATTCAAAGTATACCCCTTTTCAACCTCGTCCACAACACGTCCCTTCATTTTTTCATCAGTTACTGGAATTTCAGTAATTGCTTCATGAAAATCAGGATTGAACTCTTCACCAACAGATTTCATCTCTTTCAGTCCTTTTGATTGAAGTGCATTTCTAAACTTGGTAAATACCAAACCGATTCCTTCACGGATCTGATGAAGGTCTTCACTTTGTTGCATTTGTTTTTCTGCACGTTCACAATCATCCAATACTTCGAGCATGGATTGAATTACCTCTCTACCTGCAGTTTGAATCAACTCAACGCGCTCTTTGGCATTTCTGCGTTTAAAATTGTCAAAGTCAGCATACAGGCGGATGAATTTTTCCTTTTGCTCATCCAGTTCCTTTTTCAAGGTTTCCAGCTCATTTCCCGCTTCAACAACCTCTTCGTTGGTGTTTTCACCGTTACCCTCTGTTGAATTTTGCAAGATTTCTTTCTCGTCCATGGTTAAGTGTTTAGCGTATTTACCTGTTCAAATGGCCTGCCAATACTCATTTTTGAGTCAAAATGGCGGATTTTTTCAGATACGAACCGCGAATTTCATGCATTTACTTGAAAGTTTACCTTTGCGGCATGAAGAAAGTCGTGTTAAAGAGAAAGATCAGCAATAGGATTGCAAATGGCCATCCCTGGATTTTTGCCAATGAAATTGACTTGATGGATGATGAATTGGAAGCTGGAGATATAGCAGAAGTGCTTTCACACGACGGGAAATTCATTGGCAAAGGATATGTAAACCCCATTTCAAGAATACCAGTTCGTTTACTTACAAGAGATAAAAATGCAGTGATTGATGGTAGCTTTTTCTATGAATCCATTCAAAAAGCATGGGAATACCGCAAAAGGATAGGCTATACAGAAAATTGCAGATTGGTATTTGGAGAAGCAGATCAGTTGCCCCAACTCATCATAGATAAATTCAACGATTACTTTGTAATTCAAACACTGGCACTTGGTATAGATAAATGGAAAAATGAAATCGTTGAATCTCTTCAGAAAATTTTTACACCTAAAGGGATTTATGAAAGAAACGATGTGCCTGTTCGTGAATTAGAGGGACTGGAACAAAAAAAGGGTTTCCTTTCTGCACCATTCAATACAAGAATTCCAATCATAGAAAATGGATTGAAATTTATTGTCGATGTAGAAAAGGGTCAGAAAACAGGATATTTTCTAGACCAACAAGACAACCGCAGGGCCATACAACATATCGTCAAGGATGCAGATGTACTGGGCGCCTTCTGCTACACTGGCACTTTTGAAATACATGCCGCACATTATGGTGCAAAACATGTATTGGGGTTGGATATTTCAGAATCAGCGGTTCAACATGCAAGAGAGAATGCAGCATTGAACAATTTGAAGAATATTTCTTTTCAATGCGTGAATGCATTTGATGCGCTGAAAGAATGGACCAAAGAAGGCAAAAAATGGGATGTTGTCATGCTGGATCCACCCTCATTTACAAAAACAAGAGAGAATATTCAAAAAGCAATCAGTGGGTATAAAGAGATCAACCTAAGAGGAATGAAACTTGTTAAGCCAGGAGGTTTTCTTGTTACATCATCGTGCACCAATCTTGTTCAGCCAGATCTTTTTTATGAAATCATTGAAATGGCTGCAAAAGATGCCAGAAGAAGCTTAAGACAAGTTGTATTTCAGGCACAATCGTCGGATCATCCTATTGTAAGGGGATTAGAAAATACCAATTACCTGAAATTTCTTATTGTACAAGTAATGTAATTACTTCTCGACCTGGAATTTACCAGAGTCGATGATCTGTCCATTTTTATCTCTGAACTGAAAAATGTAAAGTCCTCTGCGGAAATCTGCCAGATCTATGTAGATGTTTGTACCCGGACTGAATAGCTCGAGTTGTTTCTTTCCAACAAAATTATAAATCACCAACAGAGCAGGTGTAGCCTCCTGATGTTTGAACTGAATCTGAATGAAAGATCTACCTGGATTGGGGTAAATAACAGTTCTTTTTACACTTTCACTCATGGTTGTTCTTTTCACCTGACTGACAGATGAGAATGAAAGGAAGCAAAAGAATATGTAAAATATTACCCTCATGAATATATCCTTCTCTCGAAGTTACTGCATTTAATAAAAAAAGAGCCATACGATTGTACGACTCTTGTGTAAACGTAATTTTTAAAATTTTATTTTAATGAAGATAAAGTTTCTTTGATGGCATCAAAATTGGGTAGATCCCCTGCGCTTTCAAGAACTTCAGCGTATTGTACTATACCATTTTTATCGACCACAAATGCTGCCCTACGCGAAACGCCTTTCATTCCAAAAACAAATTCATCATAGAAAGCGCCGTATGCCTGACTTACTGTTTTGTTGAAATCCGACAGAAGTGGAAAATTGTATTGTTGTTCTTCTTTGAATTTTGCAAGTGTGAAGATTGAATCTACCGAAACACCTACCACTTCTGTATTCAATGAAGTATAGATATTGAGGTTGTCTCGTACACTGCAAAGTTCTGTTGTACAAACTCCGGTGAATGCCTGAGGAAAGAAAAGAATCACAAGGTTTTTTCCTTTATAATCCTGCAAAGCAACTTCTTTTTTATCGCTGTTAAACAACTTGAAATCTGGAGCTGATTGTCCTTTTTGAATTGACATAATAATGATGTTTTAGTTGAAATTATTACAAAGATAGTCTCATTGTCCGATCTCCCAACCTTTGTATAATCCACCATGCTTTTTTGATTCTGAAAATAGAACGGGGATTGTTTTTTCTGCCCACTTGCGGTCGGCAACAACCGTGGAGGAAATCAACAAAGAAATAGCTGAAGCAGGTGAATTCCTCAGCATTTGAAGAACCTTATATTGGCCACAAACAGGACTTTGAAGAAAGGTCTTACAATCCGTTTCTTTCTGGAATTCAAAATAATGCAATACTGAAACAGGTAATTGTTTCAGATTTTTTCTTGCATGTTCATCAACCTTTTTTCTGCTTTCAATGAGTAAGAGATCTAAAGCTGAGGGGTACAAAACAGTCAAATAATTTTCCCAATCAGCATCTTTCTTAGCTTGGGCAAGCCATTGGAAATTAGCAAACTCAAGAAAAACATTTCCGATGGAAGATTGGTATTTAGAAGTATCATTTGAGTAAAAATAAAATTCACGAATTCCTCTTTGTGTAAATCTTCCAACATAAACTGCACCTTGGAACCTGTTTAAATTCTCTACCATTTTTTCTTCCACCTTGTCCAGTTCATTAACTTCATCCTGATCTGGCATGCCCCATTGGTTGACATTTTTCAGTTTAACGCGTGCGATGATAACAAAGGGCAGATCTGCAACTGGCACTTGGGGTTTAAGACCAAGGTCCACATTGATGGAAACTGGTTTTCCATTTAGGGAAACAATATAGTTTTCCCAATCATGCTGAAGCTTCTGGGCATTGACTGAAATAAAGATTATGCAAGAGATCAACAATAAATATGGTTTCAATTTTCTCATCAATAAGAAAGTAAAGTAATTTCAATTTTCATAAACCACAAGAAAATGCCCACGATTGGTGATATAATTAACTTTTTAGAAGGAAAAGCACCGCTGTCACTCCAGGAATCATATGACAATGCTGGATTGGCCTGCGGAATAAAATCTACAGTTTGCACAGGTGCAATAACATCTTTGGATTTCACGTCAGAAATACTGGAGGAAGCAATTGAAAAAAAATTTAACCTGATTATTGTTCATCATCCCACCATTTTCAAACCATTAAAAAGAATTGATGAAACCGACCCAATTACTGGACTGCTTCTAAAGGCCATTCAAAACAATATTGCAGTATATGCCATTCATACCAACCTAGACAATGTGTTGTGGGGCGTAAATGGAGAAATTGCAAGAAGAATTGGATTACAAAAAGTTCAAGTGCTTTCATCCCTTCAACAAACACACCAAAAGTTGATCGTCTTTGTTCCTTCAGATCACAAAGAAAAGCTCTTGAATGCTCTTTTCGCAGCAGGTGCGGGTGCGATTGGAAACTACAATGAGTGCAGCTTTAGTGCTGAAGGTGTTGGAACATTCAAACCCCTTACAGGTTCAAATCCCTTCATCGGAAATCATGGAATCAGGGAAAGAGTGAACGAGTCGAAAATAGAAGTGATTTTCCCATCACACCTTCAACAGGAAATGCTTGCAACGATGCAGGCCAATCACCCCTACGAAACCGTAGCCTATGACCTGTTACCCCTTGAAAATGTCTTCCAGGAATTGGGAGCAGGTGCTATTGGAGAACTGCCAACACCAATGGAAATAGGCGAATTTCTTGCGATGTTAAAAGATACCTTCAAAACGGGGGTAATCAGGTACAATACTTACAAGGGAGGTAAAATAAAAAGAGTAGCCATTTGCGGAGGATCTGGTAAAAAATTGATTAACAATGCATTATCACGTGAGGCGGATGCATATATTACTGCTGATTTGACATATCACGATTTTTTTCTTCCAGTGGAAAAAATGCTGTTGGCAGACATCGGACACTTTGAAAGTGAACAATTTACATCGGATTTACTGACAACAATGTTAAAGGAAAAATTCCCTACCTTTGCCGTCCTTAAATCAGCCCATAAAACCAATCCGGTCAACTATTTTTTATAACTCATTATGGCAACCGTTAAAGAATATTCAGTAGAAGAAAAACTCATTGCGCTGGCAAATCTTCAGAAAGTTGAAAGCAAGCTGGATGATATTGCAATTTTGAAAGGTGAGCTACCCATTGAGGTGCGTGACTTGGAAGATGAAATCCAAGGGCTTCACTCCAGAGAAACCAGGGTTGAAGAAGAAATCAATGGAATCAATGATTTTATTGAACAAAAGAAGGCTGCCATCACCCAATCTCAGGACTTGATTAAGAAGTATGAGAAGCAGAGTGACAACGTAAAAAATAACAGGGAATATGAAGCCATCACCAAGGAGCTTGAAATGCAAACCCTTGAAGTGAAATTGGCGGAAAGACATATTAAAGACGCGAATGAAGAAATTGCTGACAAGGCAAGGGCACTTGATGTTGTAAAGAAGAACATCGCTAACAAAGAAGCGAATTTGAAAGTGAAGAAGGGCGAACTTGACAAAATCATCGCGGAAACTGAAAAAGAAGAAAAAGAACATAGGGCGTTGTCTGAAAAAGCAAGAGCAGCTGTTGATCCAAGATTGTTGAGCTCATTTGACAGAATCAGAAAGAACTTCCGCAATGGAAAAGCTGTAGTACCTGTATTGAGAGATGCTTGTGGTGGATGTTACAATGCAATCCCTCCTCAACGCCAAAGCGAAATCCGTCAGCACAAAAAAATCATCGTTTGTGAAAACTGCGGAAGAATTTTGGTTGATGAAGAGCACATGCAGTAATAGATAAAGAAAAAATTAATAAAAGCGGTTCAATCAATCTTGGACCGCTTTCTTTTTTATATCCACTCCTCGGATTTCAGCAAATTTTTCCAGCACTTCTTTTTGATTAAGTATGGGGATACCAATTTGAAATACAGAAAACAACTGTTGCTCCTGATGAAGCACAGTACATTCATATTTTTTAATCACCATCATCACTTCATTCATTACAGTATAATCAAATTGAATTTCATAATCTACTTCAATTTTCTTTTTCAAAATTGGTGTCAGTTGAAGTGCCATAGATGCTGTGCTCTTGTATGCATTGATGAGTCCAGGTACACCCAAAAGGGTTCCTCCAAAATATCGAACAACCACCACCAATGTGTTTGTGAGATGTCTTGAATCAATCTGTCCCAAAATCGGCCTTCCAGCGCTCCCTGAGGGCTCTCCTGCATCTGTAACCCTATAAATCGATCCATCATGTCCCAACCTGTAAGCAAAACAGTAATGAGATGCTTTGGGGTGAGACTTTTTCACTTCATTGAGATATTCTTTAAAATCCTCAATGGAGGCTATTGGAAATGCATATGCAATGAAGCGACTTCCTCTGTCGGTAAATTCAGCAGTTACGCTCTTTTCTATGCAATAGTAATAATGCTGATCAAGCATGTGCAAATTATTTTTTCGCAAACTGACCAAAGGTAAATGTTTTACTTTTGGATGATGCGTATGAAAGAAGCATATCAATTAATACAACAACGATTACAATCGATGTATGAACCAAGAGAAGCTTCTCGAATTGCTGAAATGGTGATAGAGAAGATTACAGGATACACAAGAACAGAACGACTGGTTCATCATGAAAAATTACTCAATGCTGATCAAGCAGTAATGTTTGAACAAGATTTAAAAGAACTTGAAGGTGGCAAGCCAGTTCAATATGTGTTGGGAGAATGCTGGTTTCAAAATATGTTGTTCAAAGTGGATGAACGCGTGTTGATACCTCGTCCGGAGACAGAAGAACTTGTAGAATTTATCAAAGCACACTATAATAACAACCCCTGTTCAGTTGACAATCCTTGCAAATTAATAGATATTGGAACCGGCTCAGGATGCATAGCTGTTTCTTTAAAAAAAGCTTTCCCTTTGTTTGAAGTGTGGGCTGTTGACAAGAGTATAAAAGCCCTCGAACTGGCAAAGGAAAATGCGAACAAGTTGGATGCCAAAATTTCTTTTAAGCAATCTGACATACTGGAAGAATCAAAAAATGATTCACTTCCTGCATTCAATATCATTGTAAGCAATCCTCCATATATTCCCCAAGATGAATCAAAGGAACTAGAGAAACATGTGATTGCATTTGAACCAAATGAGGCTCTTTTTGTAACAAATCAGGACCCGCTGGAATTTTATAAAGCCATTGTTGAGTTTGCTGAACATCATTTGCTGAGAGGAGGAATGATTTTCTTTGAAACGCATGAAAAATATGCAAAAGGAGTTATTCAACTATTAGAGGAGAATGAATTTGAACAAGTGCAGATTAAAAAAGATTTACAAGGAAAAGATAGAATTGTTTCAGGAAAAAGAATGGGCGCATCCCTCTGATCATTCCTTCTCAACAGAAAGAACTGTTTTAGCACCAAGCTTTTTTGCAATCTTCATGATATTCACAACAGCATCAATTTCAACAGATTTATCTGCATTGATAACAACCGTGGGAATTTCTGTTTTTTCCTTCACAAGAATTGGCTGCAAAGAAATTTCAAGAGAATCAAGTGCTACAGGTGTTGTGCCAATATAATATTGCTTATTCCCATCAATTGAAACAACTACATTTTGCTTGGCCTTGGTATCTCCTTGTGATTTGGGTTGAGAAAGTTTTATCACATTTGGATTGGCGAGGGTTGATACAATTAAAAAAAACATCAACAGTATAAAAAGTATGTCGTTGAGTGCTTCTGTGAACACCTCGGCTTCACCTGAATATTTTTTTCTAATCTGCATGAAATCAGGCGTTGTTGGTGTCTTGAATGATGTCTAGAAAATCAGCAGCAGCAACTTCCATTTTATTGGCAGTCTTATCAATTTGCGTATGCAAAAAACTGAAACCAAGAAATGTAAGCAATCCAATAACCAGGCCTGTAATAGATGTTACAAGTTTTACATAAAGTCCACCTGCAATGGTATTGAGCACAAATTCTCCAGTTGTATTGATATCAAAAAATAATTGCATCAAACCTGCAAGGGTTCCTACAAATCCGAAAATTGGTGCAGCCCTGGATATCACACTGAGCACACTTAAATTTCTTTCAAGGTTGTACATTTCAAGACGTGCTACACTTTCCATACTCCTCTCTATTGCGTCAATTGGCTTTCCCATGCGCTGAATCCCTTTGTCTATGATGCGCGCAACAGGATTATCTGTATTCTTGGTTGTTGTTTTGGCAGCTGTGATATTTCCAGTTGCAATATGATCTCTGATAATCTTCATGAAATTATCATCCAATTTGGCAGCTTTTTTAATGGCGATATATCGCTCAAAAAAGAAAAACAACGCAACCACAAATAAGAGCCCCAAAGGTATCATCAATGCGCCGCCGGACTGTAACATGTCCCACAATTTCATCTGCTTTGACACTTGAAGAAAATAAACTGTCATATGATCAATTTGATGAAAAGGAAAGTTCCAAAATCTTTTATTAAAAGCATCATAAAGTTATTCACCTACCAGACGACTCCCATATCTGGATTAGCTCTAGCAGCACTTTCATAGACTTTTCCATGTCCTGAACACTTACATATTCCTGAACAGAATGCAAAGACATCTCACCCGTGAAGATATTTGGACTAGGGAGTCCCATGAAAGAAAGTCTTGACCCGTCTGTTCCGCCTCGTACAGGAAGCATGATAGGTTCAATCGAGCATTTTTTCATTGCTTGTGCTGCAAATTCAATGACATGTGGATGTTTATCCAATATCTCTTTCATATTTCGGTATTGCTCAGTACGTTTGATACTATATTTAGCGTTGGGGTAACCACTAACAATTTTTTTTGCAGTTTGATCTATCAAGTTTGTATATACATCAAGTAATGACGTATCAAAATCTCTCAGGATGAATTTAATATTCGCCTTTTCAGCAGTACCTCTTATATCAGTCGGATGTATAAAACCTTCTCTAGCCTCTGTAACTTCCGGAGCAAATTCATTCTTTGGTAATTGATCTAGAATATTGGATGCGAGTTTAATTGCATTTACCAGCTTTCCTTTCGCTGAACCAGGATGTGCAATCACACCAAATATTTCCAACTCTATGCCATCTGCGGAAAAATTTTCTGATTCTAGCGATCCCAGCTCTCCCCCATCCAAAGTATAACAGTAGTCTGCCCCTAATTTCTGAACATCTAAATGTTCAACACCCTTTCCAATTTCTTCATCAGGTGTAAATAAAAGTTTTATTTCTCCATGAATCATTTCAGGATGGTTCTTCAAGTATTGAGCAAGCTCCATGATAATAGCAACGCCTGCTTTGTCATCAGCACCAAGCAATGTATTACCACTGGCTGTTATAATATCATCTCCTATTTTCTTTTTTAAATAAGGATGATTGTTTACCGAAATAATTTGTGTCGGATCATCTGGCAAGATGATATCTGATCCATCATAATTTCTGTGTAAAATAGGATGCACATCCTTTCCGCTACAATCAGGGGCAGTATCAACATGAGCGCAAAAACAAACGACCGGAATTTTTTTGGATGAATTGGATGGAAGGGTTGCAATAACATATCCCCATTCATCCATTTTCACATCATCCCACCCCATCTCTCTTAATTCATCAAGCAATAACTGAAGTAATATTTTTTGTTTTTCTGTTGATGGATAGGTTTGACTATCGGGATCACTCTGGGTATCTATTTTCACATACCTCATGAATCTATCTGCAATCAATGAAATTTCAGACATGTTATTAATTAAATCGATACCCTTTTAGAAATGATGAAATGTCCATTCTTTTTTTACCCTCCAATTGTAACTCGCGTATAAAAACCCATCCGTCAGGTGTTGAGAATCTTAGAAATGTCTTACCATCTGTTTCATACAAACCAACACTTTTATTATGTTGCTCAGTGGTATAAGAAGCTTCAAATACTTTCAGCATTTTCCCATTAAGAAAGGTAAAAGCTCCTGGATATGGTGATAGCCCCCTCACCAAATCATTGATCTGCTTGGATTGCTTGCTCCAATCAATTTCACACGTTGAAGTTTGAATTTTTGGAGCATGTTTTATTGCTGCTGCATCTAAGTCATTTTTTTGAGGAACAGGTTTAATTGATTCATTGCAATAAGATTGCAGGGTTTTATAAACAAGGACAGCCCCTGCTTGCATCATTCTATCATGCAAGGATCCTGCATTTTCATTTTCACCAATAGAAATTTTTTCTGTCATAAGAATATCACCTGTATCAATGGCATGCTGCAACTTGAAGGTTGTTATACCGGTTTCTTTTTCTCCGTTAATGATGGCCCAATTGATGGGAGCAGCTCCACGGTATTGTGGTAATAATGATGCGTGTAAATTGATGGTTCCCTTTGGAGGCATATTCCATACTGCTTCCGGAAGCATTCTAAATGCAACCACCACCTGAATGTCTGCTTGAAGTGATTTCAATTCCTCTAAAAATGCTGAATCTTTCAATTTAACAGGTTGTAATACATGCAGCCCGTTTTCAACAGCATATTTTTTTACCGCACTTTGGGTCAGCTGCATTCCTCTTCCTGCAGGCTTATCCGGTGCGGTGACTACACCAACGATGTTACATCCTTCACTGACCATTTTTTCTAATATAGCAACGGCAAAAACTGGCGTTCCTAGAAAAACAATTCTACAATCCTTCAAATCGGGCATGTGCAAAATTACTTATATAGCAGATACTTCTTACGAATCGCTTTAAAAGCTTTTAAACCGGGTTCCCATGATTTTCTGATTTCTTCGGCACTCATTCCCTTTTGTATTTGTTTCATCAGCACACTGTTTCCAGCAAGTTTGTTGAAAAATGCTCCATTTTCATTTCCAGATTTTGGAAGGATGAAAAATTTCTCTTTTTCTGGGAATAATCGAAATGCCTCCAATAAATATTCAAGATGTAGAGTTCCATTGATTGTTTTTCTAGCAGTATTTGCATCACTGCTCAAATTCCAACCATAACAAATCTGATCTTTCAATTTTGGATTGGTGGCTCCAGGCATATTTACAGGTGTAAACTTGAATAAATCCTTAGGCAAAGATGGGTGTCCGAATACCTGAAAAGGTGTAGTTGTTCCCCTCCCCTCACTCAATACAGTTCCTTCAAAAAAGCATATAGAAGGATACCAGTAAACCGAAGTCATGTCTGGCAAATTGGGAGAAGGCTTCACAGGCAATGAATAAACATCATTGCGGATATAATTTTTACAGGGTATCACTTTCAAAGCTTGCTGTCCGGAGTTTTTCATTTCATTATAACCTTTCATAGCTAGATTTTCTAGCCAACCCTCACCTACCAACATTTTTGCATACTCTCCTATTGTCATGCCATATACAACCGGAACAGGTTGCATGCCGACAAATGATTTAAAAGCAGTATCCAACACTGGACCATCAATATAATTTCCATTGGGATTTGGGCGATCGAGAATCATAATTGGTTTATGATTAACAAAAGCTGCTTCCATCAATTCTTGCAATGATGAAATGAAAGTATAAAAACGAACTCCTACATCTTGTATATCAAAGATTACAACATCAATCTCTTCCAAATCCTCCCGAGAAGGCTTGTGTTTAGCACCATAAAGTGATATTACCGGAATACCGGTTTTGGCGTCGGTATAATTACCAACTTTCTCACCAGCATCTGCCACACCTCTAAAGCCATGTTCTGGACCGAATATTTTCTTCACGGTTACTTGCTTGCTCAATAATACATCCACCAAATGTTGATCTCCAATCATGGATGTTTGGTTGGCAAAAACTGCAACTCTTTTCCCTTTTATTTCATTGATATACGCACTGGTATTCGATGCGCCTGGACTCACTTTTACTTGGGCAGAGACATTATTGAAAAAAGGGCAGATGATAAAAAAAGCCAGTAAAAAAAATAATTTCTTCATTTAACTAAATTCTTGTCATAAAAGTAAAAGATTAAAGTTAGTTTCGGTGCTAATTTTAAATTAAACTCACTTAATCATGCAAGCAAAGAAAGGAGATGTAGTAAGAGTACATTATACAGGAAAATTGACAGACGGTTCACAATTTGATAGTTCTGCTGGAAGGGCTCCCCTCGAATTCACATTGGGAGCGGGACAAATGATTGCCGGATTTGATGCAGGCGTTTTAGGAATGACCATCGGTGAAAAGAAAACGATTAATATTGATCCTGCAAACGGATATGGACATAAAAATCCTGAGGCCATCATAGATTTTCCAAAATCAAATATTCCTGAGGGAATGACAATTGAAATTGGAATGAAATTAAATCTTCAAAATGAATATGGTCAGCCGGTTCCTGTTGAAGTAATTGAAATCAAGGATGATGCCATCATTATGGATGCCAATCATTTTTTGGCTGGGAAAGACTTGGTTTTTGATGTAGAACTCGTGGAAATCGTTTCTTAAATCATTTAGATATACTAAAACACCACCTCAACAATTTTCCTTTATAATCAAAAGGCTCTGTTGAGGTGGTGATTTCTTTCACAGCCCCTTCTATTTCATCAGCATATATTTCAAATTTTCTTGCATTGGTGCTGAAAATCAGTTGACCTTCCTTCTTCAGTTTTTTCAAACATAGGTTGATCAGTTCAACATGCATCGATTGAACATCGAAAATATCCTTCATGGATTTGCTGTTGCTGAAAGTTGGAGGATCAAGCACTATAATATCATAATAATTGTTTGGCAACTTTGGTAGTTCCTGTAAAACATCACCGCGGATATAAGTATAGGTAGATGATGTAAATCCGTTTAACTCCATATTTTTTTTAGCCCACTCGATATAGGTGTTTGAAAGATCAATCGAAACAACTTCGCTTGCCAAGCCATCGGCTGCATAAACCGAAAATGAACCGGTGTAACAAAAGAGGTTGAGTACTTTTTTATCTTTAGATTGATCTCTTACCATTGAACGGGTGATCCGATGATCCAGAAACAATCCTGTATCCAAATAGTCATCAAGATTGACCAAGAAATTCAAACCTCCTTCATGCACAGTAATGAACGCTTGGTTGGTAGAAGTTTTTTGATATTGATCTCTTCGGTTTTCTTTTATTCGTCTTTCTTTTAAATGAATTTGTTTATCTGTTTTTGACAAGACAGATTTTACAACTTCCATACTTCCATCCATCCATGCGCTATATTCTTCAAGCGTCAAACGATGTTGACTTCTATATTCAGTAACCAACACTTCGTCTTCATAAAGATCAATAATAAGGGGAAATTCAGGTAAATCGCGGTCATACAGCCGATAACAGGTAATATGATTTCGCGACGCTTCTTTCGCGCGTATTTTAAAAACCTTCCGAAGTCGGTTTTCAAACATCATCAATTTTGCATCCAGCATGTAAGCAAGATAATGAATGAAAAGCTTATCATAACTTTGTAAAAATGAATTGTCATGAAGAACTTACTATACATACTATTGATTACACTTTATTCTTGTTCTGCCAATGGTCAACAATCATTAAAACCAAGTGAATTCAATGCTGCAATCCAAAAGGAAGGAGTTCAGGTATTAGATGTGAGAACTGCAGATGAATATAAAAGTGGCCATATTAAAAATGCATTGCAGGCCAATTGGATCAACAGGGCTGAGTTTAATGACAGGACATCGTCACTTGATAAATCAAAAACCGTTTATATATACTGTTTAAGTGGCGGTAGAAGCGGCGCTGCAGCAGAGGTATTGAGAACACAAGGATTTACAGTAATCAACCTTGAAGGTGGAATCAATGCATGGAAAGCAAATGGAATTGCAGTGGAAGGGGTAGATCCAAATGCGAAACAAACTTCACTTGAGTCCTATACAGGACAGGTTAACAGCAATTCACTTACACTGGTAGATTTTGGTGCTGAATGGTGTCCTCCTTGTAGAAAAATGGAGCCTGTCCTTCAATCATTTGTAAAGGACAACAAGAACAAACTTTCGCTATTGAAAATGGATGGGGGTATTGAAACTGAACTGATGAAATCACTCCAAGTAGAAGCCCTGCCAACTTTTATTCTTTACAAAGACGGTAAAGAGATCAAAAGAAAACAGGGCCTCGTTAGTCGTGAAGAATTCAACGACTGGATTAAATAACTTATTTCTTAGCTTTCTGCATTGCATTCTGAGAAGGGCCACCACCGCGAGGGGCACCAGGTCCACTCATACCTGCATTAGCCTTGAAGAGTTGGAATTTACTTGGCATCTCTTTGACAGGCCACTTTCCATTTGATTCATCAATATCAGCAGTCTCTTTCATAGGATCCAACTGAATTGATTTCACTTCTTTGTTCTTGATGAAAACTTTTGAGACCTTGTTTTCATTCAAGCGCCAGATAGTTACTGGCACTCGGTCAACTTCTTTGGTGCCATCTGTAAATGTCCACTCCACTATGATCGGCATCAACATACCGCCTTTGTTGCTAAAAGTGAGTTCATACAAATTTTTATCCTGCCACTTTACATAATTTTCTTTGTCTTTGCTGGCATCAGTTCTCTGTTGTGCCATCTCCTGATACATTTTAGCATCTGCATTTCTATTATAGTAATAGAAATCCCTCAATGTAGTATCACGGTCGGTGTAGAAACTGATTTTCTTTTCATCACGATTTCTGATTTTGCTGATGCTTTCAAATTCAGCAGATTTAAAACTTCCTGCATTTTTTTCAGCATCTAACTTAAACCACTTTACACTATCCAATGAAATATCAACTGGATCGGTTCCGTAGTACCAGCCTCTCCAAAACCAATCCAGATCAATGGCACTTGCATCTTCCATTGTCCTGAACAAATCGTACGGAGTTGGATGTTTGAATGCCCATCTTCTTGCATATTCTTTAAAAGCATAGTCGAACAATTCCCTTCCCATAATGGTTTCACGCAAAATATTTAAGCCAGTTGCTGCCTTGGCATATGCATTGGATCCAACATTGGCAACATTGTCACCCTTGGTCATGATGGGTTCCAGAAGATCTTTAGGAAGACGCATATAATCTGTGATCATGTGTGCAGGACCTCGTCTTGATGGATAGTTGTTGTCAAATTCCTGCTCTGTAAGAAATTGAACAAAAGTATTCAACCCTTCGTCCATCCACCAATACTGGCGTTCATCCGAGTTGATGATCATAGGGAAAAAATTATGTCCAACCTCGTGGATGATCACTCCGATTGCTCCATACTTGGTTGCTTCACTGTAACTACCATCTTTTTCTGCTCTACCATAGTTCATTGCAAGCATTGGATATTCCATACCAATAGAAGCTTCAACAGAAATAGCTACCGGATAAGGATATGGAGTTGTGAACTTAGAATAAGTGTTGATGGTGTGATAGACCGCTTTTGTAGAATATTTTCGGTAGATAGGATATGCCTCCTTTCCATAATAACTCATACACATCACTTTCTTTCCTTCAACATCAGTACTCATTGCATCCCAAACCAATCTGCGTGATGTATTGAATGCAAAATCTCTTACGTTGATTGCTTCATAGGTCCAAGTCTTCTTTTTGGTTGATTTATCCTTTGCATTTTCAATAGCCTCATCTAATGTAACAATCTCAATCGGTTCTTTTGAAAGCTGTGCTTTTTGCCAACGATCCAATTGAGCTGAGGTAAGCACCGCAGGATAATTTTTACACTCGCCAGTTGCAGCTACAACATGGTCTTCGGGAACGGTAATATTTACTTTAAAGTTTCCAAATGTTAATGCAAATTCTGCTCCACCTGTAAACTGCAAATGTTGCCATCCCTGAAAATCACTGTACACGGCCATTCTTGGATACCATTGTGTGATAGAATATAAATTGTTGTCATCCTCAGCAAAATATTCATAGCCACCTCTTCCATAACGGGTGAGTTTATCAGGGATCTTATAATTCCAGCTGGCTTTGAAAATAAATTTTTGTCCGGGTTTTAAAGGAATGGGGAGTTCAACCCTCATCATGGTTTGATTCACTGTATACTTCAATGTGTTTCCTGCTGCATCTGTAAGTGAAGTGATATTCACTCCATAACCTTTTAGATGTTCTGCCGGATCCATTTGTCTAAGTTGCAAATCTGTCATTCCGGCACCCATGGTTGATGTCTTATCACGGTTGTTATTGCTATTTGGATGATGGAAATTCTCATCTACCTGTATCCACAGATAAGTGAGCACATCAGGAGAGTTGTTAAAATACGTGACGGTTTCAGAACCGGTTAACAAATTCTCTGCTTCATTGATATCAACATTGATATCATAATCAGCACGCTGTTGCCAATACTTCGGACCAGGAGCACCACTCGCAGTACGATACTCATTTGGATCTTGCATCAGATAATCAAGCTGTTCAAATCGGTTTCCATGATTTGAACCAGCATTTCTCAACGGCTGCGCATGTACAGCTGCAACGCTCAATAAAAATGCTACTAACAATAATTGAAAATGCCTCATGATATGAGATTTAAAGTTTAAAAGGGATACCTTTCTATGGTAAGTTTTATTGCCAATCCTAGTAACAAAGATGAAAAACTCAGCATCCATTCTCTTGTGTTGAACAGCTTTGAAAATACTGCCATTACTCCCAAAATCAGCACCAACAATACTACGAAAATTTGACCAATTTCCAAACCCACATTGAATGCAAAAAGACTCCAAACCATGCTTTGGTCTTTTGAAATCATAAAACGTATTGTATTGGCATAACCCAACCCATGTATGAGTCCGAAGAAAAGTGCCAATGCATATTGAATTTTATTTGTTGTTTGATTAGATGTTTGCTTTCTGAAATTCATCAACGCAGAAAACACGATGGTACAGGGTATAGCAAATTCAACAAATCTATCCTCTACCCGAATGATATCCATTCCACCCAGAAACAATGTAATTGCATGCCCGATGGTAAACGCGGTAACCAAAACAAAAATTTGTCTCCAATGCCTGAATTGATAAATCACTGAAAGTACAGCAATAAAATAGAGATGATCGAGTGCATCCAAACTCATGATATGATGCCATCCGATCGTGAAATAATATTTAAAATCTGCAAGATTCATTATTGTAAAATAAATCAGACTTTTGTAAGGTATGAAATACTTAAAAATCTTGGTTGGAGTGCTGCTATTTTTCGGCGCGATTTCCTTCAAGCACCCCTTTTTTGTTACAGTAACCGAAGTGGAATACAGCACGAAATCAAAAGAGCTGGGAATGTCTATAAAAGTTTACCCAGATGACTTAGAAGAAACCTTAAGAAAATTCAATGGGAAAAAATATGATGTAATTCAAGGAGACAAGAAACAAGTAAACCTGGTACTTGAACAGTACTTTAAAAAACACCTGAGCATCAAACTCAACGGCATCAACAAACCTTATCAGTTTTTAGGTTATGAAATTGATAAAGAATCTGTCTGGATATACTGCAATATCAGCAACCAAGCTGGAGTAAAATCAATTGAAGTCTCATCGGACATCATGTATGAATATAGACCTGAGCAAACCAATATCATTCATATCAAACTCGATGAGAAAAGGGAAAGTTTCAGATTGACAAGCCCCAATACCAAAGCAATTTTAAAAAAATAATTACTTGGATGCATTTGCAACTGCAATTGCACGGATGGTTTCATCAGCGAATGCAGAAAACGCTTCAGCTGTAATCCCATTGTCGCCTATAATAGCTGGCGTTCCTTTATCACCTCCCTCTCGAATGCTCTGCACCAATGGAATTTGTCCAAGAAAGTTGAGATCAAGCTGATCTGCAAGGTGTTTTCCTCCATCTTTTCCGAATATATAATACTTGCTGTTTGGCAGTTCTTCAGGAGTGAACCATGCCATGTTTTCAACCAAACCAATAATGGGAACTTTGAGCTGTGTTTGATTGAACATTGCGATTGCTTTTTTTGCATCTGCCAATGCAACTTCTTGTGGAGTGGTAACAACAACAACTCCAGTAACCGGAATGGTTTGAACAAGTGTAAGATGAATATCTCCTGTGCCTGGTGGCATATCAATGACCAAATAATCAAGCTCCCCCCAATGCACATCTGTTACAAATTGTTTTATGGCACTGCTTGCCATGGGTCCACGCCAAACAACTGCACTTTTTTCATCCACCAACAATCCTATGCTGATCAATTTTATGCCATGCTGTTCAAGAGGCAGAATCTTATCTTTTCCATCAATGTTTTCCATAAAAGGTCGCTTGCCCCTTACTCCAAACATGATTGGAACACTAGGACCATAAATATCAGCATCCATCAACCCAACTTTTGCACCTTGTTTTGCAAGTGCCAACGCCAGATTCGCAGAAACAGTTGATTTACCAACCCCGCCTTTTCCACTTACTACAGCAATGATATTTTTTACTCCTGGCAATACGGCGGTAAGATCAACCCTTAGGGAACTTGTATTGGAGGTAAAATTGACAATTACTTCCAACCCCTCATCCACATGCGCATGAATAGCATTTTCGCAATTTCTGCGAATAACTTCTTTCAATGGGCAAGCAGGTGTTGTTAGCACTATAGTAAACTCTACAGAGCCCTCATTTAACTTGATATCCTTAACCATTTGAAGGGTCACCAGGTCTTTCTTTAAATCAGGCTCCTCAACAGTAGACAAGGCCTTCAAAATCGCTTCCGTTCCCATAAATGCAAAATGTTAAAATGAAAAGAATTGCAAAAATAACCAATCATTCGCTACTTTTTTTATGGAAAAGAAACAGTTATTTTGCACAGGATGATGCCAATGAAAAAGTGCCTGATTATTATTTTCTTGTCCTTTGGACTCATACCCTTTGGGGTGAAGGCCCAGTTTGAAACTTTTAAGGATTCTGTTGTTCAACTTTATGGTGTGGTGATGACTGCAGATAGTTTAAGAGGACTTCCAGCAGTAAGTATTATTGTTAAAGGTACCGGTAGAGGAACTCTTACCAACAACCAGGGTGTTTTTTCAATTGTCGCGTTAAAAGGTGACGAAATTGAATTCAGCTGTATTGGATTCAAAAACAAAATCACCAAGATACCAACTGGGTTGGAAGGAAATCAATTTAGCATCATTCAATTGATGATCAATGACACAGCATATTTACCTGCTGCCATCATCAAACCACGTCCCACCAGAGAACAGTTTGAAAGAGATTTTGTGTCGACTGATGTACCAGACGACAACATTGAGATTGCAAGAAAGAATACTGATATCACGACCAGAAGAATTTTGATGCGTTCACTTCCAAATGATGGAAGAGAAGCAATTAATTTAAGTCTTGCAAAAGGTGCACAGAAATATTACTATTCCGGACAAGCACCCCCAGTAAACATTTTCAATCCATTTGCATGGGGGGAATTCATCAGAAGCTGGAAGCGTGGAGACTATAAGAAAAAATAAATTTTAAACCTTGACCAGAAGAAATGTTACCGTTTTTTGTGGCTCCAAAAGTGGCAACAATTCTCAATTTGAAACAGATGCAGCATTACTAGGAACTGCATTGGCAGAAAAAGGATTCGACTTGGTCTATGGTGGCGGATCAAAAGGTATGATGGGTGCAATAGCAAACAGTGCCCTGGCCGCAGGAGCAAATGTAACTGGAATTATACCGCAGGTTTTGATAGATTGGGAAAGACAACATCAATCACTTTCAGAAGTAATTATTACGAAAGACATGCATGAAAGAAAAAAATTGCTGTATGAAAAAGGATTGGCAGGTATCGTATTACCAGGGGGGTTTGGAACACTCGATGAAATGTTTGAAATGCTAACTTGGAATCAACTAAGCATCCATAACAAGAAAATTTATATTTTAAATACGGAAGGCTTCTACAACCATTTGATCCAACACTTGGAGCACCTCATCAACAAAGATTTTCTCTATGAGCCTTTGTGGGAGCGTATTCACGCATTTGAAAATCCCTTAGCACTTGTAGATGCAATAGACAAGAATTTATCCAATCGTTAATCAAATATTTTTCCTGCGTTGAGAATATTGTTAGGGTCGAAGGCTTTTTTGATTTCACGCATCAATCGAAAATGTACTGGATCCATTACTACATCCATATACCCTTTTTGAATGAGCCCAACGCCATGTTCACCACTGATGGTTCCCCCTAGCTTTTTTACTTCAATGAATAATTCTCTTAAAATATTATTCATTTCATCGTTTTCGAAACTATTTGGAATTCCAGGCTTATTTAAACGTATGTGCAAGTTGCCATCCCCAGCATGTCCATAACAAACGGCAGTAAAGCCATACTGCTTACCGAGATTTTTTACAGCTCTGATTAAGTCGGGGAGCACTGCCCTGGGAACAACAGTATCCTCTTCAATGGTGTATCCCTTTGTTTTTACAACTTCTGCTACCCTGCGACGAAGCTTCCACAATTCATTTTTCTGTTGATGATCCTCAGCAAAATAGATTTCACCACAATCATATTGAAGCAGCAATTCTCCAATAGATTCCATTTCAGTCATCAAGGTATCTAAATGATTTCCATCAACTTCAATGATCAGATGCGCTGCTGTATCTGATGTAATTGGCACAGATGATGAACCTACTTCTTCACTTACTATCATCAATGCATCAATTTCCATCAACTCCAATGCAGAAGGAGTATAACCAGCCCTAAAAATTGCACTGACTGCTTCACTGGCTTTTTCAAGTGAACGAAAAGGGACGAGCATTAACAAATCATATTTAGGAAGAGGAATCAGTTTCAAAACAATCTTTGTTACAATAGCAAGGGTGCCCTCACTACCAACCATCAATTGAGTCAAATTATATCCTGTAGAATTTTTTAACACATTTGCACCAGTCCACATTATTTCACCAGTTGGTAATACAACTTCAAGGTTGAGCACATAATCACGCACCACTCCATATTTTACGGCTTTAGGACCACCACTGTTTTCCGCTATGTTGCCACCGATGAAACAAGAACCTTTGCTTGAAGGATCGGGAGGATAAAACAATCCTTTTTCTTTAACAGCGTTTTGTAGAACTTCAGTAATAACACCAGGCTCTGTTGTTAACTGTAAATTTTTTTCATCAATCTCAATAATTCTATTCAGTCTGTCAGTTGCTAGCAATACTCCTCCCAAATGCGGAAGCGCTCCTCCACTCAAGCCCGTTCCAGCTCCTCGGGGGGTTACAGGTATTTTGTGTTGGTCACATATTTTCAGGATTGAACTTATCTCTTGAGGTGTTGAAGGACGCAGTGCAATTTGCGGCAGATAGAACAGTTCTTCGGTTTCATCGTGTCCATATGGGTGCAACAGGTTTTCATCAAGGATTACAAATGAATCACCAACAATACTTTTAAACTGATTGACAATGTCTTCACTGATTGAACCTTTCATCCAAAAATAGATTTAGCACGAATTTCGGAAATACCCTTGATAAAATTCAATGAATTAATTTTTGAAAACTGGACAAAAACTCTGGCGATCAGCATACATCAATGTATATAGCCCATTGTACTGCATATACATTTCAGTTGCACCCATTCCATTGTTGAAATTCTTCAATGAAGAAGTTGTGGCATCATACGTAAAGCTAAATCTGAAGTTTCCCCATTGGTAACCAACCATCGGAATAACTGCGTCGCCTGGCCGCATATAAGCTCCAAGGATCAACTGCTGTTGTCCATTTCCACTGACATTATAATTTAAATGCATACCAGCAACAAATTCCGATGCTTTGTACTGATGCGTATAATATACACCAGGAGAAATAATTACTTGCTCATTGGGTTTTATCACAGCATCGGCAAAATAAATGAAGCGGGGCTTTACTATATTATCATTGTTGGGTGTAGCAGAAAAAAAAGATTCAACTGGTTTATTTAAATGATGAACACTGGCTCCTAAATGGAAATAAATATTTTCTGATGGGAAGAGGGCATAATTCAAACCGGTTTGGATATCGAGATAATTAACCGAATTGTTAACCAGAATTTCACTGGTGGGTCCGTTGAAAAACTTACCATCCCACATATCACCAAATCTCAAGTTGGAGGTATTAATTCTTTTACTGGCAAATCCAAGGTTAAAACCTGCAGACAACAAACTTGTATTGCCCAACATCTGATGATATGCAACAGATGCATATGCCTTGGTTGATCTAAGATTACCTGAGCCCGCTACGTCTTGTAAAATCAATCCACCTAAACCAAACCATCCTGACGGTATCAAATTTTGAAGCACTTGGAAATCTCCATATATACTCATGGTTTTATATGGCACAGGTATAGACGCCCACTGTTCACGGTAATGTGCTCCCAATCTGTAATCAGATGTTGGAAGAAAACCGGTATTTGCAGGATTGGTTGATAATGGCGTATTAAAAAATTGAGAAAAATGAAGATCCTGTGCATGAAGCTGCTCATTCAACAGGATTGAAGAACAGATCAAAAGATATATGTAAATTTTTCTACGCATTATCGAATCAATGTAATATCACCTTTTTTAATTGCTGAGGTTCCGTCACTGAATTCCACAATCAATGTATATGCATACGCATCCATCGGTTGAGGTATCCCTTTCGCATTTTTACCATCCCATCCTGTCAAAGGATTAAACGTCTGAAAAACCATCTCACCATAGCGATTGAATATTTTTAAATCCATTTTGGCAATACCAAAACCTCTCACGAAATATTTATCATTTTTACCATCCCCATTGGGAGTGAATGCATTAGGCATTTCCACTTGAGAACGAACAACAGAATTTACAATATCAGTTGCAGTATCTGTACATTGATATTGATTATATGCAATGAGAAGCACCCTGTTTGCAGCAGTTGACCTGTATAAATAGCTAGGATCGGTTTCACTTGAAACAACTCCATCCCCAAACAACCATTTATAAGGTATTGAAGCATCTGCTCCTTTAGAAAGATTTGTAAAAGAAACTGGTGTGTTCTCTTGAGCAGGCTTTGGACTGTAGGAGAATTGTGCTGTAGGACTGTTTACTACGTTGACGGTAAAGACTGCGGTATCTTTAGTTTTACACAAATTTGGATCTGTAGCAATCAGCTGAACATTAAATTTTCCTGCCGACTTAAACAAATGTGAAACATTGCTTCCGGTTGCCTTTGAATTATCATCACTGAAGAGCCATTCATACGTTTGTCCTCCACTTCCTTTGAATGAAAGGGGTTTGTTTGTATACTTAGGATTCAGACAAACCGTATTGTTTGCTGTAATTACTGCTTTGGTATTAAAAGCTATGCTCAATATACTATCATAGCTATATTGAGTGTTGCAATATTTTGGGTCTAGTAACTTGAGTGATATATTATATGTACCATCAGATTGGAATATATGATTGATGGGGTCTGTATTTCGGGTAATTTTTGGTGAGTTATCTCCAAATGACCACTCAAAGGAATTGGGACCAAAACTGCCTCCCTGTTCAGGCACAGAGTTATTGGTGAATATAAAATTTCGTGAGTTGCAGTCAGGACGGGTTACAGTAAATTTTAAATCCACTTTATTTAACCCAACACTGATTTTTACAAATTGCGTATCGACAGGTCCGCATGATCTTGCAGGATCTTTGGTAATCAAACGAACATTGTACACACCTGGATTTTTAAAAGTGTTCTTGGCATTGATGCCCGTTGCGGTATTCCCGTCATTGAAATCCCATTCAAATGTTTTCCCCATTCCAATTGTATCTGTGAAATCAACAGTAAATGGAGCACATCCTGAAATTTTATAGGGTGTTTTATCTGCATATGTTTTGATACCTGCTTTGACTCCAGATAATTCAAAATCAATTTTAACTGCAAAAAGGTTACAACCTGTTGATCCATTTGCGCGCGCTACTGAGTTGGGTAAACTTAAGTTTGTATAAGCATACGTAACAGGATCTCTGAATTGCTGAGAATTACATGCATTATTGCCAAAACAATTCGCACAGATCGCCTGATAAATCACGCCGTTTTTATCAAATCTGGAAGTGCCTCCATCAACGTGATCTGCTTCACCACCCTGTTGACCATAAAGAGTTCCATACAATTGTGCTTGAGCATCTTTTTGCAACACAAAAAAGTAAAAATCTTTGTTATCAAAATTATTTTGAGGCTTGAGCAATCCTTTGGAAGAGACTGGAAGGAATCGATTATTGATGTTTGTGCTGCAAAAACCTGCAACACTCCAAGCTGAAACATATACATTTTCACATCGATCTACGAGAAATGCAACTGGAGAAATGGTGGGTTCATTATATGAAATACCAAATACTGTAGAATAAACATAATCACTCAAATCAGGCTGTAATTTTGATATAAACTGTTTTGAACCTGGGTTTTTATATACTGCATTGGCAGTTACCCTCCAATTACCAAAACTCACACCAAGCACATATGGATACCCTGCATTATCAAATTGAACACCGTATATGTAGTCATCAAGGTTTGTGCCCAGGAAAGATCCTCGAATCCAAGTTCCGTTTTCATCAAATACTGAAACAAATCCATCTACGCCACCATTTTGTGAAGCGCCGAGTACTCCTGAGGTGCTAACAGGAAAGTTTTTACTCATACTTGCACCAGTAACATAAATATTCTTAGACAATGGATCTTGCGCCAATGAAATGGCAGCATCATCAGCGTTCCCACCTAAATAAGTACTAAATAAAATGTTACTGAGCGTTGGATCGAATTTCATGACCACTCCATCCTGCAAACCATTCGCAACATTTTGAAAAGCATTTTTGGTTAAAAAATCTGATGAATTGGACGAGGCAGCAACATATATGTTGTCAGATAGATCAACAATCACTTCACTTCGTGCATTGTCTCCATAAAATAAATGAACACCATTCGTTGTGCTGGTCCGTTTAATATTTTCTCCATCATTTCCTGTTCCACCAATGAGTGCCGAACCAATCAGAGAAGATCCATCCGCTGACAATTTTGTAACAAAAATATCAGTGTTGCCTCCGGGACCAAACTTTTTTATGTAAGGGAAATTTGCAGAGGAAGTTCTTCCCAAAACAACTGCCTCCCCGTTGTTATTGACATAAATACTATGAGGATATTCATTCCCGATACCTCCGAGATATGTGGAGTAAATTCGGGTACTTCCGTCAGGTGAAAAACGTGTCAAACCAATATCAACTCCAGTAACATCCCCTGGATCATTCTTGTCTGGTTGGCCTCCTTTAAAGTCAACTTGATATGCACCAGTTTCCGTTGCATAATTTGGTCCATATACAACACCACCTGCATATAAACTTCCATCAGGACCTGGCGCTGCAGTAAATCCCCAGTTGTTTGCAACACTGCCTGTGAATGTTGCAAGCTGAACAACAGGGTCTATGATAATATCATCTTGTTCACTGATCCTTTTGATTTTGTATTGAACAAAGTTTTCGTTTAACTGATAAGATGCATCAACTTCTTTTTTTATTCCATTGATGATTTGATATGAATAGGGTGAACGTTCTTTGATCTGACCCAATGATGTTTCAAGAATCAATTCGCCATCCTTAATGTTCATGCTATTGACACCATTATAACTCAATTTTATTTTTGATACATCAGCTCCAGGATGAACAATCAAATCATATTTTAATGAGCCATTGTCGGAATAATACCTGATGTCTATGCCTTGATAAAGATTTTTTACAACAATATTGTTAAATCCTTGAACATTTTTCTTCCATTTGGAAGGATCGTTTCCTAAAAAATAGTTTGAGATTTCTCCAGATGGCTTTTCAGGAAATATTTCAGGCGATGGGTTTGAACCAATGAAATTTACCTTGTAAGAATGCAAGTGAATTTTTTCTGACTCACCTTGTGTTTCCTCATTTGCAATGATTTTTACCGGCTCAACTTTGTTAATCAGTGAACTAACTTTTTTGTGACCGATCACATTTGCAATATCATCATTGTTATACAGTACTACGGTATATCCGTTTCTTTCCAAGAACACAGTCCCACTTCCAATATTCCCTTTAAAAAAAAAGTCCCCCTCCCATTGTCCCTTGTTTTCAATAAAGTCGATTGAATAAAATGACTGAGCAAAAAGATTGGAGAATATTACTGAAAGAAATAAAGCAATTGATATGGTTATCCGCTTGAACACCTGCATTAGACTTCGGATAAAATTAACGGTTTAAAGCCTTAGAACATGTTAATAATCAGGATATTTTGCCCCAGGGCGTATCTGCATTATCGGTTTGCAAAAATGCTTTTAAAGCTCCGTGCTCAGGCTTTTTTATATCTGGGTCTGACTTCAATAACCTGTCAGCTGAGAGTTTGGCCTGTTCAAGCAATCCCCTGTCTGCAGAAATATCAGCCAGTTTAAAATTCATGGCACCACTCTGGCGGGTTCCTTGTATATCACCCGGACCTCTAAGTTCGAGATCTTTTTCTGCTATTTTGAAACCATCTGTTGTCTGGCACATAATTGATATTCTCTCTTTTGCATCTTTTCCAATACCATTGCTCGTCAAAAGAATACAGAAGCTCTTTTCACTTCCTCTACCCACTCTTCCTCTTAATTGATGCAATTGACTTAATCCGAATTTTTCCGCACTTTCAATAATCATCACTGAAGCATTCGGAACATTTACACCCACCTCAATGACAGTAGTACTCACCATGATCTGGGTTTCACCTTTCACAAAGCGTTGCATATTGATTTCTTTTTGATCAGAAGGCATCCTGCCATGCACCATGCTGATCCAAAAGGTTGGTTCAGGAAACCATGCTTTCACATTTTCAAAACCACGCATCAGGTCTTCATACTGTAATTTTTCACTTTCTTCTATCAAAGGAAAAATAAAATACACTTGTCGGCCTTTCAATATCTCAGCTTTGATAAAATCCATCACTTGAGGTCTTGCATCATCCAAACGATGCACTGTTGTAATGGGAGTTCTTCCAGGGGGAAGTTCGTCAATCACACTATAATCCAAATCGCCATAAGCAGTCATTGCCAATGTTCTTGGAATGGGTGTTGCCGTCATCACCAACATATGCGGTGGAACAGTATTCTTCTTCCACAATTTCGCACGTTGTGCAACTCCAAATTTGTGTTGCTCATCTACTACAGCCAATCCAAGGTTTTTGAATTTGACAACATCCTCTATCAAGGCATGCGTTCCCACCACAATTTGTATACTTCCATCTTCAATTCCTTTTAAAATTGATTTACGATCAGCCGACTTGGTTGAACCCGTTAATAATGCAACAGAAATATTTAATGGATTCAATAATTTGGAAAATTGCTCAAAATGCTGGCCTGCCAATATTTCCGTAGGAGCCATGATGCAAGCCTGACAGCCATTGTCGAGTGCAATTAACATGGTCATCAATGCAACAATAGTTTTGCCACTCCCTACGTCTCCTTGCAACAATCGATTCATTTGAATTCCACTTCCCATATCCTGTCGGATTTCTTTCAGTACTCTTTTCTGTGCTCCAGTTAATGGAAATGGCAAATGCTGATGAAAAAAATCATTGAAGTGGGTAGCTACTTTTGAAAATAAAATCCCTCTTGAATACCTGTGTCTTGCAGACCGCATCATCCCCCACCTCAGTTGTGATATAAATAATTCTTCAAACTTGAGCCTGATCAATGCTTCTTCATACTGAAGATGATTTTTAGGGAAATGAATTTGCCTTAAAGCATTCCATCTTGAACACATTCCTTGATGCTGTAAAATATTTAAAGGAATATTTTCAGTTATTTCTTTTTCTTCAAGCACCAAGAAAAGCTGATACATGAGTTTACCCAATGCCCTCCCATTCAATCCCCTTGCCTTCAATTTTTCCGTAACCGAATAAATAGGTTCAAGAAAATTTTTGCCTGATTCATTGCTTTCTTTCAGAGATTCAATTTCAGGATGCGAAAGCTGTGGCTTTCCAAGAAAAAAGCTCAATCGACCAAAAGCTACATAATCATTTCCAACAAGGAGCATTTTTTGAACCCAGTTAATTCCTTGAAACCAAGTAAGCTCAATGATCCCTGAAGCATCCCTTAAATGTGCAACAAGTCTTCTACCTCTTTTCTCACCAACCACTTCCATGGAAATCAAACGTCCTCTTACTTGAACAAAATCCATCGCAGGTGTTATCGTTGCAATGGTATGTATTTGGGTCTTGTCCAAATGTTTGAATGGAAAATAGAAAAGCAAATCTTCAAAAGTAAAAATTTGAAGTTCCTTTTTCAGCATGTCAGCACGCATGGGTCCGACACCCTTCAAGTATTCAATTGGATTGGATAATATGGACGATCTGAATGCGATTTTTATTTTCAAAATTAAATCAATATCCTTTTGAATGGTTTGAAATAAATTTGTGGCATGAACAATATCATATGGACCCTCAAGGCTTTTGCCGAATTAAACCCTTTTGAGCTCTATCAAATACTTCGACTTAGAAGCGAAGTGTTTGTGGTGGAACAGAACTGTGTTTTTCTGGATATGGACAATTTAGATGCAAAATCGCTTCATTTACAGGGAAGGGCTGACGGAGAACTGATCGCCTACGTGAGAATTTTGCCACCCGGACTCGCTTATGAAGAACCCTCCATCGGTAGGGTTATTACATCGCCAAGAAGCAGGAGATTAGGGGCTGGAAAGGCATTGATGAAAAAAGCTATGGAAGAGACTACTTCAATCTATCCAAATAAATCCATCAAAATTGGCGCTCAGTTATACTTGAAGAAATTTTATGAGGGGTTCGGTTTTGAACAATGCAGCGAAATTTATTTGGAGGATGGCATTGAGCATATCAAGATGCTGAGAAAATAGAGATCCTATTTCAGAAATATTTCAGCAGCTTCTTTCCAATTATTAATTCGATCATACCCCTCTATTTCTCTGTTGTGAAATGCAGAATAGAGATACTTTTTACCTGGGAAATGAACCAGATTTCTCACATGATCATCAATTATGTAATCACCATGAATCATGCGTTTATCACCACATAATACCAATTGCCTCCAAGTAAAAAATGGGAAATGCTCCAACAACCAGTCGTGCTTGTCTTTTAAGGAATTGGGGAACTCTACCGCAGCAGACACTATAAAAATTTCATAACGCTCATTCATTTCTTTCAATACATCTTGTGCATCATCCATCACAGAAAGATTTCGAAAAAATCCCTCACTAAACAACCTGTCCATAACCAGCGATCGATGTTGTTCAGGAAATCCCCTCACCCACGAACCTTGTTTCATTTCATTATAATCCACCTTTAGCCCATGGTTTTTCTCATACCAGGCAATCATATCACCCATTGGATCAGCAATGACTTCATCCATATCAATGATGACTCTCTTCATTTATGTTAATTCAGCTTTTAGAAACTTAGCAGTATAGCTTTCTTTTATTTTCAATAAACCTTCGGGGTGTCCTTGATATAATAGTTGTCCGCCTCCCTCTCCTCCCTCAGGACCAAGATCAATAATATAATCTGCCATTTTTATTACATCCAAGTTGTGCTCTATTACCAGTACAGTATTTCCACGGTTGACAAGTTTATTGAGCACATTGAGCAGTAAATGAATGTCCTGGAAATGCAAACCGGTGGTAGGTTCGTCTAAAATATAAAATGTTTTACCAGTATCTTTTTTCGCAAGCTCAGTTGCTAATTTCACTCGCTGCGCCTCACCACCGCTCAAGGTAACAGCCGACTGTCCTAGCGTGATATATCCCAATCCAACTTCTTGCAGCACTTTAATTTTTCTGTATAAATATGGAATATGTTGGAAAAATTCAACAGCTTCATCCACTGTCATATCCAATACATCACTGATGGATTTCCCTTTGTATCTGATTTCCAATGTCTCCCTGTTGTATCGTCTTCCATTACATTTTTCACAATGCACATATACATCAGGTAAAAAATTCATTTCAATCACACGCAAACCACCTCCTTCACATACTTCACATCTTCCTGCCTTCACATTGAATGAAAAGCGTCCAGCATTGTAACCCCTGATTTTGGCTTCGGGCACTGCAGCAAAAAGTTGTCTGATATCTGTGAAAAAATTACAATAAGTAGCCGGATTGCTTCTAGGCGTTCTTCCAATCGGCGACTGATCAATTTCAATTACTTTATCGATATGCTCCAAACCAACCACTTTTTTATAGGGCATGGGGTCCATATTCGAATCATAACAATGCTTGCTTAAAATAGGATAAAGTGTTTCATTGATAAGCGTTGACTTTCCACTTCCGCTTACGCCAGTTACCAAAACAAAAGTTCCCAAGGGTATTGAAATATCAACACCTTTTAAATTGTTACCACTTGCGCCTTTCAACAACAATGCTTTGCTATTTCCTTTTCTTCTTTCCGTTGGCACTTCAATTTTCTTCTTGTTATTGAGATATTGGGCAGTTTCGGAAGATGACTTGCATACATGCGCTGGTGTTCCTGCTGCTACAATTTTCCCACCATGTATGCCAGCCTTTGGACCAACATCGATCAGATGATCAGCAGCAAGCATGATGTCTTTATCATGTTCCACCACTAGCACGCTGTTTCCAATATCACGCAAATTTTGAAGGGCACCAATCAATTGCTGATTATCTCGTTGATGCAATCCTATTGATGGTTCATCTAAGATATAGGTGATGCCCTGCAATTGAGATCCAATTTGGGTTGCCAATCTAATCCGTTGAGATTCACCGCCGCTCAGGGTGCGTGTAGGTCGTTCAAGCGAGAGATAGCCCAAGCCAACATCCAATAAAAAGGTAAGACGGGTTCTGATCTCTTTTAAAATATCTTTTGCGATGATCTGCTGCTTATCAGAAATTCGTTTTTCAATTGTCTCAAACCAGGCATATAGCTTGTGCAAGTTCATAGAAGACAGCTCTGCTATATTGCTGTTGTCAATTTTAAAAAACAAACTTTCTTTTTTCAATCTTGCTCCACTGCAGGTTGAACATGATTTTAAAACCATGAATTTTTCTGCCCATTCACGGATACCTTCACTGGAACTCTCTGTAAACCATCGCAAAATCATTGATGCCACTCCTTCAAAAGATGCTTCATTTTCATTTTCTGTTGGGTCAACCACTTCACCTTCTTCGTTTCCGTAAAGAATGATATTCATAACCGAAACAGGAAGTTTTTCTATTGGAGTCTTTAGACTGAACTTATGCTTTTTAGCAAGCTGTTCAACCATCTTGTAGAAGTAAGCGTCACGTGCTTCACCAAGCGGGAGAATCCCTCCATCAGTAATTGATATTGATTTATCAGGGATAACTGCTTCTAAATTGATTGCATGTTGCTGCCCCAATCCTTTACAAGTTGGACAAGCTCCATAAGGTGAATTAAAAGAAAAAGTATTAGGAGAAGGTTCTTCATAAGAAATTCCAGTCTCAGCACACATCAACTTTTTGCTGTACTGGATTAACTTATCCGGCTCATGTACCAATGCAAACATCAATCCTTTTCCTATTTGCAAAGATTGCTGAATACTTTGCAACATGCGCAATCTCATCTCATTGTTCACCACCAAACGGTCCACGACAATTTCTATATCATGAATTTTATACCGATCCACTTGCAACTTAGGAACGAGATCTTTCAACTCCCCATCGATCCTAACTTTTACGAAACCCTTTTTTCTGGTTTCTTCAAAAAGTTCTCTATAATGACCTTTTCGTCCTCTTACAATAGGAGCAAGGATCGTAATCTTTTTGTTTGGATATTTTTTGTAGATATCTGCAAGAATTTCTTCGTCGGTAAACTTGACCATTTTCTTATTGGTATGATAAGAATAGGCTTCACTTGCACGTGCAAAGAGCAAACGAATGAAATCATATACTTCGGTTACCGTTCCTACCGTTGATCTTGGATTTCTGTTGGTGGTTTTCTGTTCAATGGAAATAACTGGGGAGAGTCCGCTAATTTTATCAACATCCGGACGCTCCATTTCACCCATGAACTGTCGTGCATAGGTGCCAAATGTTTCCATATACCTTCGATGACCTTCTGCGTAAATGGTATCAAATGCAAGGGAAGACTTTCCACTTCCGCTGATACCTGTTATTACCACCAGTTTATTTTTAGGGATGGAAATGTCAATATTTTTCAGGTTGTGTGCTCTTGCACCTATAACTTCTATTTGATCGTGCTCTGACATGTATTGCTGTGTTTCAAATTGAAACAACAGGCAAATGTGATGAATGTTTCATGAATTATAAAATTATCCTTCAGCGAATTAAAAAAAGAGCAGCCATAGCCACTTTTGAGATTTCTAGAAAAATCCTTAATTTTGCATCAGTTCTTTAAATTTCTTATCCAGAAAGGCTGAGGGAATGGCCCGTTGAAGCCTTGACAACCTGTTATAAATTAATAAGGTGTCAAATCCAACTCCGCGTTGCGGAGGCAGATAAGTCAGATTTTTCTCTAGACAAGATCGCATCATTATAGTGAAAACCCATCTGACTTCAGATGGGTTTTTTATTTTCTGGAATAGAAGAATTTTAAGCATGGAAAAAAAGAAACATATATATCGATACAATGGGGAACTTGAATTGGAGTCAGGGAAATCAATCCGTGATTTTAATTTAACCTATACCACTTTGGGAAAGATTGCTGAAAAGAAAAACAATGTGGTGTGGATTTTTCATGGAATGACGGCAAACAGCGATCCAACAGATTGGTGGCCTGGCATGGTTGGAGAAGGAAAGTTTTTTGACCCAGCTAGATTTTTTATAATCTGTGTGAATATGCCCGGAAGCTGCTACGGGAGTGTCGGCCCACTGGATATTAACCCTGAAACGAAAAAACAGTATTTACAAACTTTTCCATTTTTCAGTTCACTTGATATAGCACATGCATTTGATGCATTGAGAAAGCACTTGAACATTGATAAAATTTTCATGGGCATTGGCGCATCGATGGGTGGACAGCAATTGCTCTCTTGGGCCACTGAACATCCAACATTGTTTGAATACATTGTTCCCATAGCCACCAATGCATTTCACTCTCCTTGGGGAAAGGCATTCAATGCATCCCAAAGAATGAGCATAGAAACTGATCATACCTGGAAAAGCTTTTCTGCTGAAGCAGGAATGGAAGGGATGAAAGTAGCCCGGTCGATTGCATTGATCAGTTACAGACATTATGAAACGTATGAACATACACAACAAGATGAGGATAAAGCAATAGAAAATACCCGGAGTGAATCTTATCAAAGATATCAGGGCGAAAAGCTAGCAAAAAGATTCAATGCCATTAGTTATTATATTTTAACCAAAAGCATGGACAGCCATCATCTTGGAAGAGGGGTGCTTGATGCAGAATCTATGTTGGGAAAAATAAAATCAAAAACATTGATCATTGGAATTTCAAGTGATCTCTTGTTCCAAGTTAAGGAACAGGCATTTCTTGCCGCGCATATACCAAATGCAAAACTTGAAGTGATCGACTCAATGTATGGACATGATGGATTTTTATTAGAGAATGATTATATAACAGATTTATTAAAAAATTTAATTAAGTAAAGATGGGTACCGAAAAAACACTGGTGATTGGAATGTTTGGATTTGGCGTGGTTGGTGAAGGTTTGTATAAAATTTTAAAGCAAACACCTTCACTTAAAGCAAGTATAAAAAAAGTATGTATTAAAAATACACATAAGAAAAGAAACGCACCTGCCGAATTATTTACTTCAGAGAAGAATGATTTGCTGTTTGATCCTGAAATCAATGTAATTGTTGAGGTAATCAACGACAGTGTTGCCGGCTATGAAATCGTAACAATGGCTTTAAAAAATGGTAAAGATGTTGTGAGCGCCAGCAAAAAAATGCTGTCAGAGCATCTTCAAGAATTGATAGCATTGCAAAATTCCACTGGCAGATCCCTATTGTATGAAGCATCCGCATGCGCTTCCATCCCAGTGATCAGAAATCTTGAAGAATATTATGACAATGACTTGCTGCATTCCATCAAGGCAATTGTAAATGGTTCAACAAATTTCATCCTTACAAAAATGTTTGAAGAGCACCTCAATTTTAAAGAAGCGCTCTTGCTTGCACAACAGCTTGGCTTTGCTGAATCTGATCCAACGCTTGACATTGAAGGATTCGATGCAGCGAATAAATGGGTGCTGCTGCTTGCCCACAGCTATGGAATCAATACCAGCATTGATAAAATGCTGTTCAATGGAATTACACAAATCAATGAGGTTGATGCGAAAATCGCACAATCAAAAAATCAGTCAATCAAGCTTGTAGCACAGGCACAAAAACTCAACAATGGGAAAGTGGCAACATTTTTATTGCCTCAATTCATTGAATCCAGCGAACATTTGCATTTTGTAAAAAATGAATACAATGGAGTGGTTATTGAGAGTGGATTTGCCGATAAACAGTTTTTTTATGGAAAAGGAGCAGGAAGTTTCCCAACTGGTTCAGCAGTGTTGAGTGATATCGCTGCATTAAGATATGGATACAAGTATGAATACAAGAAATTAAATCAGGCAGTAGAAGCTGAACTCAGCGATGAGTTCCATTTAAGGGTATATGTGAGTTTTGAAAATATTAAGTTTATACCAAAGGAAGAATTTAACAGTATTGAAGAATGGCATTCCGGCAATGAAAGAAGTTATCTCATTGGCACCATCCCATTCCGTTCATTGCTGAATTCAACATGGTGGAAATCCAACAATACTTCACTTATACTGATGCCGCAATGCATTGTGGAAGAATCCCAAATTTCTGAACTAAAGAAATTGAGCCTTTCACTTGCTGGACTAGAATCCTAACGATCTCCTTCGAATCGGTAACTTCCAGATCCAACTTCATAAACCATGTAACCGTTTTCGGATCTCAGTAACCGAGCTGCGGATTCCACTGGGTCTTTTTTCCCATTCACAAGAATATTTTGTTTGGACGGAAAGTAAATGATCGCTGTGGTATTGGCAGGAATGCTTGATTCCATCACTATACGATTGCCTTCAATTTT
>Ga0075471_10000135_pt1 | contig 37684 bp, 36 predicted proteins | sample DEB19_08_DNA_2_FD_74787 | JGI IMG/M metagenome (GOLD analysis project Ga0075471, IMG submission 74787) | Aqueous microbial communities from the Delaware River and Bay under freshwater to marine salinity gradient to study organic matter... | ecosystem: Environmental > Aquatic > Marine > Coastal ...
GTGAGGGCGTTGCGCTGCGACACGCCGCAGCGACAGTCATCGCAGGACTGCCTGCCGACGCTCCCGAAGGCGACAAAGAAAAGCACATCGATGCGCTGATCGCGCGATGTCGTAAGTTGATCGGTGAGCCGGCGTGGGAGAGTCTGCTGGAATCGAGCATCGCCGCGATGCTTGCAGAAATTCGCGATGATCTCGACGGTTATGGCGTTCACTTCGACAACTGGATTTCCGAAAGGGCCTTCACGCAGGGTGGCGCCGTCGAGCGCGCACTCGAACGACTACGCGCGAAAGATCTTCTTTACGTGAAAGACGGTGCGGAGTGGTTCAAAGCCACTCAATTCGGTGATGACGAAGATCGCGTCGTCGTACGCGAGAACGGCGTCAAAACGTATTTTGCCTCCGATATCGCCTATCACCTCGATAAGCGCGAGCGCGGCTTTGACATGCTGATTGACGTGCTCGGCGCCGATCATCACGGCTACGTCACCCGAGTACGCGGTGGCCTGCAAGCTTTCGGTCATCCCGGCGATTGCCTCCAAGCACCACTGATCCAACTTGTCGCCCTGTTCAGAAACGGCGTGAAGATGTCGATGGGCAAGCGAGAGGCCAACTTCGTCACGCTGCGTCAGTTGCGCGAAGAAGTGGGTAACGACGCGTGTCGCATTTTCTATTTGATGCGCAGCAACGATCAGTCACTCGACTTCGATCTCGACCTCGCGAAATCGAAGACCAATGAGAACCCGGTGTTCTACGTGCAGTATGCGCATGCCCGCGTCGCAAGCGTTATGAAAGAACTGACTGCCCGAGGCTTTGCGTACGACGCAGAGAGTGCACGTACCCTCGTATTTGAACGAGGCGGCTCCTTACTCGCAGGTCCGCAAGCCGAGGCTATGCTCTCCTGCGTGTCGCGTTATCCAGAGGTTATCAGGCAGTCAGCCGCGCAGCATGCGCCCCATGCTCTCGTGCACTACTTGCGTGAGCTCGCGACCACCTTGCATGCGTTTTACAACGCTGAGCGCGTGCTCGTTCCAGAATCCGACACTCGCAGCGCGCGCGTTTACGCTTTGCTGGCTGTACAACGCGTTCTTCGCAATGGTCTCGCCATTCTCGGCGTATCGGCTCCGGAGTCGATGTGAGCAACACCCCGATCGGTCGCGACTTCAAACGCGCAGGCCGGCGCGGTGGCACGGAATTCAGCTTTTCCAAGGAATTCTTTGCAGGTCTCGCAGCGGGTCTCGCCGTGGCAGTCGGCGTCTTTTTTTGGCAGCAACAGGCCGTCAAAGATGCCCGCGATGCCGTAGGAGAAGATCAGCCCACGCCTCGCCCAGTACGGCGTGAGCCCGCCTCCGCGGCTGCGGCCGAACCCGAACGCGAGTACGATTTTTACGGGATGCTGCCGAAGAGCGAAGTGGTCGTCCCGGAAACCGACCCTAAGGCACCCGTACCCGCAGTGCCCAATACGCCCATCGAAAGGCCGGGGGTCTACGTTCTTCAACTTGGAATGTTCAAAAAGCTGGAAGAGGCTGAACGCCTTCAGGCCAAGTTGCTGAGACTCGGCGTTCAATCGGCCGTGCAACGAATCTCGATCGAGAGTGAAGTGCTACATCGGGTTCGGATCGGGCCCGTCAGTAATCTCAGCGATCTCAATCGAACTCGAGCTGCATTGCAGCGTGCGGAAATCGATGCTGTCGTAATTCGCGTCGGCGATTAAGTCTCGACGTCGTCCGATACGCTCCGGAAATCGACGCCCAGAGCGCGCAACTTCCGGTAGAGATGTGTGCGCTCCATTCCGACTCGCTTGGCCAACTGACCGACTTTTCCGTGACAGAGCAAAAGCTGCTGTTGCAGATAAGCGCGCTCGAAATGCTCTCTCGCTTCACGTAAGCCCAGCGCCAAAAGATCTTGCTTCACTAAGGTCTCGGCGGGCGGCGCGACCTGTGACAGTTCGCGCTCGATCTCTTCGAGTGAAACCTCTTCGCCGCCACCCTGCAGGAGCAACCGACGGACCATGGTTCGAAGTTCCTGCACATTGCCGGGCCACGGATAATTGCGCAGACGATTTTGTGCGGCGATGCTGAAACGTCGAAACCCGAGGCCCTCACTGTCGACCAACCGATCGACATAGTGTCGAAGCAGATCCGGAACATCCTCCGCATACTCTCGAAGCGGAGGCACTCGGGCGATGGCGGCGCTCAGATGCGACAACAAATCACGACGCATCGCTCCTTGCTCGATCTCCGGCTGCGCCGAACATACGATGCGAGCCTGAAATGGTCGGGGTTTCGACTCTCCGAGCCGCGAATAGGTTCGAGTCTCGAGTAGTCCGAGCAATGCGCGTTGGGCCGTTTGCGGCAAATCGCCGATTTCATTGATGAATAAGGTTCCGTCGCCCACCTGATCGAGAAATCCGTCGTGGCTTGCACTGCCAAATAGCGCGGCTTCGGCATCGACCTCGCGCAGTGCGCTCGAAACGATCGCCACGAACGGTTTGACCGCGCGCGGACTATGATCGTGCACAAAACGAGCAAAGGCCTCACGACCCGAGCCGAACTCACCGAGCAGCATCAGCGACGTAGTGCCATTGGCGTGCCGCAGCAGCTCGCTGCGCAACTGCTGAACCTGACGACTCTTTCCGACGGGTGCAGCGATCGCTCCCGCCTTCGACTTGACCGCCGCCCTACGCGCCCGAGCCCCCTCGAGCGCCTTCTCGACGGTCCGCAATAACTTGGCGAGCGACAGCGGCTTTTCGACGAAATCGATGGCGCCGAGCCGGGTTGCTTCGACGGCGGTATCAACCGTGCCGTGACCAGACATCATCACGACCGCACAGCCATCGGCACTCGTCGAAGACCATTCACGGAGTAAGGTGATGCCATCGACATCGGGCATCCAAATATCGAGCAACACGAGATCGGGCTGCTGGCGTTGGCGCAACGATCGAGCTTCGGCGCCATTCGCCGCGACCTCAACCTCGTAACCCTCTTCGCTCAGGATTTCTTTGACGAGACCGCGGATATCCGCCTCGTCGTCCACCACAAGAATGCGTGCTGCACTCATGCCCGCTCCCTCCTCCGCTCCGGCTGCTCGGCGCCAGGGGCTGCCGCCCTCTCTTGCTCCGACACGGGAAACATAACACGGACCATAGCACCGCCCGAGGGGCGATTGCCCACCTCGATACGCCCGCGATGGTCTTCGACGATCTTCTTAACGATGGCAAGCCCCAAACCGGTCCCCCGAGGCTTACTCGTGACATAGGGATCGAACACCTTCCCGATCATGTCGGACTGGAACCCCGGCCCATTGTCCGCGACGGTCAACTCGACAAACGGACGGCCCTCCAACTCGATGGGTGTCGTTCTGATCTCGATCGCAGCCGGACGTATTCCCTCTAGAGCCTCGAAAGCATTGGTCAGCAAGTTGTTGAGTACCTGCCTTACACGGGAGCGATCCGCCTCCACAGGATCGATCGTCGAGGCCAAGGAGGTGGCGATCTCGATCGAGGCTTCTTGCGATCGGTAAAGGTCGGTCACCTCCGCGATGAGCTGATTGAGATCGAACGACGCCACCTGCATCGCCGGCGCTCGGGCGTACTCGCTGAAGTCGTTCACCATCTGCTTCATGGACTCGACTTGCTGAACGATGGTGTGGGTCGAGCGCTCGACCATGTCGGCATCCGCTCCAGATAGTCCGGGCAACAGCTTTCGGCGAAGTCTCTCCGCTGAGAGTTGGATCGGTGTCAGCGGATTTTTAATCTCGTGCGCCAATCGCCGTGCCACTTCGCCCCATGCCGCATCACGCTGCGCTTGCAGCAGATGCGTGACATCATCGAACACAATCACAAACTGTTCCGCTCCGCTTTCCTCCTTGGGAAGCGGGACACAGGCACAGACCAGTACACGCGAACCCGTTTTGCCTGAGGCCGATTGCAACTCAATTTGCTCGCGCCACTCATCTCGCCCTGTCGCGAATCGAGCCCGCAATTCGGCAACGAACGCCGGTAGCAGACCCGTTTCGGTGTCGCTGCCCGAACCGAGCACACGCCCCACCGCCGAACTCAGATCTACACCGAGGATGCTGCCTGCCGACTCGTTGACACGCTGGACGATCAGATCACGATCGACCGTCAGAACACCCGCCGAGAGGCGAGCCAGGATGATCGCGAGTCGCTCTCGTTCACGCTCGACGGCTGCACGGCTACTTTCGGTTTCTTCACGCGCTCGGCGCAGCCGCTTGGTCATATCGTTGAACGACTGCACCAGAAAGCCCATCTCGTCATGTGACGTAAGCGGAACGCGCATGCCGAAATCACCCTTCGCCACGGCGCGAGTACCGGCCATCAGATCTTGCACCGGCTTGAACAAGACCTCCGCTGAGTAAATGGCACCATAGATGGCGCCGAGCAAGGTCACGAGCAACACCATCGTCAGCGTCAATCTGAAGCTGTACTTCAACGGTTCGCGCAATTCGGCGAGATCGCCATACTGCGAATACGATCGCTGGACGGTATCGGTCAGCTCGGCAAATTGTCGGGGAAGTTCGTAGACCACGACGATAAATCGCGCAGTACCACTTGCGAACGGCACACCCGGAATCGGCGCAGCGGTCCGGATGAGATAGCGTGAATCACCGACAGGCTCGAGACTGAGATAGGTTGTTCCACTCGAGACGGCGCGGACGAGATCTGCGGGTGGTCGATCGGGAAGCGAGTCGGGAACCTCCTGACTTGCCGCACCGATGATTCTTTCGTACTCCCCGTAGAGGACGATCTCGCTCGCTCCCGAGCTACGCAACTCTTCGTCCAAAGCGAACAATGCTCCGCCAGCGCTCTGGTTCGCAAGCGATGCGGCAAAGCGTTGTGTGCGCTCGCCATATTCACGCATACGCAGGTCGAGCGCCGAACGCGACAACACCACGGCGTCGTTGAGTCCTTGCTTGATCTCGATACGAAACCAACTATCGATGCCGCGATTCAAAAATTCGAGCGAGAACACGTAGACCGTAAGCAAGGGCAGCGCCACCAAGGCGCTGAATACGATGACAGTGCGTGAGGTCAGTCGGGAGCCCGGAACTCCACTTCGATAAGCCGAGACTAGCTGAAATATCTTCCGCGCAAGCAGTCCGATGATCACGACTACCGCTGCGGCACTCGCCAATAAGATCCAAGGCTGCAACCGCCCGAATTGCTCGGAATTTTGAGCCGAGAGAAATAGAGCGAAAAGTGCGCCAACGACGACCGCGATCCAAATCGCGATCAAAATTCGGGTTCGACGACTACTCAGCGAGGCAGCGACCATGAATACCACTCGCTCTCTCGTTGCCAGTCATCGGACCAGAACATGAGCGCGCGCAGCGCATCGGTGAGACGTCCACGCTGCACACTGGCGCGGACGCTGACGAGATAGGTTCCGGGCTCCGCCACTTGCGATGCCACCAAAATCGGCCAGCTTTCGATACTGCCCAAGGCAGTGAGCGCTTCATCGAGTGTGGCGTACGATTTTTGCTCCCCATCGAGTAACGGGTCACGCACCACGAAGCGCTCACTGACGGAGTGATAACTCAGTTCACGCTTCAATTGAAGTGTGACGATGGTTTCGTTGGTCCAGAAGCGACGCTCGCGCGACACTTCGACATCCACGTCATAAGACAGTGAGACCCCATCACGCAACGCGCTGGCGGTCTCGTCGCTGGACGGATATCGCGTACGCACGTGTAATTGATAAACCCCGCCCACCACGTTGACGAACGCAGACTGCACTTCGAGAGTTCCCTCGAGAGGGTCGGCACGTGACTCGGGCCACTGCCAAGGCATCGCTCCTGCGAGCCAAAGACACGCAACGGTCATGAATCTGACCCACAGACGCCGGGCTTTTTCGTCTTTTGCGGTCATGCGCCTCTACCCCGAACGAGGCAAGCATAATAGAAGCCATCCGTAGACGCTTGACCCGGTCCCGGAATCAGCTGGATACCCACCTCCCGACGTAGCGCCCCCGGGGGTAAAGCGATGCCATCCGGCCACGGCTGCACCGATGCCGCCGGAGTCGCAGCCAAAAATGTCTGTACTACCGATTCATTCTCTTCGGGCAAAACGGAGCACGTTGCGTAAACGAGCTTTCCACCCGGAGCAAGCTTCGAAAAGCAGTTGGCGAGAATCCGTTTTTGAAGCGATGCGAATCGCGTCGCGTCTTCTGGGCGACGAAGCAGCTTGATATCCGGATGACGGCGGATCACGCCCGTCGCCGAGCACGGTGCATCGACGAGGATGCGATCAAAGGTCGACTCCGCTGCGAGCGCCTTCGGATCGGCGAGATCCGCCACTAAAGTCCGAGCACGAGCCGGAGACGCTCCGATACGTTCGAACGTTGAAGCTACGAGCGCGAGACGCGATGCATCGTCATCGACCGCGAGCAATTCGACCTGCGGTTGTCGCTGAAGAATATGTGCACTCTTGCCTCCCGGTGCCGCACAGGCATCGAGTACACGATGCCCAGGCTGCGCATCGAGCAACAAGGCGGCAAACTGCGCGCCTGCGTCCTGCACTGACACACGACCCTCCGCGAAGCCCGGTAAGCTTGCGACCGGAATCGATTGCGTGAGCACGATCGAACCGGGTGGCGTATCGAGCGCGAAAGCCTCTCGCCCGGCTGCGGCAAGTTCAGCAAGATACCCTTCGACAGTCGTCGAAGGCGCGACTCGTAGCGTCATGGGCGGATGCTCGTTGTTCGCTGCGAGCATCGACGCCGTTCGATCACCATAGACCGACTCGAGTCGATCGACCAACCACTGCGGATGTGCGACGCGGGTGGCGAGATTTCGATCTGCGCGCTCGAGCAACTCGCCTCGCTCACGAACGAAGCGGCGCAGCACGGCATTTACGAATCCCGTGGCTCGTCCGAGTCCGAGCGCTCGAGCAGCGTCCACTGCGAGGTGCACGCTGACCTCCGGGGCTGAGCGCGAATATTCGATCTGATGAGCAGCCGTCACGAGCAGCGAACGAAGGAGAGGCGGAATATCTTCGGCGGGACGATCGACGATAGACGACAAGGCCGGGGCGAGTCGCAGGTACCAACGAAGCGTACCCAGCGCGATCGCACGCACCGCAGCACGATCACCGCGCTCGTCCGCGGCTTGCAGGGCAAAATCCGCCGAGCGACCGGAATGAGCCACGGCACTTACGGCCTCAACTGCAGCCGCCAAAGTCGCAGCGCCCGGCGCAAGTCGAGAACCGCCTTTTGAGGACTGCGAGTCCATGACACCTACATCAGCATTCATTCAAAAGATTCCTCGGTGGAACGCAGGCCATTAGCGAATTCGCGTGCCGTCATGCTGCGACGCCCAGCGCGCTGCAGTTCGGCAATTCCGAGCACGGCTTCACCACATGCGACGAGTAGAAGATCGTCCTTCAGCCCTAGAATTGATCCTGGCGGATGAGACGTGATTGCCGCGTCACCTACAACCCGTGCTCGATGTACTCGAACCTGCTCGCCACGATGGGTCGTTTCGGCAATCGGCCAAGGTCTAAAAGCCCGAATTTGACGATCGATCTTCGACGCGGAACGCTTCCAATCGATGCGGGCTTCCGATTTCTCTATTTTTTTGGCGTAGGTGGCGCCTTCAGAAGGCTGAGCTCTCGCCAAGACGGACCCAGAATCGATGCTCGAGAGCACTTCGAGTAGCGCGGGCGCGCCGAGCGCCGCAAGCTTATCGAGCACGGAAACTGAGTCATCCGTATCGCCGATGGGTAATGCTCGCTGCAAAAGAATTGGCCCCGTATCGAGCCCCGCATCCATTTGCATGATAGTCACGCCCGTTTCGTCGTCGCCCTCGAGAATGGCGCGCTGTACGGGCGCCGCGCCGCGCCAACGCGGCAGCAAAGAAGCGTGAATGTTGAGACATCCATGTTTCGGAATGGCAAGCGCTTCGGGGGGCAAAATGAGCCCGTAGGCGACGACTACCAGCACATCAGGTCGCCAGGTCTCGAGTGCCGCTCGACCTTCCGTCGTACGCAAGGTTTGCGGTTGTGCAAGCGGCAACGAATTTTCAAGCGCGAATTCTTTGACCGCACTCATCGAGAGATTTCGGCCGCGACCAGCCGGGCGATCGGGTTGCGTCAGTACGCCGATGATCTCGTGATGCGACCGCACAAGCGCGGCAAGCGGCGGCACCGCAAATTCCGGCGTACCGGCAAAGACGATTCGCATTGGAATAACGCGATGGACGTCAGCGACCGAGCGCAGCGCCCGCCGAAACCTCGGCAGAGTCTGGCTTGGCGGGACGATCGCGACGCTCTTTCTCCAACTTCTTGCGGATTCGGTCCCGCTTCAACGTGGAGAGGTAGTCGACGAACAACTTACCGTCGAGATGATCCATCTCGTGCTGCAGACATACAGCACGAATTCCGTCGAGCTCGCATTCGAAGGCCTTACCGTCGCGATCTTTTGCCCGAACACGTACGCGCTGGGCGCGCTCAACCTCGTCGAAAATTCCGGGGACGGATAAACAGCCCTCCTCCATCACGCCGACATTCTCGCGCGAGAGGATTTCCGGATTGATGAACACGAGGGGATCACTGCGATCATTGCTGCAATCCATCACGATGAGCTGGCGATGAACATCGACTTGCGATGCGGCGAGGCCGATGCCCGGCGCGGCGTACATGGTCTCGAACATATCGTCGATCAACCGCGAGAGCGCGGCATCGAAGATCGTGATTGGAACAGCCCGGGTCCGAAGTCGGGGATCTGGAAATTCGAGAATGTCGAGCAATGCCATCGGAGGAGACCCCTGCCAGAAAGGTAGTTCGTTGGACATCATTATATCAGTGAGGTTTCGTGGCTTTTCGGGCTCGCCGAAATCGCGGCGCTCCGTACCCTTTTGCGCCCATGGCCACACCCGAACATTACCGCTTCGCCTGCCTCCCGCGACTCGACGCGAGTTTGTGGTGTCGCCTCATCGATCGCGTACCTTCCCCTCTCCAGCTCATCGGTCTGCCTGAAGATCGCCTTCTGTCGCTCGGTCTATCTAAACCCGCAGCGCTGGCCCTTCAGCGCGAAGATCCATCGCGACATCGCGCGACGCTCGACGCGCTCGCCCGCCACCATATCGAAATCATTGCCGCACACGAGCCCGACTACCCTCCACAGCTTCTCGAAATCCGCGGCGCACCCGCAGTGATTTTCATCCGAGGTCATCGCGAAGTGCTGAAACTGCCCCAGCTGGCGATGGTCGGCAGCCGACATCCGACCGCCAACGGGGCGCTCACCGCCCGTGATCTCGCCTTTCATTTCGCTCGATGCGGGCTCGCCATCACGAGCGGACTCGCCATCGGCATCGACGCGGCGAGTCACTCGGGCGCCTTGGCGGCTGAGGGCATCAGCCTCGCCGTCTGCGGAACCGGCCTAGATCGCATCTACCCTGACGCCCACATCGATCTTGCCGAACGCCTCCTCGAACGCGGCGTCCTAGTCAGCGAATTCCCGCCCGGGACCGCACCTCTTCCACACCATTTCGTGCAACGAAATCGCCTTATCAGCGGGCTGTCGATGGGGGTGCTCGTCATCGAGGCGGCCTTCAAAAGCGGCTCCTTATCGACCGCCCGATACGCGGGCGATCAAGGACGTGAGGTCTTCGCCGTCCCCGGATCCATCCATAGTCCCCTGTCGCGGGGATGCCACCAGCTACTCCGGGAGGGTGCCACCCTCGTGGAAAATGCCGAAGATGTTTTTAGAGAGCTTAAAATTAGTCAATTAAATCAAGTATTTAGTACGTCCGACCGACTCGTCCTACCCGAGTCTGTCGGGGGGTCGCGGTTGGACAACCCTTCCGAAATCCTGTTAGATGCCATCGGCTTCGAGCCTACGAGCCTCGATGCGCTCATCGCGAGCACCGGCCTCTCCAGCACATCTGTAGCGTCCCTGCTCCTCTCCCTCGAGCTCGAGGGGCGTGTCGCATCAGATTCGTCAGGCCGGTTTTACAGAGTGCTCCAGCTGACCCATAAAGAATGACCCAAACGACCGACAACGGCAGCGTCCTCGACATCCTCATATATGTGTTCGACCGGTACATGCTGGCCGACGCCCCCGAGGTGCCCGAGCGTGACGCCTTGGCCGAAGACCTTGAGCGCGCCGGTTTCCCGGGCGATAACGTCGAGCGCGCACTCGATTGGCTCGCCGATCTCGCCTACGAACGCCATCGCCCGTCGCTCGCCGAATCCGGCCCGCGCGCCATGCGAGTGTTCACGGAAGCCGAGCACAATCATTTGCCGGCAGACTGCCGCGGTTACCTGCTCGAACTCGAGCGCACCGGCATCCTCTCGCCGCAGCAACGTGAAATCGTCATCGAGCGCCTGCTGGCGCTCGATTCCTCCGAACTCGATGTCGACCAGCTGAAGTGGGTTGCCCTCATGGTGCTCTCCAGCCAGCCCGGCGAAGAACTCGCCTGCTCGCGCATGGAGAATCTCGTGTTCGATTTGCCGGTCGAACGGCCCCACTGACCCAGCGCCGGAGACGGCCCCATGGCTGAAAACCTCGTCATCGTCGAATCACCGGCGAAGGCCAAGACCATCAAGAAATACCTCGGCCCCAAATTCGAGGTGCTTGCCTCGTACGGCCACGTCCGCGATCTCGTGCCGAAAGAGGGCGCTGTCGATCCGTCGCGTCGTTTCGCGATGAAGTACGACATCATCGAGCGTAACGAGCGTCACGTCGACGCTATCTCGCGCGCGCTACGCAAGGCCAAGGCGCTTTATCTTGCGACTGACCCCGATCGCGAAGGCGAAGCCATTTCTTGGCACCTGCGCGAGCTACTGCAAGATCGCGGCGATCTCGATGGCAAAGAAGTACATCGAGTCGAATTCTTTGAAATTACGCGTAACGCAGTGCGCCAGGCCATCGAGGCACCGCGCGATTTGTCGCTCGATCTCGTCAACGCCCAGCAGGCACGTCGTGCGCTCGACTACCTTGTCGGGTTCAACCTTTCGCCGCTGCTCTGGAAGAAAGTTCGTCGAGGTCTCTCGGCCGGTCGCGTACAAAGCCCCGCGCTACGCATGATCTGCGAGCGCGAGGCTGAGATTCAGGCCTTCATTCCGCGCGAATATTGGTCGCTCGATGCGCAAGGTGAACGCGAGACTCAGTCTTTCCCCTTGAAGCTCGTCGAATTCGAGGGCCGTAAGGTCGAGCAGTTCAGTTTCACCAACGCAGATCAAGCACAAACTGTCGAACGCGCATTGTGTAAAGCGAGCGGTGCAGGCACCCCTGCCGGCGAAGCGCCGCTGTCACCTTCCGGAAAGTTGCGCGTGCTCTCGGTCGATCGCAAGCAGCGCAATCGCAACCCTGCGCCACCGTTCACGACATCGACGCTGCAACAGGAAGCCGCGCGCAAGCTCGGCTTTTCGGCGCAGCGCACCATGCGTCTCGCACAGCAGCTTTATGAAGGTGTCGATTACGGTGAAGGTGCCGTAGGTCTCATCACCTATATGCGTACCGACGCCGTGAACCTCGCCAACGAGGCCATCGCCGAGATCCGTGAGGTCATCGGACGCGTGTACGGAGCAGACTCTCTGCCGGAGTCGCCACGCTTCTACAAGAACAAATCTCGCAACGCTCAAGAGGCTCACGAGGCTATTCGTCCGACGTCAGCCTCCGTGTTGCCGCAGATGCTCGAGGGCAAGATCGATGCGGATCAACACAAACTCTATTCGCTCATCTGGAAGCGCGCAGTCGCTTGCCAAATGACTCACGCGGTGTTCGACACCGTCGCCATCGATCTGCTGGCTGGGCCCGACGGCCCGCAGCGTCACTTGCTGCGCGCCAACGGCTCAACTTTGCTCAAAGCCGGCTTCATTGCGGTTTATCTCGAGGGTCAAGACGACTCGTCGGACGACGAAAGCGATCGCATTCTGCCGGCCATGAACGAAGGCGACGAAGTCAAACTCGTCAACCTTCGCGGTACGCAACATTTCACCGAACCACCGCCGCGCTACTCCGAAGCGTCTCTCGTGAAAGCGCTCGAAGAGCATGGCATCGGTCGTCCGTCGACTTATGCATCCATCATCTCGACACTTAAAGACCGCGAATATGTCGATATGGATGGTCGTCGCTTCATTCCGACGGATATCGGCAAGATCGTCAACAACTTCTTGAGCTCGAATTTCGGCGAGTACGTCGACTACGGTTTCACGGCAGCCATGGAAGACGAGCTCGATGCCATTTCGCGTGGCGAAGAATCATGGACCGATCCGCTGCAGAAATTTTGGCAGCCGTTCATCGATCGCGTCGAGCACATCGAAAAAACCGTTACTCGCGATGAGGCGGCCCAAGCTCGCGAACTCGGTACCGACCCGGCGAGTGGCAAGCCCATTTCGGTTCGCATGGGTCGTTTTGGTCCGTTCGTCCAAATCGGCACGCGCGATGACGAAGACAAACCACGCTTTGCGGGTCTACGGCCCGGTCAGAGTATGGACAAAATCACGCTGCCCGAAGCGCTGCAGCTTTTCCAGTTGCCGCGGAAACTCGGTGAGAGCCCCGAGGGCGAGCCGCTCGAAGCGAACATCGGGCGCTTCGGTCCGTACATCAAGTACGGTAGCAAGTACGCTTCGCTCAAAGCTGAAGATGATCCGTACACGATCACTCTCGAGCGAGCGATCGAGGTGGTGGCGGCGAAGAAACTCGCCGACGCCAACCGCATCATTCAGGATTTCGGCATCGATGATATTCAAGTGCTGAACGGCCGCTACGGTCCGTACATCACCGACAAGCAGCGCAATGCGCGCATCCCGAAAGACCGCGATCCGAAAACCTTGACGCTAGACGAGTGTCGCGCGTTGCTCGCTGCGGCGCCGCAACGCCCCGGCCGTGGTCGATTCGGCGGCAAGGCCGCGAAATCTGCCGGCAAGAAAGCCGTCTCGAAGAAGGCTGCGAAAACAGAGACGCCTGACCTAGCAGAGGGTGCCGTAGCGGACGCCGAATCCGCCAAGAAGCCTTCTCGCGCCAAAGCCGCACTGAAGGCCAAGGCGGCGCCCAAGAAAAAAGCCAAAGCCAAAAGCAAGAAATCGGCGACGGACGCTGCAGACTGACGCGGGCCGGTGAAATATCGACACGCGTTCCATGCTGGAAATTTCGCGGATGTGCTGAAGCACGTCACGCTGCTTGCCCTGCTCCGTTCGCTCACCAAAAAAGATAAGGGACTACTACTGCTCGACACCCATGCGGGTCGTGGTCTCTATGATTTGTCATCCAGCGAATCGAAACAGGCTAACGAGGCGGCAACCGGTATCGAGCGCTTGCTTGTTCAGGCTGCGCAAGGCGATGCGACATTCACTGGTTTGCCCGAGATCACCGATTTCCTAAATGCCGTTCGCGAAACGCGCCAACGTACGTCCTTTCGTCAGGCGTATCCCGGGTCACCCCTCATCGCACTCGCGGCTCTTCGACCTCAAGATCGACTTACCCTGATCGAGTCGCAGCCCACCGAACATGCGGCGCTGCGAGAGGCTGTCAAAAACGCAAGCAGATACGCGCGGGGGCATGGCGGAACGCCCGAATCGATCACCATCGAATGCGCCGATGGCTACGCGCGACTATCCGCATGGCTGCCGCCCATGGAACGACGCGCACTCATCGTGATCGATCCTCCTTACGAAGATACGGTAAGTGACTTCAAGGCCGCCGAGCGAGCCTCACAAGAGGCGTTGCGACGATTGGCTAACGCAGTGATCGCCATCTGGTATCCCATCAAGCAGGTCAAAGATACTGATGCTTGGCGATCAAGGTTGATTTCCGCGCTGCCGCAAAAGGCTGGCGGTGAGGCCCTCTCAACTCTTACCCTCGAGCTTTGGATCCATCCTCTCGACACGCGGGTCGGGCTGAACGGGTCTGGGATGTTAATCATTAATCCGCCGTTTCAATTCGAGGAGCACGCCCGCCGATGGTTGCCTGCGCTGCATGCGATGCTCGATCCGCAGTGCCGCGGCGGCTGCGCCGTGAGATAACATCGCTCAAGTCATGACGCGATCCGACAGCACTGCCTCGTCCACACTCGATCGTTATGGCGTTGTCGGCCATCCGATCGCGCACAGTCTCTCGCCCCTGATTCATGGCGCATTTGCAGAGGCCACTCGACAACGGATGACCTATGACCGGTACGACGTTACACCAGAAAACTTTGAGCGTGACGTCTCTGCGTTTTTCGAAAGTGGTGGTCGTGGTCTCAACGTCACGGTGCCTCACAAAGAGCGCGCCGCGGCCTGGGTCGACGAACTGACGCCGCGCGCTCGACATGCAGGCGCCGTCAATACACTCATCAAGCTCGAAGATGGTCGCATCCGGGGCGATAACACGGATGGCGCGGGACTCATGTCGGATCTTTCGAGACTGGGCGTCGCAGTGACGGGCCGTCGCCTGCTCATTCTCGGTGCTGGCGGCGCCACACGCGGTATTCTCGGACCATTACAAGAATGTAGTCCCGCTGAAATCGTCGTCGCGAATCGTACGGCGGAGCGAGCGCGGGCCTTGGCCGGAGGCCAAGGTTGCGGTTATGACCAACTCGGTCCTTTTTTGAGTCGCGGTGGCTTTGACCTCGTGATTCATGCCACGCCGCTCGGTCTAAGCGGCGGCCTACCGGAAGTGGACTCGCGAATCATCGGAACACGTACGTTCGCGTACGACCTCGGTTATGGGAAGCCCGACACGCCGTTCATCCGCTGGGCGCGAGAGTACGGCGCAGCCGGTGTGGCTCAAGGACTCGGGATGTTAGTGGAACAAGCGGCAGAGTCTTTCCGAATCTGGCGGGGTATCGCACCCGACACGCGAGAGGTTCACCGCAAGATCGCGGTATGAGACGCCTTACTCGTCGTTCGATCTGAAAAGTTGGTGACGCCGCGCATACCAAAAGAAGAGCGGCAGCTCCATTAACAAAAATGTCATGACCGTGAAGCCGAACCAGCCTACCTCGGTGACGAGCAAATCGAAGCGCACTTCGGTGCCCCAGAAATTGACCCCCACCACAAGCAGCGCACAGGCATTGGCGACGAGGTCGTTGATGGCAAGTCGGTTCTGGTCAGCGCCTGCGAAGCGCGGATAGACGATGAAGTACGCGCAGAGCAGGATGACTGCATTGACCATCAGCACGAACTGTTCGGGACTGCTCATCGGGGGTTCCGTACGTCTTCAAAGTGTCGCATTCTATCGTGAGTGGCTCGGTTATCCTGCCGAGCTGTAATCACTGACCTTGCTTGGCAGTTCACATTCGTCTGCTTCGGGAGTACGCATGACCTCACGCATCGATCGCCGCCAGTTGATCCACGCTGCCATGTTCGGACTCGGCGCCCTGTCTTTGCCCGCCATGGGCAGTCTGCTCTCGGCGCGTGGTTTCACTCATGGCGTCGCCAGCGGCGAGCCCGATATCGACTCCGTACTGCTCTGGACGCGATTCGTCGCGGAGAGTGATGTCCGCCTGAAGGTGGAGGTGGCTCGCGACGTGGCGTTCACTCGCATCGTGAGCGGCGGCGATGCGATCGCCGAAGTTCAGCGTGACCATACTGCGCGCCTCACGGTTCGCGGTCTCGAGCCCGGCCGTTGGTATTTTTACCGCTTCATAGCGCCGGACGGATCCATGAGTGTGACGGGGCGCACACGTACGCTACCGACCGGCGAGGTGTCGAAATTCGGTATCGGCCTCTTCTCATGCTCCAACCTCGGTTTCGGTTGGTTCAACGCCTACGCCCACGCCTGTGAACGCAGTGACCTCGATGTCATCGTCCACGTGGGCGATTACATCTATGAGTATCCCCTTGGTAGCTATCCCGATCTGAAATCTTTGATACCTGGTCGACACATTGAGCCGGAGCACGAACTCGTCTCACTCGCCGACTACCGGTTGCGCTATGCAAGTTACCGCGTTGATCCCGATCTACAACGCCTCCATCAGTTCTATCCGATGATCGCCCAATGGGACGACCATGAATTCGCCAACGATACATGGACAGACGGCGCTGAAAATCATCAGCCCGCCACCGAAGGCGATTGGTCTGTACGAAGGGCCGCTGCTGAAAAGGTATATCGCGAATGGATGCCCGTCAGCGACTTGCGTTGGCGCGACTATCAGATCGGCTCGCTAGCCACACTCTTCAAACTCGAAACACGCATCTCGGGTCGCAGCGCTCCGCCAGATCTCGAAAGCGCACTTAAAGATCGCGAAGACATCGCTAAGGCGCTCGTCGAGTTTCGTGAGGGTACGGTCAAGTCGTCGAGTCGAACGATGCTCGGTGCAGAGCAAGAGCAGTGGCTACGTCGCGGCTTACGACGATCAACGGCATTCAAAACTCGATGGCAGGTCTTGGCGCAGCAGGTGTTGATGGGTGAAATCATCATGCCGCAGGACGCCGCGAAATGGATCGGACCCGATTCTCCTGAATTCATTCGCCGCAGACTTCGCGCGGGTCTTGCCGCTGCGCGCGCGGGCTTACCGTACAACCTCGACAGCTGGGGCGGATATCCGGCCGCCCGAGAACGTCTTCTCAAAGATGCGGCAGACGCCAACGCCGACCTCGTCGTTCTCGCCGGCGATACTCACAATGCGTGGGCGCAAAACCTGACTCTCGGAAAGCAGCGAGTGGGTGTCGAGTTCGCCACTCAGTCCGTGGCATCTCCCGGCTTCGAATACAATCTGCCAGGAGTCGATCCGCGCGAGGTTGCTTGCGCCATCACGGCACACAACCCTGGCCTCGTGTACATGGACGCGAGCCGACGGGGTTATACGAGCATTCAACTTACGCCCGAGTCGGTGTCCGGCCAGTTCCATTTTCTCCAGACGGTTCGCACACGCAGTACGGCACTCGAGGAAACACGAACTCTTCGCGTAGATCGCGGCATCCGAAAACTTGAAATCGTCTGATGAACGCTCATCTCGTCACTGTAGTTTTCGTCACCGTCCTCAGTCTCAGCCTGTTGTTGAGAGTGTGGCTTGCCCGAAGACAAATCGCACACGTCAGTGCGCATCGCGATCGAGTCCCTGAGGGCTTTCGAGACGTCATCAGCGCCGAGGCCCATGCCAAAGCCGCCGACTACACCTGCGCGAATCAAAGATTCGGACTGATCCAGTTGGGGTTCGGCACGCTGGTACTGATTGGGTGGACAGTCGGCGGCGGACTCAATCTTCTGAACGATGGCGTACAGCGTTTTTTCGGAGGCGATGAAGGCGCCTCAGCCAGTCTTCTCTATCCCGTCACCCTAGTCGTGCTCTTCACACTCATCGGTAGCGTCATAGAACTACCCTTCGAGTGGTATCAGAACTTTCGAATCGAAGAGAAGTTCGGTTTCAACCGAATGACGCATCGACTGTGGGTCAGCGACATCATCAAAAATACGTTGCTTTCGCTCGCGATCGGCATACCGCTCATCGCCGCGGTCCTTTGGTTGATGGGCGCTGCGGGTCCTGCGTGGTGGCTGTGGGCTTGGGCGCTGTGGATGGCGTTCAATTTATTACTCATGGTCATCTACCCGCTCTTCATTGCGCCACTCTTCAATGAATTCAAACCACTCGAAGACGAAACACTTCGCGCTCGAGTTAATGATTTGATACAGCGCTGTGGCTTTTCGGCGAAAGGTCTATTCGTGATGGATGGCAGTAAGCGATCAGCCCAGTCGAATGCGTACTTCACCGGCATCGGGCGATCCAAGCGGGTCGTCTTCTACGACACGCTGCTCGCACGCCTATCGACCGGCGAACTCGAGGCGGTGCTCGCGCATGAGCTCGGACACTTTCATCACAAGCACATCGTCAAGTTGATCGCCGGACTCTTCATCATGAGCCTGATCGGACTTGCCACGCTCGGCTGGCTGGCGCAGCAGCCTGCGTTCTATCTTGGTCTAGGGGTAACGCCCAATGCGTCGGCTTCCAACGATGCGCTCGCGTTATTGCTTTTCCTTTTGGTCTTGCCCTGCGTGAGCGTCGTCTTCGGGCCGCTCTCGAGTCGTCGGTCGCGTCAGTACGAGTTTCAGGCTGACGCCTACGCCAAGAAGCAGTCGAGTGGCGCGGACCTCGGTACCGCCCTCGTCAAATTGACCGAGGACAACGCGAGCACCCTGACCCCAGACCCGTGGTACGTCCGGTTCAACTACTCGCACCCCCCGGTCATCGAGCGACTGGCGGCTCTCAAATCGGGGTAACCCCTCGCCCGCTCCCAAAACGCCCGTTCCGGGCGTACCCCGACTATTGACTCGGGTGCATTAATATGCATAATTCACGCACTTTTATGCATACCGACCTCCAACAGAACGAGCGCCGAAACGCCATCCTCCGCCTGCTGCGGGGTAGTGCCGTTCGCAAACAGGAGGAGATCGTCGACCTGCTGAAGGAGCAGGGTTTTCCCGTGACTCAGTCGTCGGTGAGTCGAGATCTGCGTGATCTCGGCGTGCTCAAGGCTGGGGGGCGCTATCTCGCGCCCGATGCCACGCAACGCTCGCTCGACGACTTCGGCACCCTGCGGCAGTTCGTCCGAGGGATCGCGACCGCAGGCGGCTCACTCACCGTACTAAGAACCACCGTCGGCGCGGCCCAGAGTGTCGCGATCGCCATCGACAAGGCCGAGTGGCCCGAAATCATCGGAACGATCTCGGGTGACGACACTATTTTCATCGCCACCGACAGCGCCGCTGCGCAGACGGCCGTCGTCGCGCGTCTGCGCGAACTTTTCCGCGTCTAAGGATTTTCCATGTCTCAGCCTATCGTTCTCGCCTACTCGGGCGGCCTAGATACCTCTTTCCTGGTTCCGTGGCTCAAGGAGCAATACCAGCGTCCGATCATCACGGTCACGGTCGACACGGGAGGTATCGATGCCGAGACGGCCAAGACGCTCGAACAGCGAGCGCTCGCCCTCGGTGCCGTCGAGCACCATCAGATCGACGCCCGTGCCGATTACTTTGATCAAGTGCTGCGATTTCTCATCATGGGTAACGTCCGACGCGGTCAGCTTTATCCGCTTTGCGTCGGCGCCGAGCGCGTCATGCAGGCCCAGACCATCGCGGTCATGGCACGAAAGCTGGGAACCAGCAGCATCGCTCACGGCTGTACGGCAGCAGGAAATGATCAAGTTCGCTTCGAAGTCGCCCTGCGAACGCTCGCGCCCGAACTCGAGGTGATCGCGCCGGTTCGAGACAGGCACTTCAAGCGACAAGAAGAGTTGGAATTTCTACAGACTCGAAAACTACCCGTACCTCCCTTTGGAGCCGCTTACTCGATCAATCGCGGTCTCTGGGGCGTGAGCATCGGCGGTAAAGAAACGCTGACCTCGCAAGGCAGCATTCCCGATGACGCCTGGGTGCTCTCAAAAGAGGCCTTCACCAAACCACGAGCGCCCGAGAGACATACGGTGCACTTTCAGAACGGCGTGCCCTGCGGTCTCGATGGCAAGACGATGTCGCCCGTAGAAGTGATTGAGTCGCTTGAAGCACTCGCCGGTCCTTTCGGAATCGGTCGGGGCATCCATCTCGGCGACACCATCATCGGTACCAAAGGGCGCGTGGCCTTCGAAGCGCCCGCAGCCGAAGTGCTGCTCAATGCCCATCGCGAACTGGAGAAGCTCGTACTCACCGGGCGACAACAGCGTATCAAAGAAATGCTGTCGGGCCCGTATGGCGACTGGGTTCATGAAGGGCAACTACTCGATCCGGTATGCCGCGACATCGAGGCGCTCTTCATCTCGTCTCAGCAACGCGTAACGGGCATCGTAACCGTGCTCTTCCGTCCCGGATCCGTTTTCGTCGAGGGCGTGGACTCTCCGTACTCGCTGATGGCCGCCTCAAAGGGTGTGTATGGCGAAGCCACGGGAGAATGGACTGCCGCCGACGCACTCGGCTTTTCGCGCATCGTCGGACTTACAGGTGTTTTCCATCGTCGAGCGGGTGAACTCGCAACAGCTCAGGGGACTTCCAAGAAATGAGAACCATCGTCGTCGACAAGATCGCCTCCGTCACGCAGGCCTGTGGTCTCGGACAAGAGGTGCGCATCGCCACGGAAAATCTACCTTCTGAAGAAGGTGTCGTGGTGGTCGTGGAAATCCTGAACACCAAGTCGAGCTACAACACGCTCGAACTGACGAGCGGCCGCATGGCGAAGGTTACGAAGGGCGACATCGTGGTGGGCGCCCTCGGACATCGCAAAGCGCTCTTCGGCTATTCGGGTCACGTACCCGAAAAACTCGCGGTCGGCGATGTGATCCAGATGCTCAACATCGGCGGCGTCTTGGGCGTTTGCGACTCAGCCAACCCTGACAAAGGCAAACCCTTCGACTGTCGCGTACTGGGTGTGGTGCTGCACTTCCCCTACCTCGGCGAGCGTATCGGCGTACCGGCACGAGCCGGTTATCGAAAACTCGATCTCGCAGCGCCGCTCGATGCTCAAGGCGTGCCCGTCGTGGCGCTCGCCGGTACCTGCATGGAAGCGGGCAAAACCGCCGCAGCGTGCGCGATGGTGAGCCGCATGCGGCACCGTGGTCTCGTGGTCGATTGTTTCAAGGCGACCGGCGTCTCGCTCCGTCGCGACATCCTCGCCATGGAAGATGCGGGCGCGAGAAATTCGATGATCTTCACCGACCTCGGGATCATCACCACGACCCGCACCGTCGGCCCTGCGCTAACACGTACGATGATCACCGACATTGCCGTCAAGAAACCCGATGTCATCGTCTTCGAGCTCGGCGATGGCATTCTCGGCACCTATGGCGTCGACTCAATCCTCGAATGCGCCGATATTCGTAAAGCGCTGACGGGCGTCGTGCTGTCTGCGAACGATCCGGTCGCGGCTTGGGGCGGCGTCAAATTGCTGCGTGAGCGCTTCGGTATCGAGCCTTGCGCCGTGACGGGTCCAGCCACCGACAACGCCGTCGGTGTCGACATCATTCGCGAGCAGATGAACGTCGCCGCGTTCAATGCGCTCTCGGATGGTGCAGCGCTCGGCGACTGCGTCATCGATGCCATCGGACTCGGCGCTCGATTCCCAGTGGTGGCTGCATCGTGAACAAGATTCCGACACTGGTACTCGGCGGTACGGGCTACGTCGCGGGCGAAGTCCTTCGCCTCGTGGCGGGTCATCCGCAACTCGAGATCGTCGGTGTCATGTCCGACTCGCAACCCGGGGAATCCGTTGCGAAAGCGTTCTCTCATCTTGCGCCAGCGCTGGGTGATCTGCGCTTTCTCTCTGAATCCGACATCACGACACTCATCACGACGCTACCGACGAGTGCTGTCTTTTCTGCAGCGCCACATGGCGTAAGTGCGGCACTCATCGACAAGCTGTTACGAGCTGCGGAAGCCGCGGGGACACACCCTCACGTGGTCGATATCTCGGCGGACTACCGCTACGCCTCAGCTGAGGCGTATGCCGCGGTCTATAAGCATCCGCACGGCGCGCCGTCACGACTCAAAGATTTCACCTGTGCCCTACCCGAACATTTGAAAAAATCGCCTACACTGCACGTCGCCCACCCGGGCTGCTTCGCGACGGCGACCTTACTGGCGAGTGTCCCGCTGCTCTCGTTGGGTCTCATCCAGCCAACGTTATTCGTCAGCGGCGTCACGGGCAGCACGGGCTCAGGTCGAAAACCGGTCGACGGCACTCATCATCCGACCCGGCACAGTGATCTTTACGCTTACAACGCCCTCGCCCATCGTCACGCACCGGAAATCACCGCCTGTGCTGCGGCGGCGAGCGGCATCACGGCGAACTTCGCCTTCGTGCCCCACTCTGGTCCGTTCGCACGCGGTATCCATGTCACCGTACAAGCCACTCTCGCGACGGCGCATTCCGGCCTCGACACCCAAACACTCCTCGCCAAGTTGCGAAATTTTTATGAGGGCTCGACGTTCGTTAACGTTGTCGACGCTCCGCCCCGCCTAAAAGACGTGGTCGCAAGCAACTACGCGCGCCTTCATGCCTCCACCGACGGTCGAACGATCGCCGTGATGTGCGTGATCGACAACCTCACCAAAGGCGCTGCAGGTGGCGCAGTTCAGTGGATGAACCGATTGCTCAATTTGCCTGAGCACACCGGTCTCACCGCGCCGGCTGCAGGCTGGACCTGACCTTATTCCTTACGAGTCATCACTCATGAGCCCCGCCGATCATCTCGCTCCGGTTTTTGCGCAATACCCCATTGAAGTCGTCGATGCGGAAGGCGTCTGGCTACATACGCGCGATGGCCGCCGTGTACTCGATCTGTATGGCGGTCACGCCGTCGCGGCACTCGGCTACAAGCATCCGGGCTGGACGAGCGCGCTAACTCGACAGGCCAACGCCTGCAGCTTTCAGAGTAATGCTGTACCCATGGATGTACGAGTGCGCGCTGCCACTCGCCTTGCACGCTTCGCAGGTGATCACTTCGACAGCATTTTTTTTGTGAACTCTGGCGCTGAAGCTAACGAGAACGCGCTACGAATGGCGTTCAAGATGACGCGCCGCTCCAAAGTTATTGCCATCGAAGGGGCGTTTCATGGACGGACCGCTGCAGCCGGCGCAGTGACCTGGGGTGCAGACAAAAAATGGTACGAGTTCCCGCGTGCGCCCTTCGATATCGGCTGGATACCACGTCGCGACGTAAGCGCGATCGCGAGTCAGGTCGATTCCGAAACGGCGGCGGTCATCGTCGAACCGGTTCAGGGTGTCGGCGGTGCCTTCGACATGGGTCGCGAATTCCTCGCCGCCCTTCGCGCCCGCTGCAACGAGACCGGCACCGTGCTCATCTTCGACGAAGTGCAGATCGGCGTCGGCCGTAGTGGTCAGCCCTTCGCGGCTCAATTTTATGACGTCATGCCAGACATGATCACTACCGCCAAAGCGCTCGGTAACGGCTTCCCGTGCGGCGCCTTGCTCATGACGCCTCGCGTCACGGACGCGCTCAAGCTGGAAGGACTCGGCACGACCTTCGGTGGCGGACCGATGGCGTGCGCAGCCATCGAGGCGGTGATCGAAGCGATCGAGGACGAAAAACTTCTCGAAAACGTTCGTCGCGTCGCGAAGTACTTGCGCGACACCTGCACCGTGGGTCCCGTCACAGGTCACCAGGGTGCCGGTTTCTTACACGGTCTGATTTGCTCACGGCCGGCCAAAGATATTCAAAAGACCCTGCTCGAAAGAAACATTCTCGTCGGCACGAGTGGCGATCCGAATGTCGTCCGACTCTTGCCTCCGTACATTCTTCAAGAAAAACACGTTGACCTCCTCAGAGAGGCCTTGCTAGACCTATGAAACGATTTCTCGATCTCGCCGATTTCAGTCGTGAGGAGATCCTCGATCTGCTCGCGCTCGCCCGTCGCCTCGAAGAACACCCCGAGCCGCGCGCGCTCGCTGGGAAGATTCTCGGACTCGTGTTCTTTAACCCCTCGCTGCGCACGCTTTCGTCCTTTCAGGTCGGAATGATGCGACTCGGAGGGCAATCCTTCGTGATCACACCGGGACAGGGAACTTGGCAACTAGAAACACGCACGGGAGCGATCATGAACGGTGCGGCTGCCGAGCATGTGCGCGAAGGGCTCCCCGTACTCGCATCTTATGCCGATGCGCTCGGCATCCGAGCGTTCGCAGAGGGCAAAGATCTTCGTCATGATTTGGCCGAGACCAACTTCAAAGCGATGTCGTCGGTCGTCGACAAGCCGCTCATTAATCTCGAGTCGGCGATGAATCACCCATGTCAGGCGCTCGCCGACTGGAAGACGCTAGAAGATCTTAGAGTTCCGCAGCGTGCGAAGTTCGTGCTGACCTGGGCGAATCATCCGCGCGTCACACCGCTCGCCGTTCCCGCCGCCACCGTGCACATGGCGGCTCAGCGCGGCATGGAGGTCGTTGTACTTCGCCCCGAGGGATTCGCGCTCCCGCCAGAAATCATGGATAAAGCGCGCGCGGCTGCAGCAGCGTCCGGCGGCTCGGTCCGCGAAACCAATGATCGATCGGAAGCGCTGAACGGCGCTCACGTGGTGTACGCCAAAGAATGGGGCTCGACAACGCACTATGGCGACTCCGTCGGCGACGCCACGCTACGCGCGGGCCTCACCGACTGGTGCGTACGCGAGAACTGGTTTTCAAAATCTGCGAGCGACTGCAAGTTCATGCATTGTCTGCCGGTGCGTCGCAACGTAGCCGTCGCGGATGAAGTACTCGATGGCCCGCGCAGCGTAGTTCAACGCGAGGCGCACAACCGTTTACCCGCACAGATGGCGGTGCTGCACCGCATGCTTTCGAATGGAGGAGCCGAACGATGATCATGCACAGAGCCGACCCCGCCGCCGTCATCCGGGCGCTGCGTAGCGCGGCCCCGTATATCCGCCTATATAAGGGTAAAACTTTCGTTGTGAAAGCAGGCGGTGGTGTGTTCGGTGATCCCGATGCCACGAGAGGGCTGATCGAGCAAATCGCCATTCTTCACTCGCTCGGAATCCGTGTCGTGTTCGTGCACGGCGGCGGGCCGCAGCTCACCGAAGTGACCGAAAAGCTCGGTGTACCCACTCAAATGGTGGAAGGTCGGCGCGTCACCGACGCGCGCTCCATCGATGCCACCGCTATGGTGCTTTCGGGGCTCATCAATACACGCATCCTCGCGACCTGTCGCGAACTCGAGATTCGAGCGATCGGTCTCAGCGGAGTTGACGCGGGTCTCATCCAGGCTCACAAGCGTGCTCCCGTTAAACTGCAAACGGGCGATGCGACCATCGACTACGGTTTCGTGGGCGATATCGACTACATCGATACCGACGTGCTGCGTAAATTGCTCGATAACGGACTCATGCCGGTGATCTCGCCGCTTTCCAGCGACGGTTCCGGCACCTTGCTGAACATCAATGCCGATACGGTCGCCTCGGCCATCGGTGCAGCACTCGGGGCGGAGAAGCTCATTCTTTGTACCGGCGCACCGGGCATCCTCGAACGTGTCGAAGATCCCTCGTCGGTCATTTCGTACACCGATCTCGCAGGCGTCAAACGCCTGCGGGACGAGAAGCGCATCATCGACGGCATGCTGCCAAAAGCTAAAGCTATCGAGAATGCCATTCAGGGTGGTGTCAAACGGGTTCACGTCATCTCTTATAAATCGCCCGATGCCATCCTCGCCGAGGTATTCACCAACGAGGGAACCGGCACGCTCGTCGTCGCGGACATCGGTAAGCTCGCCCCGGCCGAGCTCGCGGCTGGCAGCGTCGCGAAGCCATGAGCCGGCTATGGGACAAAGGCGCGCCGCTCGATGAGCGGGTGCTCGCCTTCACGGCGGGAGAAGATCACGCGCTCGACGAACGACTTGTCCCCTATGACGCCCGCGCCTCGATCGCACACGCGCAAATGCTGAACGATCAAGGTCTGCTCTCGGATGCCGATTGCGAAGCCATCGAGAATGGCCTCGAAGCACTGGCCGCATCACATGCTAAAGGCGAGTGGAAGATCGAGCTCTCTGACGAGGACGGTCAGACCGCGCTCGAGCGGCGCCTCACTGCAAAAATAGGTGAAGCCGGTGGTCGCGTTCACCTCGGACGCTCTCGTAACGATCAAGTACTGACGGCGCTGCGCCTTTACTTGCGTGATGTCACCGAGCAACTGGCGCAAGGGGCAGAAGACGTGGCCGCAGCGCTCGATCGTCTTGCTGCGCGCCAAGGCGATATCGAATTGCCGGGCTACACTCACATGCAGCAGGCGATGCCGAGTTCCGTCGGTCTCTGGGCTAACGGTTTTTCAGCAGAGCTACGTGACGACGCGTCGGGCTTGCGTGCCGTGCAACGGCGCCTCGGAAAAAATCCGCTCGGCTCGGCGGCGGGCTATGGCACGCCAGGCCTGCCCATCGATCGAGAGTCGACTCGTCAGGCGCTCGACTTCGACGAGACTCATGAGCCGGTCACGGCAGTGCAACTTTCGCGTGGCAAAGCCGAAGCACAGCTGCTTTTCGAAATCACCTTGCTGATGCAAGACCTCGGGCGCTTTGCTACCGATACCTGTCTCTTTTACACGCAGGAGTTTGCCTTCCTCGAACTACCCGATGAATTCACAACGGGCTCTTCGATCATGCCGCAAAAGCGCAATCCTGACGTATTCGAACTGCTGCGCGCTCGAACCGCATCGGCACATGGCTGCCTAGTCGAAGCACTCGGGATCTTCGCCAAATTGCCGTCGGGTTATCAGCGCGATCTGCAGTTGCTCAAGGCACCGCTCTTTCGCGGCATCGATCTCGCTCTCGCGAGCACTTCGATCATTGCTCCGGCCATCCATGCGATGGCCTTCAAGCCAGAGAACATCATGATGGATCCGGCGATTCACGCCGCCGAACGTGCCAACGAACTCGTCGTGAAAGAAGGCATCCCCTTCAGAGAGGCTTACCGACGAGTCGGCGCGGCGCTACGCACCGACAACGCAGGTAGCAAATCGTGAAAGGGCAAAGAATTTCCTGGCGCCCGGAGGCGACTCTCGCGGCGATGAATGCGAAAGCCCACGACACCATGGTCGAAATGCTTGGTATCGTGCTCACCGAGGTAGGAGACGACTATCTCAAAGGTACGATGCCAGTCACCTCGCGCAACTGCCAACCGATGCGGATCTTGCACGGCGGCGCGTCGGTTGCGTTTGCAGAGTCTTTGGCGAGCATCGCTGCCAATTGGTCTCTCAACGACGAGCAGGCGGCGGTCGGTCAAGAAATCAACGCTAATCACCTACGTCCTGCGCGCGAGGGCGAGACCGTGACGGGTATCACGCGACTCGTTCATGCGGGTGCCCGTAGCCAAGTCTGGACGATCGATATCTACAACGAGCAGGGCCAGCCCGTTTGCATTTCTCGAATCACCATCGCCATCATCAAGCGACGCTCATGAACGATCTCCAACGAACACCCGATCCGTCCCTACTGACCTGGACACATGTCATCTACGGACTGCATGCGCTATCGGTGCTGATTGGCATCACAGGGCCCGCAACGATTGTCGGTAGTTTTATCTTTGGTCTGCCATCCATCGCAGCGGTCATCATGAACTACGCACGGCGACGTGACGTCGCCGACACCTGGCTCGCCTCCCACTTCACTTGGCAAATCCGGACGTTTTGGATCGCCTTTATCGCAAGTGCTTTGGTGCTTATTATTTCGGCACCACTGATGTTGATCCTCGTCGGCTTCGCCACCGTCGCGATCGGCTTCCTGATCGTCGGCGCCTGGGTGCTCTATCGCGTGGCTCGTGGCTGGCTCGCCTTGCGCGATGGCCGAACGATGTCCGTGCCATGAGTGTCATCTTCAAATGGATGGCCGCAGTCGCACTCGCGCTGCTGCTTTCAGCCTGCGGACAAACGGGTCCGCTCTATCTGCCGGACCAACCCCAACAAGTCATCATCCGAGAGCGTGAGACTCGCACGGCGCCGTCCACCCCGGACGTCCCTGCTCAATCAACAGCCGAACCGAGGGCCGATCCTCGTAGCCTCTGACCGACCCCTCGGTTTTCCGCAGCATCGATTTTTTCTTTGTCTGCCTATGATGGCAGGCGATGTCCACCCTGGTCGCCGAACTCCGTTGTCACGCTCCTACTCCATCAGGCGTCGCGCCTCGAATGGGCGTGTCTTCCCGCGACTCTCGGCAACGGCATCGCGCGATCGTGATGCTGAGCCTCTTTGGGTTCGTGTTACTGCGTACGCTCACAATCTGTCACGAGCCCGGATCTCCCTCGAGCGCTCGCAGCGGGACACAAGCGGGCATCGATGCATTAATTTCGAGTGCATTTTGCGGCACGCTCGATGCTCCCATCAGCTCGCGCAACGAAGGAACGCCTTCTCACGCTTCGAGCGCGATGTGTTTGCACTGCGCAAGCGGCTGCCACGGCGTGACAGCATTCAGAACGTTCTGGATCGTGCTGGCTTTCGGTCTCACTGTGCGTCACTTAATGAGAATCAATCTCGATAAGATGCAACGCACTGCGCATCATCGCGACAATAAAGTCCGAGGTCCGCCCGCCGGTTGAGACGACGCGTATAATTACGTCGTTACTCGACCTCTCACCAAAAGGATTTGCCCATGAAGTCTGACAAGCTCTCTCGCCGTCAGGTACTCGGTGCCACCGTGCTGGGTCTGCCGGCCATTCCGGTCGTCGTCGACACCGCTTTCGCGCAAGCTAAGCCGGCCGCCGGCGCTCTGCCCGTTCTCAGCCCGACTGAGCCGGCTGCCAAAGCCCTCGGTTATACCGAGGACTCCAAAAAGGTCGACCAGAAAGCCAACCCGAACCACAAGCCCGAGCAACATTGCGGCAACTGCCTGCAGTGGGCCGACAAAGATCGCAAGGCTCCGCTCGCCAAGTGCAACCTCTTCCCGGGCAAGCTCGTGAAGAACCCGGCCTGGTGCAAAGTTTGGGTCAAGGCTCCCGGCGTCGCCTGATTCGTCCGCCACGAACGCCGGGCCGCGTGAGTCTTCTCGCGCTGCCCGGCGTTCTCTTTTAAGGGCATGATTGCCGCCGCATGAGTGCCTTACCGACTTCGCCGCCCGATCTCGTCCTCGTAGACGGGTCCTCCTATCTCTATCGCGCCTTCCACGCGCTTCCGCCGCTCACCAACTCGAAAGGCGAGCCTACCGGCGCCGTGCTCGGCGTGATCAACATGCTGCTCAAGCTGATGCGCGAAACTGCGCCGGCTCGATTTGCCGTCGTATTCGATGCGCCAGGAAAAACGTTCCGCGACGAGCTCTTCGCGGAATACAAATCGCATCGACCATCGATGCCCGACGATTTACGTTCGCAAGTCGAACCCTTGCTCGAAGTCGTTCGCGCGCTCGGTCTGCCTTTGCTGCGAATTTCTGGAGTCGAGGCCGACGATGTCATAGGCACCCTCGCCCGACGCGCATCGAGCACGGGGCAAAACGTTCTGATTTCGACGGGCGACAAAGATATGTGCCAACTCGTCGAACCGCGCATCACTCTCGTCAATACGATGAGCGGCAGCCTTTACGATCGTGAGGGGGTGAAAGCGAAATTCGATGTATGGCCTGAGCAAATCATCGATTACCTCGCATTGGTCGGCGACAGTTCAGACAACATTCCGGGCATCGATAAAGTCGGACCGAAAACCGCGGCGAAGTGGCTAGGGCAATACCAAACGCTCGATCAGCTCATCGCGAACGCCCACGAGGTGACGGGGAAAGTTGGCGACAACTTACGCGCGGGCCTCGAAACACTCGAGCTGTCTCGAAAACTCGCAACGATTCGGGGTGATCTCGAATTGCCGATCGAAGCCGAGACGCTCGACCGCAGACCCGCCGATGACGAGACCCTACGCTCGCTATACACGCGCCTCGAATTCCGAGCATTACTGCGTACACTCGACGGCGGCAAAGAATCGGACGACTCCAACGGAAGCCCCGCGGGGACGAAAACTGCACAAAGTACACCGGATGCCTCAGGTCTCGAACTTCGTCCCGATATTGCCAATGCTCCGCGGCAATACGAAACCGTACTCGATCAAACCGCTTTCGAGCGTTGGTGCCAGACACTCGAGCGCACAGAGATCTTCGCCTTCGATACTGAAACGACCAGTCTCGATTACATGGCCGCGCAGATCGTCGGCGTCTCGTTCTGCATCGAGCCCGGTATCTCCGCTTATGTGCCCCTGAGGCACGACTATGTCGGGGCACCGGCGCAACTCGATCGCGACACCTTTCTTGCGCGTCTGAAACCTCTGCTCGAGAGCGAGTCCCATCACAAGATCGGCCACAACTTGAAATACGATGCGCACGTACTCGCCAATCACGGCATCACACTGCGCGGCATGCGTCATGACACCATGCTCGAGTCGTATGTATGGAATAGCGTCGCCACCCGACACGATATGGACTCCGCAGCCCTGCGCTATCTAGGTCTGACGACGATCACGTATGAAGACGTCGCCGGAAAAGGCGCTAAGCAGATTTCTTTCGAGCAGGTATCCATCGAGCGCGCCGGTGAATACGCCGCCGAGGATGCTGACGTCACGCTGCGATTACATCGCACGCTTTGGCCTGCAATTACACAGCAGCCTCAACTTAAGCGTCTCTATGAAGAATTCGAGCAGCCGCTCGTCGGTGTCTTGCAGCGGATGGAAAGGCGCGGCGTGCTGATCGATCGAGAGATGCTACGCCTGCAGAGCAGCGAACTCGCACGTCGAGCCGAGGAACTCAAAGCACAGGCTCATGCGGAGGCGGGTACGGACTTCAATCTCGACTCACCCAAGCAGTTGCAGCAAATCTTGTTCGAAAAGATGCAGATTCCGGTGTTGCGCAAGACACCGACCGGTCAGCCCTCGACCGCCGAGGATGTACTTGAAGAGCTTGCGGATGCCTACGCTCTACCACGACTGATCCTGGACTATCGAAGCATCGCGAAGCTGCGCAGCACCTACACGGAAAAGCTTCCCTTGCAGGTCAATGCCGAAACCGGGCGCGTTCACACGTCTTACCATCAAGCCGTCGCGCAAACTGGTCGACTCTCGTCGACCGACCCGAACCTTCAAAATATTCCCATCCGCACACCCGAAGGGCGTCGTATTCGAAAGGCCTTCATCGCGCCGCCGAAGCACGTATTGCTGGCTGCAGACTACTCGCAAATCGAGCTGCGGATCATGGCCCATCTGTCGGCAGACGCGGGACTGCTCGGTGCATTCGAAGCGGATCGCGACGTACACCAAGCCACGGCGGCAGAGGTATTCGGTGTGCCGCTCGATTCGGTATCTGCCGATCAGCGGCGATCGGCCAAGGCCATCAACTTCGGGCTCATCTACGGTATGTCCGCCTTCGGACTCGCACGGCAACTCGGCATCGACCGCAGTTCGGCTCAAAGATATGTCGATTTGTATTTCGAGCGATATCCCGGCGTGAAGGCGTACATGGATCGCACTCGAGAACAGGCCAAAGACACGGGCTTCGTCGAGACGGTCTTCGGGCGTCGTCTTTATCTGCCTGATATCCGCTCGCGCAATCGGGCCCTGCAGCAGTACGCCGAGCGCAGCGCGATCAACGCACCGATGCAGGGTACGGCGGCGGATCTCATCAAGCTCGCCATGATCCATGTCGATAGTTGGTGCGAGCGCGAATCGATGAGCAAAGCCCAACTCATCATGCAGGTGCACGACGAGCTCGTGCTCGAAGTGCGAGAGGATGCCGTCGTCGAGGTCACCGACGCCGTGCGTCGCTGCATGATCGACGCCGGCCGAAACGCGCTGCGCGTACCCCTGAAGGTGGACGTCGGTGTGGGTCAGAACTGGGACGAAGCCCACTGATCTTTCGGTGTTGCGAGCACGCGACAGCGAAATCTATAACTCATTGATTATTAATTAATTTTATTTCTGAACTTTCTCAGTTCTCGGCGGGTCTTAATGCTTGAACGTAGAGCGTTCCCCGCTTCTATCCCTCCCTGAGCGGGCCCCGGCCATGAGACCTGTGCCGGGTTCGTCTGCCCCCGGTCACCGCAAGGTTTCCGGGGGTTTTTTTATGACCTAGCGCTCGCCCAAAGTTCATCGAGCCGATCGCGCGCCTCGTCTACCCCCAAACCCGAATGCGCCGAGAATAACTGGGCCGTCGCGACCTCGCCGAGGGTCGCCTGAGCCTCCCGCAACGCTGCAGCCCGCTCCGCCTGATTGAGCTTGTCCGCCTTGGCGATCAGCACGTGAATTCGGCGCCGAGTGGGGTCGGCCCACTCGATTAGCCCGAGATCCTCGTCCCGCAGACCCCGTCGACAATCGACCACCAGAAGCAGCCCCCGAAGGCTCTCCCTCTCTCGCAACGCATCGAGTAGCGGGACCCATTTGCTGCGTTCATCGGCTCGGATGTCGGCATAACCGTATCCGGGAAGATCGACGATCCGATGCCCCGCCTCCAGCTCGAAATAATTAAGCAAACGGGTCTGCCCCGGAGTCTTGCTCGTCCGAGCCAAGGCCTTGCGCCCCGAAATGGCGTTGATGGCGCTCGACTTACCCGCATTGGAGCGGCCTGCAAAGGCCACCTCCGCCCCCGCGTCGGCCGGAAACTGCACGGGCGCCGCCACGCTCAGGATGAAGTTCGCCTTTGGAAAACGCGACACGATAGGACCGCCCGCACAGGCACGAAAAATGGGCGTTAGTGTAAACTCCTCGGCCTGAAATCGACGTTCGGAGCCTGCAGAAATGTTCATCGCCAAGCCCTTCGCTGCCGCACTGGCCACCGCTGCCCTCGCCGTCCTGATGGCGCCCGCAGCCCTCGCCAAGGGCAATGCCGAAGCAGGCGCTACCAAAGCTGCGGTATGTGCAGCCTGCCACGGCGTCAATGGCAGCAGCGTCAACCCCGAGTGGCCGAATCTCGCGGGTCAAAGCCCCGTCTACATTCAGGAGCAGTTGCGCCTGTTCCGCGCCGGACATCGAAACAACATGGTGATGTACCCGCTCGCCATGGCGCTGACCGACGAAGACATCGCTGACCTCGCGGCGTACTTCTCCACGCAGACCCCCACGGGTCTAGAAGCCGATCCGACCAACTACAAATTAGGCGAAGCCCTTTATCGAGGCGGTGATCGCACGCGTAATCTGCCGTCATGCGCCTCGTGCCACGGCCCGGTGGGTCTCGGCAACGCAACCGCGGGTTATCCCGCGCTTCGCGCTCAGCACGCGACCTACACGCTCAAGCAACTAACCGATTACACAAACGATCAGCGTTACGTCGATATCGCCACCGGCACGCCGACCAAGTCGCGCAATGGACACATGATGTCCACGATCGCGAAGCGCCTCACCGAAGAAGACAAGAAGGCCTTGGCAAGCTACATCCAGGGTCTTCGCTGATGAAGGCTTTTCGAGCGGCGTGGTTGGCGGCCGTGGGTGTCGCCCTGATCGGCACGGCGATCACGCCCGCCCCGGTTGAGGCGCAAGACGCCGCTCAAGGTTTGTCGCGTTGGCAGGAAGGGCGACACTATCGCCGTATCTCACCCGTCATTCCGACCAATGTCGCTCCGGGAAAGGTCGAAATCATCGAAATTTTTTGGTACGGCTGTAGCCACTGCTACACGCTCGACCCCTTCCTCGAGCGCTGGAAGAAAAGCGGCAAACCCTCTCATGTCGAGTTTGTTCGTGTTCCGGTCACCTGGAACGCCGGAGCCAAACTGCACGCTCGGCTTTACTACACGCTGCAAGCGCTGAAACAAGACGAGCGTCTTCATACCAAGGTGTTCGACACCATCTTCCGCACGGGTAACGGTCTTCTGGGTCGCGATGAAGCGTCGACTCTCGAGGTCATGGTCGACTGGGCGAAGCAAAACGGTATCCAGGAAAAAGCGTTCCGCGATGCCTGGAACTCCATGTGGGTGAGCACCAAGCTGCGCCAGGCCGACGACATCGTTCGTCGCTACCGCGCGGAAGGCACGCCTTTCATGGCCGTGAACGGTCGCTACTCGACCGATGTCGGTATGGCGGGCGGCACACAGCAGATGCTGAATCTCATCAACGATCTCGCCAACGCGGAGAAGGCTCGCTGAGCCTTTTGCGCGCGACTCTCGGATAGCGCGCGTGATCCGGTTTTTTAGGCTAGACGATACCGGGCTGCACGGCGAAACCCTGCGCGACGGCATTGTCGTTCCCGACGATGCGATCTGGATCGATCTCGTCGAGCCTTCGGCAGAAGAAGAAGCGCGTATCGAACAATTCTTGCGCATCGACGTTCCGACTCGTGAAGAGATGCGCGAGATCGAAACGTCAAATCGCTTCTATCAGGAGGGCGACACCCTCTATATGACGGCGACGGTGGTCACTAAACTAGATACGGCTCGTCCTGAAAATAGTCAGATCACTTTTATTCTCACGCCAGATCGACTCATCACCAACCGGTATGTCGATCCGCTGCCGTTCCGTCGGTACATCGCCTATGCCGAGCGACATCCGGCACTCTGCAATTCGGCCGCTGCAGTGATCGCCGGTTTGCTCGAAGCCATGGTCAATCGAATCGCCGACGTGCTCGAGAGAACGGGCGACGAGATGGATGCTCTTTCGGCGGAGGTCTTCGGCTCCCCTAACGTCGTTCGACGGCGTGACCGTGATTATCGCGCGATCCTCGAGCGTGTCGGTCGAAATGGCGACCTGAACTCCAAGGCTCGCGAAACTCTGGGCAGCCTCGCCCGACTGATCGGATTTTTGCAGCAATCGACAGGACATCGATTCGAAGATGATCTGAAGGGTCGCCTTCACTCGATTCTCCGCGATGCCGAACAACTGAGCAGTCACGCGGCGTTCATGAGTAACAAGGTGCAATTCCTGCTCGACGCCACCCTAGGAATGATCAACATCGATCAGAACAATATTCTGAAAATTTTCTCGGTAGCTACCGTCGTGCTGTTGCCGCCCTCGGTGATCGGAGCAATTTTCGGCATGAACTTTGATGTCATTCCGAGCGCCCACGCAGAGTGGGGGTTTTGGGGCGCCCTCGCCATAATGACGATTTCCGCCGTCGTTCCGTTCGTCTACTTCAAGAAGCGCGGCTGGCTCTAAAAAATCGCTTAGTGGGGCGTCCCTAGTTAAGGGCTTGACTGCCGGCTCCACCGGCGGAAACTTGGGGATGGAGGATGCCATGACCCGAGCCTTTCGTTTCCTGACGTTCTATTTTTTGACCGCTCTCGTTTGGCCGGAACAATCGATCGCGGCAGAATCTGACGACTTCCGCCACGCGCTGATCATCGGAGTCGCAGTGTATCGCGACGAGGAAGTCCCCCCGCTTTTTGGCGTCCCCAACGATATGGACAGCGCGCGCGAAATCGCTACAGCGATGGGTATTCCTGCCGCGAACATCACCGAACTTTTCAACGAGCAAGCAACCAAGAACAACATCATCGCCGAGCTACGAAAACTCTCTCAGCGAAAAACTGATGGCGGACGCATCCTCATCTATTTCTCTGGACATTGCACGCGCTGGCGCGAAGCGAGCTCCGGGGGTTGCGTCGAGGGTCTGCTCACCTGGGACAGACAAGTCATCGTCAATCGTGAGTTTGCACAGTTCGCAAGACCGCTAGGCTTGAAAGCCGACAAACTCATCATCATGTTCGACGCATGCCACTCCGGAGGCGTTGCGGGTGTGGCTCGCAATACGAGGTCGCTCGGTGGCAACGCGCTTTCCCCAAATTCTTTATGCGTGCCGATGCCACAGACGCGGCATGTAGTAAGCCCTCGAACGTTCGCACGAGAAGTCTGATCGGCCCTGCTCAAGACGGCATCGAACCGCTGCCCGAAAACGTCGTGCATATCATGTCGGCCCGCCCCGACGAGGTGAGCTTCGATGAGCCGAGTCGCGGCGGCCTTGCCGCACAGGCCGTTAAGCGGTGCCTACTCGGCGGTGCGACGGATACCGATGGCAGCGGAGGAGTGTCTCTGGCAGAAGTCGAAAACTGTTCTCAGGGCTTCATCCGCGAAAAAGTCGCGCGCTTCCCTGACTTACTACCCCACCATATTTCTATCTCAGGTCTCCGCAATCTCGTGCCGGTCGCCGCGCAGAGCAGCGGTGCCACCCCTTCGGCCGAAGCCGTCCGCCTCGAAAAAGAACGACTCGCCAAAGAACAGCAAGAAGCCGAGCAACGTCGGAGAGCCGAAGAGGAACGAATCGCGACTCAGCGTGCCGAGCAGGTTCGGCTCGAGCAAGCGCGAGCGGCTGAAGAGCGGGCGCGAGCCGAAGCTGAACAATCGAGACTCGCCGCTGAACGTGCCGAAGCCGAAAAAGCTCGCCTCGCAGCGGAACGAGCCGAGGCCGAAAAACAGCGGCTCGCCGCCGAGCGCGCCGAGCAAGCCAAGCGCGAGCAAGAGCGCCTCGCCAAAGAACGCGCTCAGGCCGAAGCTGAAAAAGCTCGCCTCGCGGCAGAGCGAGCCGAGGCCGAGAAGCAGCGACTTGCCGCCGAGCGTGCCGAGCAGGCTAAACGCGATCAGGAGCGTATCGCTAAAGAACGGGCCCGAGCGGAGGCGGAGCAGGCCCGTCTCGCGGCGGAGCGAGCGGCTGCCGAAAAAGCCCGCCTCGTAGCGGAGCGTGCAGAAGCCGAGAAGCAACGACTCGCCGCAGAACGCCTCGCGCAGGCCCGACTCGAACAAGAAAGGCTCGCTGCGGAGGCGGCACTCGCCACAGCAGCCCAGGCCGCAGCAGCTCAAGCCGCAGCAGCCCAGACCGCAGCAGCGCAGGCCGCTGCACTACAGGCGAACACCCCTACGGCGGCGACCGGACCCAGCAGCGCGCCTTCAGCACCTGCAGCGGTCGGGGCTCTGGCCTCGCTCAAAGATATCTATGCTCAACGGGATACCCGGAGGAGCGTTACCGTCACCGTACCGAAGGACACTTTGCGCATCGATCAAGACCCGTTCACGATGACCGTGACCTCTTCGCATGCGGGGTACGTCTATGTGCTACTTCTCGGAAGTGATGAAACGAGCTTCTACATGCTCTTCCCTAACGCACTCGACGAAGCCAATCGCATCGAAGCTAACAAACCCATGAAACTTCCGCGCCCCCACTGGGGGGTCAATGCGGCGGGGCCGCCGGGGACGGATCAAATCTTGGTCATCGTTTCGGAGACGGCTCGAAACCTCGCCGTCTTGCCAAACCAAGCGAGCGGTGCCGAAAATACGTTCATCCTGACCCCCGCAGATTTGGGCGGACGTCGCCAACTCGTGAACTTCGTCATTGGCTCGGGTGTTTCGGGTGCCTCGCGTTTCGGTGCGAACTGGATAACCGTCAAGGAGGTTCAATGATTACCTTTCAATTCGTTTTTTTGGTCGCCCTTCTTGCGGCTCCTCCACCGAACCCGACGGCTCAAGACATCATTGACCGCCTGAGCGACGCGCCTGCCAAAGAAGCTCAGGGCAACCTTGGGCAAACGAGAAGTCTTCGAAATCTCGCTCCTAAGATGCGTGCCATCGACATGAACATTCAGTTCGAGTTCAACTCGGCAAAGATCACCCAAGAAGGGAGCGATGCGCTTCAGCAACTCTCGATCGCGATGAAGTCTGCGCAACTCCTCGAGTCTCGATTCGTTATCGTAGGCCACACCGACGCGAAAGGCACAGCCCAGTACAACCTCGACCTGTCTTCACGACGCGCTCAGTCCGTTTTGGGTTATCTCAAGTCGCAAGGCATCGATATCGGCCGTCTCGAAGCGGTCGGCAAGGGGTTCAACGAGTTACTCAACGAAGATGATCCTCTCGCCGCCGAAAACCGCCGGGTCCGGATCGTCGCGGTGTCTACGCCATGAAACGCCTTCGACTCCCGGTCGTCACCTTGGCGATGCTGCTGATCGCACGCGCTCTGCCGGCGGCCGAGCCTCTTCTGCTCGTCACCGAGGAGGAACTTCAAGCCTCCATGGCTGCCCCGGAGCCTTTATTCCCACGCTTTACGCCAGAGCCCGGTGCACCACGCATTCTGGTAGAGACGCCGAAACTGAATGCGGCTCTGCCATCGCCTATCGCCATGAGATTGCGGTTTCAGGCCGCCGATGGCACTGCCATCCGACCCGAGACCTTCAAGGTACGGTACGGGTCGCTGCGGATCGACATCACCGCCCGGATCACCGGGTCGACGGCGGTCACGGCGGACGGCCTGGAGATCTCTCAAGCCGCCCTTCCCAAGGGTAAACACAGGATCATCTTCGCCGTGGAAGACGCCGCGGGACGTCTCAACGAGCGCCAACTTCAGTTCGAAATCATCTGACCCTAGAATGGGGACATGCGTAACCCCATA
>Ga0075471_10000136_pt1 | contig 37669 bp, 33 predicted proteins | sample DEB19_08_DNA_2_FD_74787 | JGI IMG/M metagenome (GOLD analysis project Ga0075471, IMG submission 74787) | Aqueous microbial communities from the Delaware River and Bay under freshwater to marine salinity gradient to study organic matter... | ecosystem: Environmental > Aquatic > Marine > Coastal ...
TAGCCGTCAGATTCCTCACTCACAGGAGTAACATCAAGTTGCGCCCGGGCCGCCCGGCGTGCGGCAACGTCTTTGTAATATGGAATGGCTCAATGAACTTCTCACTGGTGACTCGGTAGCCCACTCCTTGTTGATCCTTGCCTTGGTCGCGGCCACGGGCGTGCTGCTGGGCAGCATCAAGATCAAAAAGATCGGTCTGGGTATCGCAGGTGTCTTGTTCTCCGGTTTGGCATTCGGCCACTTCGGTTTTCATATCAACAATGAGGTGATGGATTTTGTGCGGGAGTTTGGGCTCATCCTGTTCGTTTATACCATCGGTATGCAGGTGGGCCCGGGTTTCGCCGCATCGCTGCGGAAGCAGGGACTGCCGTTGAACATCATGGCCGCCTCGATCGTGGGGTTGGGTGTGCTGGTGACGATCGGCATCGTTTATCTGGGCGGCATTGATATGTCCGTGGCAGTGGGGCTGTTCTCGGGCGGCACCACGAACACGCCTGCGCTGGGTGCTGCGCAGCAGGCGTTGAAGAATATGCCCAGTTTCACCGAGGAGCTCGCCAAGATGCCCGGGCTGGGCTACGCGGTCGCGTATCCGTTTGGCATCCTCGGCATCATTCTCACGATGGGATTCATCAAGGTACTATTCAAAGTGCAGCCGACGAAGGAGGCGGCTGAGTTTGCGTCTCAAATGCAGTCCAGCACGCCACGTCCGGCAAACCTCAACATCGCGGTAACGAATCCCAACCTCGACGGACTGGCCATCGAGAGGATTCCCGGCATGGCCAGTTCGGGCGTGGTGATTTCGCGCGTGTTGCGCGGCGGGGAGATGGATGTGGCCGTGCCGGAGACGGTGTTGCGCTTGGGTGATGTGGTTCACGCGGTCGGCCCGGAGGCAAAGTTGCGCGAAATCCAGATCATCATCGGCAAGCCATCCGATGTGGACCTGAAGGCATTGCCCAGCACGGTGACGACTCGCCGGGTGGTGGTGACCAAGAAGAGCGTCCTCGGCAAGACGATTGAGGAGCTCAACCTTGATGGCATGGGCGTGGCCGTGACGCGCGTCAGCCGCGCCGACATTGAGTTCACGCCGACGGCTAGCTTCACGTTTCAGTTTGCCGATACCGTCTTGATGGTGGGCGAGGAAGAGGCGATCAACCGGGCGGCCAACGCGCTGGGCAATTCGCCCAAACAACTCAATCATCCCCAGATTGTGCCCATCTTCGTCGGCATTGCGCTGGGTATTCTTGTGGGCAGCATTCCATTTCATTTCCCGAACATTCCGGCGCCGGTGAAACTTGGCTTGGCTGGGGGGCCGCTTCTGGTGGCGATTCTCTTGAGCCGGTTGGGTCGCGTGGGGCCGCTGATTTACTACATGCCCCAAAGCGCGAACTTCATGTTGCGTGAATTGGGCATCGTGCTCTTCTTGGCGTGCGTCGGGTTGAAGGCGGGCGACCAATTCATTCACACGCTCACGCAGGGCCCCGGGCTTTATTGGATGGGGTGTGCCTCGTTGATCACGCTCGTGCCTTTGCTGATTGTCGGGTTGGTTGCCCGGGCCATCTACAAGTTGAACTACACGAGCATCTGTGGCGTGCTCTCGGGCAGCATGACGGACCCCCCGGCGTTGGCCTTTGCCAATACCATGGCGGGTTCCGACGCACCGTCCATCAGCTATGCCACCGTGTATCCCCTGACGATGCTGCTCCGGGTGGTCGCAGCGCAACTGTTGGTCCTGATATTTCTCAGGTGACTCTGGCTTTGGTTGTAGTCCCTAGGCTGGTCAAAGCGAGTTGGGGACCGGTTGCTCGACGTGGGCGTAACCATTCTCCACCTCAATGGCAGGGTGAATCCTGAAGCCCCCTGTCTGGCGCTATTATATAGACCATCACCACGTAGTCGGCTCCCGCCTCGTTGGGGGTATCAAAGAATCACCCTGGCAGGTGACCTGTAGCAGCGGGTGTGAGGCCGCTCCATCTGAAAGCGGGGAAAAGTCAGAGCTGGCCCACGCGCGGCAGCTACCGTTCGGGGGTTCAAAGTGCTAGACGGGTGATCCCCGGGTGTACCCGACCGAGAAATCGAAATTCGGTAAAGCAACGGTAAAAAAAGGTAAAGCCAATCGGCGTCACTAATGACAATTAGCGTGTGTAAGCTGTTCTATATAAAGTAGAAAGACTCACATTGGTCTTCCTGTCGATTCGGGGATGGATGCTTCTGGAGCTTTACCGCTTCTTGCTCCCCCCTGTTGTCCCGCCTGGCTGCAATTCCAGCCCTTGACGCATCCCCGAATTTCATGGTGAACTTGTAAAGGGGGCACCCTGCTTTCCCGGATTGTCCCAAGGGCTTCATTGCGACAAAGTCCGCGCATGGCAGTAGGCCTCAGCCCGGAGTTGTTCCGCAATCTGGATTTGCGGGTGCTCGCCGTGCAGCGCACCGTCGCAGGTCGCTGGTGGAATTATCACCACGTGATAAGTCCATTCTCCCGGCTATGGCTGGTGCTGGAGGGCAGGGGCGTGGTGCGGCATCATGGCGAAGAGTTTGATCTGAAGCCCGGCCAAATTCATCTGGTGCCGCCGTTCACTCCGCACGACTGCTTCTGCAGCAAGCGACTGGACCATTACTACATCCATTTTGTTTCCCGCACGCCCACCGGCGTTGATCTGTTTTCCATGTTGGGCACCATATTTCAACTGCCCGCCTCGGCGGAGGCATTGAGACAATTCCAGCGGCTCGAAGCCTTGTATCCGCAACGCAAGCTGGCTTGCTTTGATCCGATGCAGGCCGAATACCGCCGGCAATCCCAGGCGGCAGAACGCGCAGACGAAGCGACGCCGCCGGTGGACGCTTTTGAGGGGCGCGGTTTGTTGTCTCTTCTGCTGGCGCCTTTCCTGCATCGAGCGCAAAAACTTCCGGGCATCCACTCGCGGGTGACCGAACAATTCCGTGCCGTGCAGGAGTTCATCCACAAAAACATGGCGCAGAATATTCTGCTCGGCGACCTGGCTCGCGTGGCAAAGTTGAACCCGACCTACTTCTCCGACCGCTTTCAAAATCTGGTTGGATTGCGTCCGTTGGCCTATCTGACCCAGCGCCGGATCGAGCGCGCCCAATATCTGCTGTTGACCAGCAACGATTCCGTCAAAACCATCGCCGCCGAGGTTGGGTTTCACGATGCGGCCTACTTCACCCGCGCGTTCACCCGGCATTGTGGGTGTTCTCCGTCGGGTTACCGGGCGTCCCATTCGCATTGAAGTCGCGCCCTCGTCAGCGCAACCAGCCAGACGAAACATGTGATAAGTGCAAGTCTTTGGGGTTTGAGGCCAAGGGAATTGACTCTGGCTAAACTCCTCCTCTGGCATACTGGAAATCGTTAACCACGCCAATGCTATGAGCAAGAACACCGCTGCCCTTTCATCGCTTAGATCCAATCGCCCCGTCAACCGTCTCGTCGGCGACATGCCCAAAGTCGGCATTCGTCCTACCATTGATGGACGCTTAGGCGGCGTGCGGGAGTCGCTCGAAACGCAGACGATGGATCAAGCCAAGGCTGCCGCAAAGCTGATCTCGTCCACCTTGCGTTATCCCAACGGCCAGCCGGTCGAATGTGTCATTGCCGATACCTGTATCGGCGGTGTGGCCGAGGCGGCGGCGTGTGCGGCGAAATTTCAACGCGCCGGCGTTGGGGTGTCGCTCACGGTCACGCCCTGCTGGTGCTACGGCAGTGAGACGATGGATATGGACGCTTCCGTGCCGAAAGCGGTGTGGGGTTTCAACGGCACCGAGCGGCCCGGCGCGGTGTATCTCGCAGCGGTGCTGGCGGGTCACACGCAGAAGGGGTTGCCTGCATTCGGGATTTACGGGCGCGACGTGCAGGACGGTGGCGACAAGACGATCCCCACCGACGTGCAGGAAAAGATTCTGCGGTTCGTCCGTGCCGGACTGTCGGTGGCGTTGATGCGCGGCAAATCCTACCTCGGCATGGGCGGCGTCTCGATGGGTATTGCAGGTTCGATTGTAGACCAGCCGTTCTTTGAGGAGTACCTGGGCATGCGCGTGGAGACGGTGGACATGACGGAGTTCCTACGCCGCATGGACAAAGGAATTTTCGACCAGGCCGAATACAAGCGCGCACTGGCGTGGGTGAAGAAGAATTGTCCCGAGGGCAAGGACTACAACTCGCCAAAGACGCGCCGCCCGCGCAAGCAATTGGACCGCGAGTGGGAAACGTCTATCAAAATGGCTCTCATCAGCCGCGATCTGATGGTCGGTAATCCAGTGCTGGCCAAGATGGGTTTCGGCGAGGAGGCGCAGGGCCACAACGCGATTGCCTCGGGCTTTCAAGGCCAACGACAGTGGACCGATTACCAGCCCAACGGCGATTTTCTCGAAGCCATCCTGAACAGCTCATTTGACTGGAACGGCACGCGCGCGCCCTACATCGTTGCCACGGAGAACGACTGCCTGAATGGCGCTTCGATGCTGCTTGGTTATCTGCTCACGAGGACGGCGCAGATTTTTGCCGACGTCCGCACCTACTGGAGTCCCGAATCCGTGAAGCGCGTCTCCGGTCACACGCTCGACGGCGCGGCGGCCAACGGCATCATGCACCTCATCAACTCTGGTCCGGCCACGCTGGACGGCACGGGCCAGCAGGAAATTGACGGCCAGCCCGCCATGAAACCGTTCTGGGACATCACCGCTGCGGAAGCGAAGAAATGCCTCGCCGCGACGACGTGGCATCCGAGCATCACCGAGTATTTCCCCGGCGGCGGCTGGAGCACGCGCTACCTGACGCGTGGTGGCATGCCGGTGACGATGTGCCGCCTGAATCTCGTGAAGGGACTAGGCGTGGCTTTGCAGATTGCCGAAGGTTGCACCGTTGATCTGCCGGAAAAAGTTCATGACACCCTCGACCAGCGCACGAACCCGACGTGGCCGACCACCTGGTTCGCACCGAAGCTCACGGGCACAGGCGCGTTCCGCGATGTTTACACCGTCATGAACAGCTGGGGTGCCAACCACGGCTCCATCAGCTACGGGCACATTGGCGCGGACCTCATCACGCTGGCGGCGATGCTGCGGATTCCGGTTTATATGCACAACGTCGGTGAAGAGCGGATATTCCGGCCCAGCGCATGGACGGCATTTGGCACTGCGGACATGGAGAGCGCTGACTTCCGGGCCTGCGCCAGCTTCGGTCCGCTTTACGGCAAGGTTTGACAACCTGTCCGTAAGCCGAATTATTGCCCTGATTCATCCCATGAAAAAAACCCTGCTGCTCGCCGCCGGTTGCATTGCCCTGACCGCTTTCATCAGCAATGCCCAAACCACCACGGCACCCGAGATTTCGGCCTCCGAGACCAAGGCACAGAGGGACGCACGCATGGCGTGGTGGCGCGAGGCCAAGTTCGGCATGTTCATCCATTGGGGTGTTTATGCTGTGCCCGCTGGCACCTACAAGGGTGAGCCCGTCAAGGGCATTGGCGAATGGATCATGCTCAATGGCAAGATTCCCGTCAGCGAATACCGCGCATTCGCCCGGGACTTCAACCCCGTGAAGTATGACCCGCAAGCCTGGGCGAAACTCGCCCGCGAGGCGGGCATGAAATACGTCGTCATCACGGCAAAGCATCACGACGGCTTCGCGCTGTATCCGTCGGATGTGACGGATTGGGACATCGCCGACGCCACGCCTTACGGAAAGGATCTGCTCACGCCGCTGGCGCAAGCCATGCGCAAGCAGGGATTGAAGTTCGGCACCTATTATTCGCAGGCGCAGGATTGGACGCACCCCGGCGGGGCCAAGTCTCGCTACCAGGAAGGCGAAGGCTGGGATGATGCACAAAAGGGCAGCTTTGACGATTACCTCACCAAGATTGCGGTTCCGCAAACGCGCGAAATTCTCACCCGCCTCAAACCCGATGTTTTGTGGTGGGACACGCCCACGTGGATGAATCCCGAGCGCGCGAAGCCCCTGCATGATTTGCTTGCCTTCCGCCCCAAGCTGATCACCAACAACCGGCTCATGGGCAAAGGCGGGGCAATTTACCAGGGTGACACCGAAACCCCTGAGCAACACATCCCCGCCACCGGCTTCGGCGATCGTGACTGGGAGACGTGCATGACGATGAACGACACGTGGGGCTACAAGAGCTACGACCACAACTGGAAGTCCACCAAAACGATTATCCGCAATCTCGTGGACATCGTCAGCAAGGGCGGTAACTACTTGTTGAACGTGGGTCCCACTGCGGAGGGCGAAATCCCGGCCCAAAGCATCCAGCGTCTCAAGGAGGTCGGTGCATGGGTGAAGGTGAATGGCGACGCTATCTATGGCACCACGGCCAGTCCGTTCCGCAAACTTGCGTGGGGTCGTTGCACCACGAAGGCGGGCGCGAACGGAGGCACGCTGTATTTGCACGTCTTCGACTGGCCGACAGACGGCAAGTTGGTTGTGCCTGGCCTGACCAGTCGTGTCACCGGGGCTCGACTGTTTGCGGGTGGCAAGAAACTGACGGCGACTGCAGCCGGCGACGACGTGATCATTAATCTGCCGCCCAAGGCACCCGACGCCATCGCCAGCGTCATTGCATTGAAGTTCAAAGGCCCGTTAAGTGTGGTGTCCAAGCTGCCCGCGCCAGCGGCAGACGGCAGCATTTCGTTGCCAGCCTTGGCAGCGGACATCCACAACAACATCAAATCACGTGCTCATGTCGAGGGGGCTGGGGAGAGCGCCCGCGTCACGGACTGGACAGTCGCCGACGCAAAAGTGTCGTGGGATTTTCAGGCACCTGCCGGGCAGTTCCGCGTGCTGGCAGAGATTTCCGGAACCAACGCTGGTCAGTTGAAGCTTACGCTGGTCAAGGCGACGCAGGCCGCCGCCATCCCCGCTGCAACGGACAGCGGACGCCGCACCGTAGAGCTTGGCGTCATCGAAGTGCCGTCAGCTGGCGAACACACGCTGCAACTCCAACCGGAAGCGAAGGATTGGAAAGGTTTCGATCTGCACGGCGTGACGCTCGTTCCCTGAACGCTCCGACAAAAGAGTTTTTTTATCATGCTCAAAGGCATTCATCCCTGTATCAGTCCTGAGTTGCTGAAAGTCCTCGCTGAGATGGGGCACGGCGACGAGCTGCTGCTTGCGGATGCGCATTTCCCGGGTCACGCCATGAACGCTCGTGTGTTGCGAGCTGACGGAGTTGGGGTTGCAACCCTTCTGCACGGTATCCTGCCTCTTTTTGAATTGGATGCCTACGCGCCGCCGTTGATCATGATGGCGGCTGTGCCGGGAGACAAACTTGACCCGGCAGTTGAGGCATCTTACCTGAGCGCTATTCACCGCCACGTGCCGCAAGCCAGACCCCCCGAACGTGTCGAACGCTTTGCCTTCTATGAGCGAGCCCGAAAAGCATTTGCCGTGATGATGACCGGTGAAACAGCCAAATACGGCAATCTCATTCTCAAGAAGGGCGTGACGCCCCACCAATCATTCTGACTCGAATCCCAGCAACCCCGATCACTGGCAAAATCATGAATAATCCAACCAAGAAAAGTCTGTTCATCACCGACGACGGCAAGAACGTGACGTTTACATTCATCCTCGTCACTTCGCTGTTTTTGTTGTGGGGTTTCTGCAACGGGATGATTGACGTGATGGACAAACATTTCCAGGACAAGCTGCACCTCACCAAGGCGCAGTCAGCGTGGGTTCAGTTCGCGCATTACATGGGTTACACGCTGATGGCCCTGCCTGCTGGTTGGCTGACGCGGCGGCTCGGCTACAAGTATGGCATCATCTCCGGCCTGATCCTCGTGGCCCTCGGCGGATTTTGGTTCATGCCCGCCACCAGCATTTCACAATTCTGGGCTTTTCTGCTGGGCGTGTGCTTGATTGCGATGGGGCTCACCGTGTTGGAAACAGTGGCGAATCCCTACACCACGGTGTTGGGTGCGAAGGAGCGCGGCGCCACCCGTATCAATCTCGCCCAATCGTTCAACGGCATCGGCTGGATCCTCGGCCCGATTGTGGGCGGGTATTATTTTTATTCTGAGGGCGGCGTAGAAGTGTCCCACGGGCAACTTTATATTCCGTATGTTGGGATCGCGATCGTGGTGCTGTTGCTGGCTGTAGTCTTCTTCTTTGCAAACGTGCCGGATTTGAAAGTTGAAGACACTTACCACACGGACGATAAGGCGACGACTGCCGAACCCGCGGACCGTCAGGTGAACCGATTTCTCTGTTACCTGCTCATGGTGCTGAACGTGGGTGTGCTGGCGTTTGCGACCTACATGATTCTCGGGCTGATACTTCCCGCGTGTAATGTCAGTGTCGAACAGACCCGCCATTTGGCCCTGTTGATTGCTGGTTTGTCATTGGCCATCGCGGCTATTGCTTTGACGCCGGTGGCACGGAAGCTTTCATCGCACAGTATCTGGGCGCACCCGCACTTTTCCTCGGCCACCCTTTCGCAGTTTCTCTATGTCGCTGCGCAGGCGGGCATTTTCAGCTTTTTTATCAATTACGTCATCTCCGAAATGCCGGCAGTTTCGCGAGCAGCCGCTGATGGTTGGCTCATCGGTGGGAATGTGATCGAGCGTGATGGCGCCCTCTTCGTGAACGAAAAGGGGGCCACACGATTGCTGGGCTATGTGGGTTTTGTGCTGTTCTGTCTGGGACGCTTTGTTGGCGCGGCCATCATCAACCACTTTCCCGCTCATCGTGTCCTTGGGACGTATGCCTTTGTGAACATGCTTTTGTGTGGTGTGGTGGTGATGAAACTTGGATGGCTGTCTGTGTATGCGGTCTTCGCCAACTTCTTTTTCATGTCGGTCATGTTTCCCACGAACTTCGCGCTGGGCATCCATGGTCTTGGCGCTCAAGCGAAGAAGAACGCCGCGGCCTTCATCGTCATGTCCATCACGGGTGGGGCGTTGATGCCGAAGCTCATGGGGCACTTGGGGGACATATATAACATGTCCGTCAGCTTCTGGATGCCGCTGGTGTGCTTCGGATTGATTGCGGCCTACGGCTTCCTGTGGTCACGTTTGAGTCAGACGGAAGGTGTGCGCGGCCTCAAGACGTCTGGCGGGCATTAAGTTCGGAGCGTGCGCAATAGGGACGCTTTGAGTGTTTCAATGAAATTTGGTAGCGCGCACGGGAACCGAGCCCGGTTTGGGCTCATCAGGCACGACCATCGTCAGCAACCGATCCAGTGATGCCATCGGCGCGTCGGTTTGTCCTCCCCGTCTGCCCTCAAGCTGCGCCACGATGCCATATCGAGCACCGTCTCATTTGTGATTGTGCGATAACTGCCATTCTCCGATCACCTCGGTAACGTGACTTGCAAAACCACTGACGGGCACTTGGCGGACAGGGGAGCGGCGTTCTTGGGTAGGAGCAAAAATTGGCCCTTGCCGAATTTTCGTCCTGCGCTGCTTTTCAGCTCGCCCTCGACCACGGATAGGATTGAAAACTGACCCGCGATGGGATTGCCGATGGTTGCGCCCGCTGCCAGGTTCTTTTTGTCCGTCTTGAAGTACTCGCACGCTGCGAGCGTGTCGCCCTCGGGGGTATCCATGCTTGGTTCGAAGTCGTTGAAATCAATGCTGGCCAGCGACTGCGCCACATGCATTTCACGCGGCTTGCCGTCGAGCCCGAGGCGATTCCAATCGAACACGCGGTAGGTCGTGTCGGAGTTCTGCTGGATTTCGTGGATGAGAAAACCCGCGCCGATGGCGTGGCAGCGTCCCGAAGCGATGAAGATGGAATCGCCCGGCTTGGGTTGAACCGCGTGAACGCATTCCGCCACGCTGCCCTTTTGGATGGCTTTTTCAAAGTCTGCCCGGGTGACGCCCCTCTTCAAACCGACGTAAAGCTTTGCGCCGGGGTTGCAATCCGCGATGAACCACATCTCGGTCTTGGGCTCACCTTTGAGGGAGTCCGCCAGATGCACCGGTGGATGAACCTGGATTGAAAGGTCATCGCGCGCATCGAGCACCTTGATGAGAATCGGGAAGCGCGGGTGATCGCGGAAACCTGTGCCAAAGATTTCCTCGCGCTTTTTGGTCCAGAGTTCGTGCAAGGTCGTACCTGCAAGCGAACCTTCATCCACTACGGACTGATGCTTGTCGCGATCCACAATTTCCCAGGACTCGCCGAACGGCTGCGAGGGGTTGGGCAACTGCCGGCCGTAAACGCGTTCGAGTTCGCGTCCGCCCCAGACGCGTTCCATGTACAGTGGTTTGAAGGTGATGGGTTGCATAAATGGTTTCTTGGTATTGGATTAAATTCTCACGCCATCAATCAAGTGCGGACATAAGCCTTTAACGTGGCGCATTCCTTGCCGACTGATACCCCGTGCGGACGGATAGTGTATTTGCCCACTTCCGCCGGCACGATAATAGTTTCGGCGTAGCGGACGAAAAACCGCGCGAAGATGAACGTTCCGGCGGCATGATATCATGATTGGCTAGTCTGTGATGGATGAACCGGCGACGCCCAGAAGGCGTGCCATACTCTGACTGGCTCGCTCGGCAGCTTGCCGGCGACCTCAATGCGGAGGTATCAACCCAGAGTAGTCATTTGCCGCCCTGAGTTGAGTAAAGCTAACATTACGCGGCTGGAATATTGGCTGCTTTGGGGGCGGTTGATTTTGCTTTTATTTCAGTGTTCCGCTTCGGATAAGTTATCTCCGGGTCTTTTTCAGGAACTTTGAGTTGCTTGCGCAGACGACCCAGCTCAGCGTGCAGTTCCTTTTGAACAACCTCGTATTCAGGTCGGCCATACACGCTAAGTAGCTCCCTAGGATCGGTTTTCAGGTCGAACAATTCCCAGTAGTTCGCGTCTGCTTCGTAGAAGTGGACCAGCTTGTAGCGGTCGGTAACCACACCGTAATGGCGGCGGACACTATGGTCGCCGGGATGCTCGTAGTAGTGATAGTAAAAACTTCTGCGCCAATCAGCGGGCGTGTTGCCGGTTAGAATCGGCACGAGGCTGCGGCCTTGAATGTCGAAAGGAATCGGCTGGCCGGCGGCTTCAAGCAGCGTGCTTGCGAAATCAATGTTTGAAACGATGTCCTTGCTTGCGCTGCCGGGCTTCACATTGCCGGGCCAACGAACCAAGAGCGGAGTGCGGAGGGATTCCTCGAAGATCCAACGCTTGTCGAACCAGCCGTGTTCGCCGAGGTAGAAGCCCTGATCAGAGGAATACACGACGATGGTATTCTCGGTCAGCCCCTCTTCATCAAGATACTCCAGCAGTTTGCCCACGCTCTCGTCGACCGACAGCACGCAGCCGAGATAGTCGTGCATGTAGCGCTGATAGCGCCAGCGCACCAAGTCTTTCCCTTGGAGATTGGCTCTGCGGAACGCTTCGTTGCGCGGCTCGTAGTATGCGTTCCAGATTTTCAACTGCTCTGCATTGATACCGTATGGTTGTTCCAGCTTTGCATCGCGTGGTGTGAAGGTCTTTTCAATCGTCATATCCTGCTCGCGCTCGGCTTTGCCGCGACCGGAATAATCGTCAAACAACGTTTCCGGCTCGGTGAACTTGCGGTTACCGTTCCATCCGAGGTGTTTCAGGTTGGGGGCCCACTCACGATGCGGCGCTTTTTGCTGGCACATGAGCAGGAAGGGCTTCGATTTGTCACGCTTTTTGAGCCATTCGAGCGAGAGATCGGTGATGATATCAGTCACATAGCCATCGCGTTTGATTTTCTTGCCCATGCTGATCATCGGGGGATTGTAGTAAATGCCCTGACCGGGAAGGATGTCCCAATAATCGAAGCCAGTGGGGTCGCTGTTCAGGTGCCACTTGCCGACCAATGCAGTTTGGTAGCCTGCAGCTTGAAGCTGCTTCGGCATAGTTTGCTGCGACCCGTCAAACACCGAACGCCCGTTGTCGTAGAACCCATTCATGTGGCTGTATTTGCCGGTCAGCACACACGCACGGCTCGGACCGCAGATGGAGTTCGGAACCATCGCGCGGTTGAAAATCATCCCCTCGCGAGCAACCCGGTCAATGTTTGGCGTCTGGACCAGCTTGCGGGGATCGTCGTAGGCACTGATGGCCGCGAGCGCGTGGTCGTCCGAGAAGATGAACAAGATGTTCGGCTGCTTCGCCTGCCCGGCTAGGAGCGGCAGGGCTGACAAAAATCCAGCGACAGCTAGGTATCGTAGAGCTGTGTTCATCATTTTCATAAGATCACTGTGAATGGCTGGCCTGGGAATTCCAGGCTGCTCAAAGCGCTGAAATCAGCGCTGGGACAGTTCAGGGCTGCGGACTTGCCAGTACCTTAACCATTTTGCAAAAGAAGTGAAATCTCAATCGGTCCAACTCCACCGGGATGGTCAAGCGAGACAGAAAGCAACTACCTCAAACCAACGCTTGGATTAGCGCATCACTGGTCCAGAAAGTTGAGTCACGTCAAGGTTAATCTGCGAGTCCAGATGTCCACGAACCTGACCGCTGGAGAATGGCTCACTGTTGCTGAGGGCCTCCAAGGCGGTGCCACCACTGCCAGCAATGGCTTTTCCGTTGGCGAGACGGGCACAACGAACAAGCAGGTCAGCGTGACTCGCCCGTTAGCTGCCGGGCCGGACAATGTGTTTTTCCAGTTTCAAGCCGACCAGTAGCCAGTGCTTTTGTGCGTGCGGATTGACCATCGGCGCATCATGCAGTTAGCTTCGCTCTGATCCTTAGGCAAAAATGCTTCTTTAATTTCGCCACATGAAAAAACCACAAAACGCTTACCGAGTGAGTTTGAAATATCACTCGCTCTTGCTTCCAATAATATATCTGTCGGTTTCATGGGCTTGGGCCGATGTGAAATTGCCGGCTATTTTTTCTGACCACATGGTATTGCAACGGGACATTTCCATTCCCGTCTGGGGCTGGGCAGACCCCGGTGAGAAAGTGACTGTCCAGATTGAGGGACAAACCAAGACTGCGACCGCAAACGCTGATGGCCAATGGAGCCTTAAGCTGGACAAACTTTCAGCCACCGCGCCAGTTACGCTTACGGTCAAGGGGCGTAACACAATCTTGATCACGGATGTTCTGGTGGGCGAAGTCTGGCTCGCTTCCGGTCAGTCCAACATGCAGCTCCCGGTGAACGATGTGATGAACGCCGGGAAGGAGAAGGCCACAGCGGATTTCCCGCAAATTCGCATGTTCACTGTGGCCCGCCGCCCCGCAGCAACTCCGCTGACAGATTGCGAGGGCGAATGGGTGGTATGTTCTCCCCAAACAGCGGGCAGATTCTCTGCGGCAGCCTATTTCTTTGCCCGCGATTTGCATCAGAAGCTCAAAATATCCGTCGGCGTGATTCACGCATCGTGGGGCGCGACGCCGATTGAGACATGGACCAGTATGGAGCGGATGGAAGGCAAGCCCGAGTTCGCGCCGGTCTTCAAGGCATGGGAAGCCAAGCTAAGTGTGCCCTACGATGAACAGAAAGCTGAGGCTGAATATGTCCGTGCGCTGGAAATGTGGACCAAAACCGTTGCCCGACGCACCGCCGCAGGCGAAAAACTTCCGCCACGACCGGAAAAGAAGGGGGATCCGCGTTTGGACAAGAATTACCCTGCGAACCTGTTCAATGGGATGATCGCCCCAATCATTCCTTATGGGATTCGCGGGGCTATCTGGTATCAGGGTGAAAATAATGCCGGTTCGGCTTTTCCGCGTTTGTATGCCAAGCAACTTCCCCTCCTGATTAAAGACTGGCGCGAGCGATGGGGCTTAGGCGACTTTTCGTTGGCATGGGTGCAATTGCCGAACTTTCAGCCGAACGCGAAAGTTAGCGCATCCCAAGGTTGGCCCATCATCCGCAATGGCATGTTGAAGTCTCTTTCCGTGACCAACACTGGTATGGCCATCACCATGGATGTCGGCGACCCGAAGAACATTCATCCTCAAAACAAACAAGCCGTGGGGCATCGGCTGGCGCTTTGGGCGCGGGCCAAGGTTTATGGCGAGAACATTCCTTACTCTGGTCCGCTCCCGGCGAGACGCAGGATTGACGGCAGTCGCATCACAGTTTCATTCCAGCATACTGATGGCGGGCTGGTCGCCAAGGACGGCGAGTTGAGAGAGTTTGAGATTGCTGGCAAGGATGGCAAATGGGTGCGGGCAATGGCGCAAATTCGGGACGACCAAGTCATCATCTCCAGCCCGGAGGTCACAGCGCCGGTGGCGGCGCGTTATGCATGGTCGGACAATCCGAATTGCAATCTCTACAACGGCGCGGGCTTGCCTGCCTCGCCATTCCGCACGGATGATTGGTAGAATGGGTCTCCTGGAAGAATCCCGAGCGGCGTATTCCAGCGCGGTGAAAGCAAAGGCGGAGCCTTAATTGGCGGCGCAGCAATGCGGCTTGTTTGCATTGGTCAGGACAGGGCTTCCGCTTTGCCTGATTCCATGACTGTGGAACGGCCATGGTTTTCCCCGAACCCCGCTAGTCCAAGTGCACGATTCCGTGTCGGATTGCGCTGACCACGGCTTCAGTGCGACCGCGAACCTGGAGCTTGGAAAAGATGGTGCGAAAATTATGTTTTACCGTGTCTTCCGAGACATTCAGTTCGGAACAGATTCCTTTGTTGCTGCGTCCTTTGGCCAACAAGTTCAATACCTCCATTTCGCGGGGACTGATGTCAGCATTTCGACGGCGCTTCTCAAGCAGGGTTGCCACACGTTCTGGTAACGTGAACTGCCGAAATCGAAAGGGAAAGGGCTGGAATTTCAGTGAAATCAGCTCGGAATTCGGCCTGAAATTCTCAATTTTATTCTCACTTTGTGGTGTTTCAAATTCCGAAAGTGGAGGGAGTGCCTGATTCTATTGGTTGGAATCGAGGTTTGGTAGCGCGCACGGGAATCGAACCCGTCTTTCAGCCTTGAGAGGGCCGTGTCCTAGCCGATAGACGAGCGCGCCAGCCGGACCGAAGCGGGCAGTATCCTAAGTTCTGCGCCCGATAAGTCAATCACGCGGGCTGGCATCATTTTGGTCAATGGGCGTCGTGCGTTTATCAATTAACGCTGTTTCGCCGGCAGCCGTAGGCTGGTGGCGTGAACAACAGCGCTGCCATCACTCCCGCCTACTTGAACCTCGCTCTGGCCTGGTTGTGGATTCTGCTGGGGTTTCTCTCCGGCTTCGCCCTCGGGCTCTTCTTCCATCGTGAGGATTGGCTCGGGGGCTACGGCAGTTTCAAGCGCCGACTCTACCGCTTGGCACACATCGCTTTTTTTGGGACTGGTTTGGTCAACTTCGCTTTTTGGCTCACGGCGTCACTTCTTGATTGGGGAGGAACCATGCTGAACGTGGCGTCGTGGGCCTTTGCCCTAGGGGCTGTCTCCATGCCGATGTGTTGTGTGCTCATGGCGCAGAGCCCGAAATTCAAACTCACCTTTGGCCTTCCCGTTTTCGGCCTAATCACTGGCGCAGCGGCGACGCTTTGGAAAGTGATCAAATTATGAAAAAGATTGGATTCATCGCCATGAGCGGCGTGCGTGCGCACAACGCCGAGCTGACGCAGCTGGGGCTGACCTTGCCCGGCTTCGTGGATCGTAACCGCATCATTGCTTCGCTGCCGAGTTTGGGCTTGCTGACGTTAGCCGGTATTACGCCATCCAACTTCGCCGTGGCGTATCATGAGATCACGGACGTAAAGCAGTCTGGTTTTCCCGATGATTTGGACCTGGTCGCTATCAGCACGTTCACGGCGCAGTTCAACGAGGCTCTGGCTGTAGCCGACCACTACCGCCGTCGTGGTGTGCCAGTGGTCATGGGCGGAATCACCGTCTCGTCCCTCGTGGACGAAGCGTTGCAACACTGCACCAGTGTAGTCATCGGCGAAGGGGAACCGCTGTGGTTGGACGTGTTGAGGGATTTCGACCGGGGCGTGCTCAGGCCACGCTACGTGCAATCACAGCCTGGACAGTTCGATCTGAGCGCCGCACCCATGCCACAATTCGATCTGCTGGATCCCGACAAATACAATCGCATCACAGTTCAAACAAGCAGAGGTTGTCCGCATCGCTGTGAGTTTTGTGCGAGTTCGATTCTGTTGACCTCCCGATACAAGGTGAAGCCCGTGGAGAAAATCCTTGCGGAGATTCACGCCATCAAGCGTATCTGGCCTCGGCCCTTCATCGAATTTGCAGATGACAATTCCTTTGTAAATCGCGAACACAGCAAGCGCCTGTTGCGCGCCTTGATACCCGAGCAGCTGCGCTGGTTCACCGAAGCGGATGTGAAGATCGCCGAGGATGATGAATTGCTTGGCTTGATGCGCGACTCTGGTTGCCAACAGGTGCTGATCGGTCTGGAAAGTCCGCGCCGTCGCAGTTTGGAGGGCATGGACCTCAACTCGAACTGGAAGGCACGGCAGCAGGATCATTACGCGGCAGCCATCGCCAAGATTCAATCCTATGGCATCACGGTGAATGGGTGCTTCATCCTTGGCCTCGATGCCGATACGCTCGACATTTTTGATGACGTGCTTGGCTTTGTCCGTGAGTCGGGACTTTATGAAGTGCAGGTGACTTTTCAGACAGCCTTCCCGGGCACACCGCTTTATGCACGATTGCTGCGCGAGAGTCGGATCATCCAGCCCGGCGCGTGGGATCTTTGCACGTTGTTTGACATCAATTTTCGCCCTCGAAATATGACTGTCGAGCAACTGCAATCCGGATTTCTCAAGCTGGTGAAGGAGCTTTACTCGGCAGAAGAAACCCATCGGCGCCGCCGTGAATTCAAGCGCCGTTTGCGCCGCTCACCAAACCTTCATCGTCCAACTCCCTGCAAAACGGAGTTGTTGGCAGCTTGAAATGGCGTAAGTTGATGCGGGAACATCAATCTGACATGAAAAATCCAATCAAAGTTTTAACTGGTCTGCTGTTGGTCGCGGGATTGTTGCTTCTGGCAGGATGCGTTGTGACCTCGGTTTATCCTTATTTCACCGCCAAAGATGTGGTGGTTGATGAGCTGCTGGTCGGCAAATGGGCTGACCCTGACGATGCAGCCGAACCTGAAAAGTATTGGCAATTCGCCCGCACCAATGGGCAAGCCTATTCACTCGTGATTCATGATGGCGAAGAGTCGCAAGGTTATCTGGTTCATCTTTTTAAGCTCAAGGGCCGCCGGTTCATAGACGCTGAACCCACTGCGCGCAAAGACGACCTGATTCCGCCTCACTACCTGTTGCAAGTGCATAGGCTGGATGCAAGCGGACTCACGCTTTCCATCATGGATTACAAGTGGCTGGAGAAACTCGTTGAGCGCGACCCTTCGGCCATTGAGCACTTGTGGGTGGATCGCAACGTAGTTGAAAATAAGCCTGGTCGGGTGATCCTCACTGCCAATACACCGAAACTTCAGAAGTTAATCCTCAAATACGCAGGTGACACCAACGCCTTCAGCGAGCTGGATCAAATGCTCCGCAAGTGAACTTTGTTTGAGTTACTTCTTCACGAACACCGCCAGCGAGGCGGTGAAGCCGTGGAGGAAGTTGCGCTCGCCAATGGGACCTATCTCGCCGCTGCAAAAGAAGCCCGCCAGTCCAATCGGGCCGAGTCGCTCCTGAACCATTGAGGCGTCGTGGTTCGGCTGGCCGAATAGTCCCTCGCCGCGCCCGTTGCAGGAGCAGAGGCATGCGCCGAGAATGGTTCTGTCGGCCAGCTGTTTCGAAGCGCGCGCCAGCAATTCGCTCATGTCTTCGTTGGCGGCTTCTGCGTCGCGCCTCTGAAATTGGATCGTCTGGCCGGGCCGGGGCAGGGCGCCCACGGCAATAGCTCCTGACTGCGCGTCGGCACCCAGAAGATTGCGGATGAGAAAATCGCCGCGATGGAAATCTTCGAGGTATTCGTTCACGACCAATCCGATCAACAAGTTGCCACGCGCAGCTTTCTGTTCCTCTTCAGAAAGGTTTTGCACCGTTTCCGCGAGCACTTCGTAGGCAGGTCGATTACCGATTTGCTGGATGATGTTCTGGTTCACGTGGGTCAGTGTCCACGTTTCACCGATCGGGGTGCAGCCCTGTGAAATCACGCTGGCCAGTTCCACCTCGCCACCCACCGCGAGGCCGACGCCGCCTTCGTCAAAGACCTCGCCGTTCAGGTAAATTTGCGTGTTACGTTCGCTGAAGTCGCCGCCTGCCAGTCCGCCCAGGACGGGAGCAGCCGGATACGCTGCGCTCCAAGAGCGAAGCCAGCCCTCACTGTCTATGTTGAATGGGTCCACAAATGTGAGCCAGCCGTTGCAGTCGCCGGGCTGAACCCCCGTGTGCTGCGGCCAGAATTCCGGATTCTCGGCAGCTTCAAGCTGCTCTTGGGTGAAATGAACTGCGTGCAATTGCGCACCGGGTAGGGAATAAAGTCCGAGCGAGAGACCCGCGCCGTCCTCGATTTCCCGGTCACCCGCAATGAGGCTGTTGCTCGAGCAACCCATCAGCAACGGGATCTGTCCGTGGACTTGAAGGATTTCCAGCACCTGCTGGGCGTGTGGAAAGAAACGCGGTGTCATGAAAACCAGGCCCAGCGAGATGGGCGCAGTCTGCATTTGGCGACGCAACCCTTCCGCCCAGCCTTGCAGACCGGCTTCATCGAAATCGCCTTCCCAGTGCGCGGCGACTGAATACTTGCTGTTCACGAGCTAAAGTTAGGGGCAGCGCGGACAAATACAATCACGAGCCGACATGATTTTTACCGGTAAAAGTATTCGCGTGGTCACCGGCGGGAAACTATGATGCGCACGCCATGCCCCGCGGGACCGCCCAGCAAAAGTCCAAGCCGCTCAGCGAAAAGGTGAGCGCGGGTCTGCTCATGTTCCGCCTCTGCGATGGCGTTCTCCAAGTCCTGCTGGTCCATCCGGGAGGACCGTTCTGGCAGCACAAGGAAAACGGTGCGTGGAGCGTTCCCAAAGGCGGCATCAACGAGGGGGAAGAGCCGCTGGCCGCCGCGCAACGGGAGTTCAAGGAAGAGACCGGCTTCGACTGCACGGGTCCGTTTATACCGCTTAAACCCATTCGCCAGAAGAGCGGCAAGACGGTGCACGCGTGGGCATTCCAAGGCGACTGTGATCCAGCTCGCGTGCACAGCATCAACTTCGAAATGGAATGGCCGCCTTACTCAGGCCAAAAACGTTCCTTCCCGGAAGTGGACCGTGCTGCGTTCTTCCACCTCGCTGAAGCCAAACGCAAAATCATCCCCGCGCAAGCAGCGTTCATCTCCGAACTGGTGGAGAAGTTGATGGGAAAATAAGAGCGCGGCTGATTTTCCCCAAGTCCAAACCGCCAAGGCCGCGAAGTTGAATCCACATCGTTGCCGTCTGGCGAACTTGGCATGAGGCTGCCCGAGCAGGTCAAACTACTTCTGCCACGGTGCGATCCGCTCGTTCTCCCAGATGTCCGCAATGGTCTGGCGCTCGCGCACAACGGCAGCCGTGCGGCCATTGACGAGCACTTCCGTCGGCAACGCGCGGGAGTTGTAGTTCGATCCCATCACCGAGCCGTAGGCGCCGGCGCTCAGCAGCGCAATGCAGTCACCTTCGCCCAGCTTTGGCAGGGGACGGTCTTTGCAGAAGTAATCTCCGGATTCGCAAATCGGCCCCACGACATCCGAGCTGATGAGCTTGCCGACCTTGCCACGCAGTGGGACAATTTCATGGTAGGAGTCGTAGAACGCCGGACGGATCAGGTCGTTCATCGCGGCGTCCACGATGAGGAAGTTCTTCTTGCCGGTTTGCTTCACATATTCGATGCGGGTCACGAGAATGCCGGCGTTGCCGGAGATGAACCGGCCTGGCTCCATGAGAATGCGCAGGCCCAGCGGCTGCAGCAGTTTGACCAGCCGGGCGGCATACATCGCAGGTGTGATGATCTTCTTTGCAGTGGGCTTCTGCCACCAATCGGGTGAGCCACTCGCCAAGGCATCGCGATACATGATGCCGATGCCGCCGCCGATGCTGAAGAACTCGAGCTTGTGACGGGCTTTCAGTTTCTCGACGAGCGGGAGCACCTTGCGCACGGCCAACTCAAAGGGCTTGACGTCCGTCAACTGTGAGCCGATGTGCATCTGCACGCCGCGCAGCCAGATGTTCTTCAACTTGCTGGCGCGCCGGTAAACGCCCTCCACCTGCTCGAAGGCGATGCCGAATTTGTTTTCGTAAGTGCCGGTGGTGATCTTGGCGTGCGTGCCTGCATCCACGTTCGGGTTCACGCGCACTGCCACGGGCGCGAGCTTGTTGAGACGCGCGGCCACCTTGTTGATGCGGCGGAGTTCAGGTTCGCTCTCGACGTTGAAGGAATACACTCCCTTGCGCAGGGCATACTCGATTTCAGCCTCGGTCTTACCGACGCCCGCGAATACGCATTTGCGAGGGTCGCCGCCGGCGGCGATGACGCGTTGCAATTCACCGGCGCTGACGATGTCGAATCCACCACCCAAATCCGCCAAAGTGCGCAGGACAGCAAGATTCGAATTCGACTTCATGGCGTAGCAGACCAGGTGGTCCACGCCCGCCATGGCGCTGTCGAGCTTCTGGAAATGATCGGTCAGGGTGTGCTGCGAATACACGAAGAGCGGCGTGCCGTGCTCCTTGACGAGTGATTCGATGGAGACGCCTTCGCAGAACAGTTTATTGCCAACGTAACGAAAACTATGCATGGGCGCGCAGTGTAGGACCGGCGCGCTTTCTGCCAATAAAAAACCCGCCGGCAGTCCGGCGGGCGTGGGGATATAAAACGGTTACTCGGCAACGATTTTGGCCCGTTGCTTGTGATATTCCTCAGGCGTGATCTGGTCAGCTTTATATTGATCGAGCAGGTGCTTGAGGCGCTCTTCCTTGCTGCCAGCCAAAGGTGAGGCGGGTGTTTGCATGGGTGTTGATGCGGCTTTGGCTGGCTTGGCCTTCGAAGGTGCAGGTTTAGCTGGCTTGGTCGGAGCCGGAGCTGGTTCTGCAGGCGCAGCAGCCGGGACAGCTTTGTCACCCATGCGGGCACGCATCGCTTCACGCAGTGCAGCATCTTCGGGATCGTCACCGACTACTACGGAATCAGTCGCCGAGGCTTGGGTTGCCGGTTTGACTGGCGCCGGCGCCGGCGTGGGTTTCACGGGTGCCGCTGGAGTAGCCGGAGTGACAGGTTTTGCTGTGGCGGCCGGGGCGGCTGGCTTCGCCGGTGCAGCGGGAGTTGCTTGCGCTGGTGCGGTTTGAGCACTTTTCTCCTCGGCCAGCTTTTGGCGCATGGCTTCACGCAACTTGGCCGCGTCGTCTGAGTCTTTCGCGAGCGTTTTGGAAGCGCTGATTGCCAGATAGGCGACCGTAGCCAGGAGCAGAGATTTTGGAATGTGCATGCAGTTTTCTAGGCCAAAGCGGGGGTTTAAGCAATAGCTTTCCCGGACTAGCCCTGTCGGCTTGGCAACGCGAACTGTCCTCCAGCAAGCGAAAGCTTTCGCAGCGCATGGAAAGGTGCAAATGACCAAAAACTGCGTGATTTGCCGGGTGGCTACCCCTATCTTGCGCGGCCCTATGGCTACCGTAAGACCATTCGCCGCCCTGCGTCCAAAGCCCGAACTCGCCAGCCGCATTTGCGAGCTGCCTTACGACGTCATGTCGTCCGAGGAGGCGCGTCAAATGGCGGACGGCAACCCGCTCAGCTTTCTGCACGTTAGCAAACCGGAAATTGACCTGCCTCCCGGCACCGACCTGTATTCGGCAGAGGTTTACGCCAAGGGCAAAGAAAACTTTGAAAAGTTGATCGCGGAGGGTGCGCTGTTTCAGGACAAGAAGCCTTGCTATTACCTCTATCGCCAAGTGATGGGCCAGCACAGCCAGCTTGGTTTGGTGGCGGCGTCGAGTTGCGAAGAATACTTGAGCGGCGTCATTAAGAAACATGAGTTCACGCGGCCTGACAAAGAGGACGATCGCGTGCGGCACATCGAGACGTTGAACTCCCAGACGGGGCCGGTGTTTCTCACTTATCGCGCCGTGGCGGCACTGGACGAATTATTCGCGAGCGTCACCCAAGGCCAGCCCGATGTGGACTTCACCGGCAAGGACGGCGTGCGGCATACGGCCTGGACGGTGAGCGATGCGGCGACGCTTAAGATTATCGAAGCGGAGTTCGCCAAGATCCCGGCGCTTTACATCGCCGACGGACATCATCGCAGTGCTGCGGCTGGTCGAGTGTTTCAAAGCCGCAAGGGCAAGGGGTGCAGCAGCACGTTCCTCACGGTCATCTTCCCCCACAATCAGATGCAGATCCTGCCCTACAACCGGGTGTTGAAGGATTTGAACGGTCACAGCACCAGCCAACTGCTGGCCAAGCTGGAAGCCGTGTTTCAGATTGCCACCGGCGGCAATCCCAAGCCCGTGGGCAAACACGAACTTGGATTGTTCATCGGCGGCCAATGGCTCTCGCTCAAGTTCCGTCCGCAGCTCACCAATTCCAGTGATCCGATTGAGAGTCTGGATGTGACGTTGCTGCAAAAGTACGTGCTTGCGCCGTTGTTCGGCATTGACGACCCGCGCACCAGCAAGCGCATCAACTTCGTCGGAGGCATTCGGGGCACGGCGGAGTTGGAGAAGCTTGTGAACAGCGGCGACTACGCCTGCGCCTTCAGCATGTTCCCCACGAGCATCGTGGACCTCATGGCCATCGCGGATGCGGGGGGCATCATGCCGCCCAAGAGCACATGGTTTGAACCCAAACTTCGCGACGCCATGTTCTGCCACATGATTTGACCCCGCTGGCAATTCTGACAAACTCCCTCATACCATGAAAATCGTTCTCGCATACTCGGGCGGTCTCGACACCTCGGTCCTCATGTCCTGGATCAAGGAGAAATACAACGCCGAGATGATCGGCTTCTGCGCCGACATCGGGCAGGAAGAAGAACTGCACGGCCTCGAAGCCAAGGCCAAGAAAACCGGCGCATCCAAGATTTACATTGATAACTTGCAGGAAGAATTCGCCCGTGACTTCATCTTCCCGATGATCCGTGCCGGGGCAATTTACGAGGGACAATACTTCCTCGGCACCAGCATCGCCCGTCCGCTGATCGCCAAACGCATGGTTGAGATCGCGAAGAAGGAAAAGGCCGACGCCATTGCGCACGGGGCCACCGGCAAGGGCAATGACCAAGTCCGCTTCGAACTCACCGCCGCTGCGCTCGCCCCGGACTTGCGAGTCATCGCCCCGTGGCGCGACGAGCGGTATCGCAAGGAGTTTCCCGGTCGTCAGGAGATGATTGATTACTGCGCCAAGCACAAGATTCCCGTGCAGGCCAGCGCCAAGAAGCCGTATTCGATGGACCGCAACCTCCTGCACATCTCCTACGAGGCCGGCATCCTCGAAGACCCGTGGTATGACAGCTACGACCTCAAGAACCGTGGTTATTTCTGCACGCTCTCCGTGTTGCCTGAAGACGCGCCTGACAAGCCCAAGTTCGTCGAACTCGATTTCGTGAAGGGTGATTGTGTGGCGGTGAACGGCAAGAAGCTCAATCCGCTCGGCGTGATGAGGGCGTTGAACAAGCTCGGCGGCAAACACGGCGTCGGTCGCGTGGACATGGTCGAGAACCGTTTCGTCGGCATGAAGAGCCGTGGTGTTTATGAAACTCCCGGCGGCGCGATCCTGCATTTCGCGCATCGCCAGATGGAAAGCCTCACGATGGACCGCGAAGTCATGCACCAGCGCGACGCGCTCATCCCGAAATATGCCGAACTTGTTTACAACGGTTTCTGGTACGCGCCGGAACGTGAAGCCCTCCAAGCCTACGTCGAAGAATCCCAGAAGAACGTCACCGGCACGGTGCGCGTGAAACTTTACAAGGGCAACATCATGGTCAGCGGCCGCAAGTCCAAGGTTAGCCTCTACAATCCCCACATCGCCACGATGGAAGCCGACCCGACCAAGGCCTACAACCAGGACGATGCCACCGGCTTCATCCGCTTGAACGGTCTGCGCCTGAAAGTCGCGGCAAAGGTTCAAGCCAAGAAGAACTAGTTATCAGCGGCATCGGCAAATGTTCCAGAACCCACGGCGCAAGCCGTGGGTTTATTATTTCAGCATACCTGCTCCCAATCCTCGAAACCGCCCCGAACGCCGGGATCAAGGCGGGCTTTGGCAACCAATTTCCAATTCGGTCACGGTGTTCGTGGTCGGTCAATTCTGCTGGAGGCACGCGCCGGGGCTGATAGATTCCGGGCGAAGTTGCTGGCATGAGTTCGTTTGACGAAATTCCCAAATTGCGCATGGCTGAACCGGAACCTGCGGAGTCTGCCGAGTCGCTTGAGCGCCGCGTGGCGCGCGAGAAACTCGTGGCCTCGCGTGAAGTGGAGGCGGAACTGGATCGCTCGCTGGCGCCATTTCGCGTGGGCTCGGTGCATGCGCTCAATGCTGTGCCGCTCACGCGCGGGCTGGAAGATGAAGTTGTTTATGCACCGCCGTCCAAGCTGGCCGAAATGTTGCGTCGGGATGAACTGGATGCCGCCCTGGTCAGCGTGGTGGAGGTATTGTTCACGGAACGTTACGACATCCTCGATGGAATCGCGGTGGCGTCTTTGGGCGAAGTGAAGAGCGTATTTCTAGCGCACACGGTGCCGCTGGAGGAAATCCGCGTCGTCCATCTCGATTCAGCATCCCTGACCAGTGTGAATCTCCTGAAGGTGCTGCTGGCCGAACGTGGGTTGAAGTTGGAGTTCAAGCCGCTGGCCGATTACTCCGATGCCCCCAAGTGCGAGGCGGTGTTGCTCATCGGCGATCGTGCGCTGGATTTTGCCTTGGCAGGTCATGCACACCAAATCTTGGATTTGGGCCTCGCTTGGTATGAGTTGACGAAACTGCCGTTTGTTTACGCGGTGTGGGCGCTGCGGCGCGGGGTGGAGAGCAAAGCTCTTCGGCGGACGCTTCGGGAGGCACAGTTGTTTGGGTTGGACACCTTGGAGCACATCATCAGCAGCCGTAAGGAATACTCCCGCGAGTTTCGCAAGGATTACCTGGGCTGGCATATCCATTATCACCTCGGCACGGATGAACGGCGCGGGCTGGCCAAATTCATCGAACTGCTGGAGAAGCATGGGCTCGGCCCCGTGTACGCACCCACGTTTGTGAGCTAGCGCCTTGTGGGGTCCGTGAGCCCAGAAACGAAAACGCCGGGCCAGGCCCGGCGTTTTGCTCTCTGGTTTAAGATTAAATGAATCTCACTTGGTCGGTGCGGCCCCCCCGGTCTTGGGAGCGGGCGGCGGCACGGGAACTTCTAGCGACTTGCCAAACTCTTTGAACTGCGTGGAGAGGTCTGCCAGCGACTTGCGAACGTCTTTGGCCCGCTTGTTGACACCGGTCATGGATTTGCGAATGGCTTCCACACCCGCCGTGGTCAGGTCGGTGCTCAGGGCGGTGCGGATGTCGCGCAAGTCAGCCAACAACGGCAAGAATTCATCGCGCGCGTCTTTGTAGCTGGCCTTCACGGCATCAAACTTCTTCATCACCTCCGCCTTGCGCTCGGCGCTTTGCTTGCGGATGTCCTCGTTCTGGATCGTGGCGAGATTGTCGTCCCACTTCTTGAGGTAGTTCGTGCCGAGCGAATGAACCTTGGCGGCGCGCGAGCCCATATCCTTGGTGAGGCTCTCAAGGCTGGCCACAGCGGAACTGTAAGCCTTGAACTGTGCCTTCATGTCGGCTTGGGGATTCTCCACGAGATCCTGGAGCACACCGGTGGCGGCGTCGATCTGCCCGATGCCGCGGTCAACGCGTTGGGCAGTTGCTCCAAGATAGGCGCCGGCGTTGTCAGCCTTCTGGTAGCCTTTGGTAGCGCAACCGACAGCGAATGCCGCCAGCGCGAGTGCAATCAATGATGATTTGAGTTGTTTCATAAGTTCGATAGAGTTTGTTTCAGGAAAGCCGCCTAGGTCAGTCCAGCCTTAGCTGCCTCACTGCACGGCTTCACTAGTGTTGCTTACCACTTCAATTCTTGCAAGCGGCGGGCTACTTCCTCCGCATTAGAGCGGCTGTTAAAGCTACTGATGCGGAAGAATCCTTCGCCTTTAGAGCCGAATCCGCTACCGGGCGTGATTACGACGTTGGCATCGTTCAAGATCTTATCGAACGCCTGCCAGCTGGTGACGCCCTTGGGTGTGCGAACCCAGATGTAAGGTGCATTCTCGCCGCCAAAAACCTTGAGCCCAGCCTTCTTGGCACCCTTGCGCAGGACAGCCGCATTGCCCATGTAATGTTCGATGAGTGTGCGCACCTGCTGCTTGCCTTCAGGGGAATACAGCGCCTCGGCGGCACGTTGCACGATGTAACTCACGCCATTGAACTTGGTCGTCATGCGACGGTTCCAGAGCGGATGCAGCGGCTTGGTTTCGCCAGTCTTCGTTTGAGCCAGCAGTGACTTGGGAACCACCGTAAATGCGCAGCGCGTGCCGGTGAACCCGCCGTTCTTGGAGAAGCTGCGGAACTCGACGGCGCAATCACGCGCGCCCGGGATCTCATAGATGGAATGCGGAATCGCCGGGTCGCTGATGTAAGCTTCGTAAGCGGCGTCGAACAGAATCACCGCCTTGTGCTCCAGAGCATATTCGACCCACGCTTCCAATTGCTCGCGCGTGGCGGCTGCGCCGGTGGGGTTGTTCGGCGAGCACAGGTAGATGACGTCCACGTGCTTTTTCGGCGGGACGGGGATGAACCCGGTGCTCGCCTTGCAGGGCAGGTAAACAATCTTTGCATAAGCGCCAGCTTCGTTGGCCTCGCCCGTGTGACCTGCCATCACGTTCGTGTCGACATAGACAGGATAGACGGGATCGCTGATGGCGATCTTGTTCTTGCTGCCGAGGATGTCGAGGATGCCGCCGCAATCGCACTTCGAGCCGTCGCTGACGAAGATTTCATCGTCGGCCACATCCAGTCCACGATCGCGGTAATCATTCTGGGCGATGGCGCGGCGAAGCCATTCGTAACCTTGCTCGGGGCCGTAGCCCTTGAACGATTCGCGCGAGGCCATTTCATCCACGGCCTTGTGCATAGCGGCGATGACCGCCGGCGGCAACGGCTCCGTTACGTCGCCAATGCCGCAACGAATGAGGCGCGTGGCGCCCTCGGGATTAGCGTCGCAAAACGCCTTCACGCGGCGGCCAATTTCAGGAAAGAGATAACCAGCCTTAAGTTTGAGATAATTGTCGTTCAGTTGAGCCATAATAGCGTCTGGGTTCTAGCGTCTTGGGTCCGGGTCCAAGGCGGCGGTGCGCCGCCAAAATTGAGGGCGGACAGTAGCTCAGAAGGCCGGGGCAGGCAACAACGCGAAAAACTTGATTTAGTTGGCTCTATTCATACCGCAGCGAGTCTATCGGATCGAGGTTGGCTGCTTTCCAAGCGGGGTAGGTGCCGAAGATGATGCCGACTACGGAGCAGATCAGCAGGCCGATGATGGCCCAGTCGACTGGAATGACGGTTGGCAGCCTCAGGAATAGTGCCGTGGCGTTGCCGCCGATGATCCCCAGAACAACACCCACCATGCCGCCCAACTCGCAGAGCATGATCGCTTCGAGGATGAATTGCGTCATGATGTTGCGCTTCTTGGCTCCCACCGCGCGGCGGATGCCGATTTCCCGGGTGCGTTCCGTTACGCTGACCAGCATGATGTTCATGATGCCGATGCCGGCGGCGATCAGGGCAATCGAACTTACGCCCGCGATGCCGATGCGGACCACACGGGTGAACTGGTTGAACTGCGCGATCAAAGAGTCGTTGGAGATGATCTCAAAATCATCGGGCTCGCCCGGCGGCGTTTTGCGGATGACGCGCATGGCGCCACGCACTTCGTCCATCGTGCTTTCAAAAGAGCTGCGATCCTTGGCCTGCACGAGGATATTGAGGCTGCGATTCCACCGGCCAAAGCGGCTCAAGCCTGTCGTCAACGGGACAATCGCGACGTTGTCTTGGTTGTCCGATCGGGATGCGCCCTTGGAAGCCAGCACGCCGACCACGGTGTAATTGAGTCCGTTCAGTTTGACCTTTTCACCGAGGGGCGACCCCAGCGGGAAGACCGTTTCGGCGAGCGCTGCGCCGAGCACGACCACATCCCGGGAGCTATCCACGTCAGCCTCCGTGATGGCGCGACCGTCCGCTATCACCCAGTTTCGCGAGGGAAAGCTGCCGGGCGTTTCGCCAAACACCTGCACCGTGGGCGCGCTCTGGCCAAGACGGGTTTCCACTTGTCCGCCCCAGAACATCGTCTCGATGCCGATGCTTTGGGGCTGGCTGGCCTGCTCCGCCAGCTTGCGGCCCATGGCCAGCGTGATGTCCTTGCGGCGCGCAACCTTCTCCCAATCCACCCCGCCGAAGGACATCATCGGGTGTTTGCGAATCATGAAGCTGTTGATGCCCAGCTCGCTCAAACTCGACTCGATGTTGTTCTGCATGACGCGCAGTGCGGTCATCACGACAATGATGGAGAACACGCCGATGAGCACGCCTAACAACGTCAGTGCCGAGCGAAGCTTGTGCGCGGCGATGGCGTGCAGGGCCATCGCGAGGCTTTCACGCAGCTCGCCTAGCAGGAGGGTTGTGCGCTTCGCCTTCATTCTGATCGCAACGCATCCACCGGGTTCATTCGGGCTGCGCGCCACGCAGGCAGGAAGCCGGAAATGATCCCCGTCAACGCCGCCACTACCAGCGCGAGACATACGATGGTGGGCGACAAGGTGGACGGCATGACTTTGGCCATGATCAATGTGATTGGCCACGCGAGCGCGAGGCCGATGAGTCCACCCAGCACGCAGATGGCGGCGGCTTCGATCAGGAACTGGATGAGAATTGTGCGATGTTTGGCGCCGATGGCTTTGCGGATGCCGATCTCCTTGGTGCGCTCGGCCACGGAGACGAACATGATGTTCATGATGCCGATGCCGCCGACGAACAACGACAGTCCGGTGATGAACAAGCCCACGGCGGCGATGGTTCCGGCCACCTGGCGAAACGCGCTCACGATCTGGTCCTGTTGATTGATGGAAAAGTCGTCTGGATCGCTGGGTTTCACTTGCCGGACCTTGCGCATTATGGCGCGCAACTCCTCACGAGCCTCCTCCAGCCCTTCGCCGGATGCCACCTTGACCTGCAAGGAGACATCCGGATTGTTGTCGAGGAGGGTTAGAAATTGATTAAGCGGAATGACAATTTGGCTGTCCACGCCGCCCTCGCCAAACAAGCCGCCGACCGGTTCGAGAACGCCAACGACGTCGAAGTTCCGTCCGGCGATTTTCACCCGGGCACCTATGGCCGATTCTGATTTGAACAAGTTAGTCGCTACGGTGGCACCCAAGACGCACACCGGGCGGCCTCCCTCCGATTCGCTGCTGGTGATAAAACGCCCAGCGTTCAAGGAGACTCCTGCAGAGATGGCGTATTGGTCAGTAGTGCCAACGATGGCGGGCGATAAGGTGTCGCGATCTTGATATTGAATTTTGCCGCCCCGTTGCGCAATCGGGGAGATGGCCTTGGCAAATTCCACCTGACGGAGGATTGACTCTGCCTGACTGACCGTGACGGGGCGGCGCTTGCGCATGGTCAACCATTCTTCATGGGAGCGGATGATCCAGTCCTGGCGTTGCGCGTAGAGCACGTCCGCACCGATGGATGAAATGCTCTGCATGAAGGAACGGTTCAAACCCTCGATGGCCGTGCCCATAAGTGTGACCGTGAGAATGCCGATGATGACGCCGAGCGTCGTGAGGCATGAGCGCAGCTTGTTGGCGCGAATGGCCGTGAGTGCGATCCGCAGGCCTTCCCGAATCTCGGCGAGCAGGGTCATGACCGGCCTTGCACTTCATCGCTCGCGATCAGCCCGTCGCGGATGCGCAGGATGCGGCGGGCGTGTCGTGCGATGTCTTCCTCATGCGTCACAACAATGATCGTGTTGCCACTGCGCGAGAGTTGCTCGAACAGCGCCATGATCTCCTCACCGGTGCGCGAGTCGAGATTTCCCGTGGGCTCGTCGGCCAGCAGGATGGAGGGTTTGTTCACCAAAGCGCGCGCCACGGCCACGCGTTGACGTTGACCACCGGAAAGCTCGTTGGGCTTGTGATGCATGCGGTCAGTCAGGCCAACACTCTCGATGGCTTCGAGCGCTACCCGACGCCGTTCGTCTGTGTCGATGCCCGCATAAATCAACGGGAGTTCCACGTTGTGCAGCGCATTCGAGCGGGCGAGCAGATTGAAGGTCTGGAAAACGAAGCCGATCTCGCGGTTGCGCACCTCGGCCAGTTCATTGTCGTCCATGTCGCTGACGTCCGCGCCGTTCAAGTGGTAGCTGCCGGATGTGGGAGTGTCCAAACAGCCGATGAGATTCATCAGCGTGGATTTGCCGGACCCGGACGGGCCCATGATGGCAACGTATTCGCCGCGGGCAATGGTCAGCGACACCTCGCGCAACGCATGAATGGTCTCACCGCCCATCTGATAGCGGCGGGTGATTTTTTCGAGGCGAATCAGGCTCATGGCAGGGCAGGGCAGGGGAGCGTTACTTTTATTCTTTGTCTTCGGCTGCGGCTCCGCCTCGGCGAATCTTTTTTCCGTCCTCAAGATCCCGGCTGATGGCGCGGTAGCCGCCGATCACGATTTCCTGTCCCTCATCCAGCCCCTCGGTGATCTCCCAGTAGTTGTCGCCAGCGATGCCAATTTTCACCTCCGATTGCTTCACGTGGTCGCCGTCTACCACAAACAAGACTTCCCGCATCTTGGCGGCTTTCTTGTCTGACTTGGGTGAGGTGTCCGGGACGTGGTTGGTTGCGGCTTTGTTCTCGGCTTTCGCCGCCGCGTCATTTTTTGGCGTGCGCGTGGTCACCGCTGCGATGGGAACGCTCACCGCATTGGTGCGGTAACGCGTTTCAATCTCGCCGGTCACGGACATCCCCGGAAGAAAGTCCCCCTTCTCCCTGATGCGGATGCGCACCTCGAACTTGGTGGCTTCCTGCGACGAGTTGGCCATGGCCGAGTTCAGTTGCGAGCCTTTGGCGGAATTTGCGATCTCAGTGACTTGCCCCTGGAACTTGCGATCCTTGAAGGCATCCACTTCAAGCTGGGCCGTCTGGCCGGGCTGGATGAGCACCACATCGATTTCGCCGATGTCCACGCGGGCTTCCATTTCGTTGAGGTCAGAGACCACCATGATGTCCGTGCCCGCCATCATCGCCGTGCCCACGACGCGTTCGCCCACTTGTGAGATGAGTTTGGTCACCGTTCCATCGAGCGGTGCGTAGATCGTCGTCTTGCGCAAATCCTCGTCGGCCTTGTCGAGCGCGGCCTTGGCCATCTCGATCTGGTGCTGGGACTGGGCCAATTGTGCTTTGCCAATCTGATACGAGGTTTTGACGTCGGTGAAGACTGATTCCGAGATGAGCTTACGGTTGAACAGTTCCTCATTGCGTTTGAACTCGGCTTCGGCGCGGGCGAGATTCGCTTCCGCTGTGGACTTGCCCGCAAGGGAAACGTTGTAGCTGGCCTGCGCCGAATTGCGGCTGGCCTCGTAGAAATCCGGTTTGATCCGCACGAGCAGGTCGCCCTTCTTCACGGCCATGCCCTCCTTGACCGGGAGTTCGATGATTTCTCCGCTGACTTCGGGGCTGATCTTGACCTGCGTGACGGGTTGGATGCGTCCGTTTGCGACGACGATTTCGGTGAGGTCGCGGCGCGTCACTTTCTCCGTCTGCACGGAGATCAGCACCTCACGTTTGGCGAACGCCGCCCACAACCCGAGTCCGACGATGACCAGGGCGGGCAGCCCGAAGATGACAAGTTTTCTGCGTTGCTTGGATTTGGCCATGAGAAAAGTGGTCGTTGAGGGATTAGCGATTTCCTGCTATTGAACTCGCCAGCTTCTGTGCCCCAAGGTTAAACACCAGCACGGCACTCGCAATCAAGATCTCCCTCCCCCCAGCACCGACGCCGCAGCCCTGGCGAGTAAGGTGTCTGCCAGTTTTGGCAAACCAACGGCGCAATGAGTGCTACCCCAAATAACGAAGAAGTCCACCGTCAGGGGGGCGGGGGTTGCTGGGATTGAAATCTTTGACGAGCATCACCGGCCCGGCGCTGGCGAACGGCCCCCCCCGTGGCCGTGCAGAACAGTCCTCTGACAATCGCCCCAATCGCAAGAACTCCGAGGGTCAACCCAACCACCCCAACTGCTTTCAGGTAGGCAAAGCGCTGGCGCAAGACCAGCTAGCCACCCAGCCAGGGAATGAATCCACCCCAGAACGGGGTGATGGCCGCTTGGGATATCGGGCTGATAAACACTCCCGCCATCTGGCCCATGCTCGCGAACTTTGTTGCCTGTGCCTTGGCCTGTTCAGCCTGAGCCTGCGTCATCTTTCCCGAGTCAACGTAGGGTTGAAAGTCTTGCTGCAGTGCTCGCCCTTGAACATCTGCCAGTTGTTGTCTGATCACGGGTTGGGGGCAGAGTGCAAGCCATCCAGCTTACCACCGTGAATGGCAGTGCAGGCACCCACCAATTGGCGTGGTTGATCGGGCCGTTTTTGACTTCCGCGAAGACCTCTCCTGGCGCCACGAATACATTTATCAGGCGCGAAGTCAGCGACGAGGAGGCAGGCTCCGGTGCTTGCGGAGGCGGAGCGATGTGCCTGTCATGATTTGGTTCCTTGTGCTAAGGGTCAATGAGTGATGCTCCAAACCGGGTTGGTTAGCAGCATCCTGGTGGGCTTGCGTGCCTGAAGCAGTGAAAAACTGTGGGTGGGCACTGTAGAACTTACCCCGCCCTCAGAAGTCCAAAGCCAAACAGCGCCGCCAGCAAGTCGACCACCATCCCGCAAACGAAGACGGGCAGGGCCGCACGGAACCAGACAACGCTAGTCATACGCGCCAAGCCGGTGGCCATTAATGCCAGCAGCCAGAAGCGCAGCAGATTCATCAGCAGATGCGTCAGATTGAAACTGCCGCTGAGTCCAAGATCGGAGACGGCAATCCCGGCGCCGGGCGGATGCAACTCCACCACCAATGCCAGCCTCACCACCGTGTCCAGCAGTGCGACCATGCCGCTCAAACCCACCACCTCAAGCGCCTTCGAGTAGGGCAATGGAAATTGCAAGAAGCGGCGTGCAATCAGCCAGAGCACAAACGCCCACCCAAAGACTCGCAAGATCACCCCGGCCAGCCCCCCGCCCACCGCCAGCACTCGCATCACCGTGGGTTGCATGATCGTGTTGATTGTCTTAATGAGATCATCCCCTTGAGATCGGGTTTGTTTGCCTTCGGCCACTGCGGTTTCAATCGTCTGGATTTGCTTTTCATGCACCTCCGCCAGGTTTTTTTGCATCGCAGGCATCGCCAGCACGGCAAACGACCACATCACCATCACGACGCAGCACAGGGCAGTGGGCAGCAGCCAGTTGCCTGTGCTATGCCGTGACTTGCTCATTTCCTCGAAGACGGCGCTCGGAATGGCGAAGATGTTCAGCAGACGTGACAAGAGCGACGATGCGGGCGGGGGCAAGGAGATTTTGGCTCCGAGCAGTGGCGGCTGCAGGTTTGATTCTTGGTCGGTCATTCTTCCCGCGCAGGACGGGGTGCGAAGCTGCCGCAGACCCGCGCTCATGTCCAGCCCACCTGCTGAAGGTCAACTTTCACCCTGAAAAGATTGAATGGAATCTCTACTCGATTGTATCAATCTCGTTGATGAAATCAGTCACCTTTCGACCCAAGCACGAGACGCTCGCCCAAAAGTGGCGCAAGCCCGCCTCGGCATTCGTGGCGACCATCGGAATGCTCGCTGCCCTTTTGACCGTGCCGATAGGGCTCGGCTACGGGTGGCACGAGCTGATGGAGCTTGGTGGTTTCGTATTGCTGTGCATGGCGGCCTTGGGGCGAATTTGGTCGCTCGCCTACATCGCTGGCCGCAAGAATCGCGAGCTTTGCCAGTCCGGACCGTATTCACTGACCCGCAATCCGCTCTACTTCTTTTCGTTCATTGGCGTGGTGGGATTCACCCTCGCGGTCCAGAACGTATTGCTTGGTGGACTGGCTGCGCCGGCTTTTCTGATCTATTACGCATTCGTGATTCGTGGCGAGGAGACCCGGTTGCAGCAATTGCACGGTGACAATTTCACTGAATACTGCCTGCGCGTTCCTCGTTTCTGGCCCCGTTTCGCCAAGCCCTCTGGCGTGCCCACCGTTGAACTGAACTTGATTCCATTCACCCGCGGCATGCGCGAGGCTTCGTGCTTTCTCGGTGCCATCGTGCTTGCTGAACTTATCGAATGGGCGCACTCTCAGGCGCTCTGGACCACCTTGTTGTTGCCGCTCTAAACTTCCTTCGGGGTTGTCGGGGAGCTTGTCGCTGCGGTCCGGCTGCGCCATAGTTTGCGCGCCGTTGTGAAAATACTCGTCGCCATCACCGGAGCCAGTGGCTCGCCCTACGCCCAGCGCCTGCTCGATAATCTCGATCCGCGCCAGCACGAGATCCACGTCGTGCTCAGCAACTACGCCAATCAGGTGATTCGCGAGGAGTTGCCCAACGGTCTGCAGTTGCCTGCGGGAGTTTCGGCACACAGCCTCAAGAGCATGAACGCTCCCTTCGCCAGTGGCTCCAATCCGCCGGACGTGATGGTGGTGATTCCGTGCAGCATGGGTACCATGGGACGCATCGCCCACGGTTACAGTGAGGACGTTTTGTTGCGCGCGGCGGACGTGGTGCTGAAGGAGAAGCGCAAACTCATTCTGGTCCCGCGCGAAACGCCGCTGAATCTCATACACATCAAGAACATGGAACTGCTGCTGCTCGCCGGCGCGACCATTCTGCCCGCCAACCCTTCCTACTACATGCGACCTGCCACCGTTGAAGCCGTAGTAGATACCGTTGTCGCCCGCGTGCTGGACCATATGGGAGTGCCGCACCAACTCGTGGCACGGTGGGCGGAGCCCGAGTAGCAATGCTTGCCACAATTCGCCAGTGGGGTGGATTCGTCCGCTTCTCCCACACGGTATTTGCCCTGCCGTTTGCGCTCGCGGCCATGGCCGTCGCCGCGCGTGAAAATCGCGGCTGGCCCGGCTGGCGCACGTTTGGACTGATCATCGCCGCGATGGTCTGCGCCCGGACCTGCGCCATGGCTTTCAATCGCATCGCAGACCGCGAATTCGACGCCCAGAATCCGCGCACAGCCAATCGCCACCTGCCCGCCGGCCAGATTAGTCTGTCCAGCGCCATGACCCTGTGCATGTTGACCGGCATTGGTTTTATCCTGGCGGCCTTCCTTATCAACCCGATCTGCTTCTGGCTGTCTCCAGTCGCGCTGGCGGCCATCTGCTTTTATTCCCTGACCAAACGCTTCACAGATTTCACCCATGTCTATCTCGGCATCGCGCTGGCGCTGGCGCCCGTGGGGGCTTGGCTGGCGGTGAAGGGGGTGAACGTCTCTATGCTGGAGGCCGTTCAAATGGTCATCCTTGCGGCGGCGGTGATTCTCTGGCTGGTCGGCTTCGACATCATTTATGCGCTGCAAGACTACGAGTTTGACCGTAAACGTGGTCTGCACTCGCTGGTGGTCCGCTGGGGCCCGCAAAACGCCCTGACCGCCGCTTTCCTTGCTCATATGGTAATGTGCGGGCTGCTGTTGATCTTCGGGCTACTGTGCCGTTTCCGCCTGGCCTTCCTCGTCGGCTGGTTTCTCATCGCTGGCTGTCTGACGCTGGAACATTGGATTGCCCGCCGCCGCAGTCTCAATTGGGTCAACCTAGCCTTCTTTCGCCTGAACGCCGTTATCAGTCTGGTCTTTCTCGCCGCCGTGCTGGCCGAAGTGGTGTTCAAGGGCGGTTTTCGGTTGCGTTAAACGTCTGGGCAGCCGCGTTTGCCTTGCGCGGCAATCGCTGCTTTAATGGGTGAGCGATGCATTTCTTCGTTCAACGCAGCGAACTGCGTGACATTTATGACAAAGTAGCCGCCGGCCAGCGGATCTCCGAGGCCGAGGCGCTGCGCCTGTTCGAGAGCAAGGATATCAACGCCGTCGGAGCCATCGCCGACTTGGCGCGGCAGAAGAAAGTCGGCAACGGCGCCAGCTACATCGTCAATCGCTACATCAACTACTCCAACTACTGCATCCTGAGCTGCCAGTTCTGCTCCTTCGCCCGCAAGAAACGCGATGCCGACGGCTTTGAACTCACGGTTCCGGAAATGGTGGAGAAGGCACGCGAAGCCCTGAAACTCGGCATCACCGAACTGCACATCGTGGGCGGACTGCATCCCTCGCTGCCGTTCAGCTACTACTTGGATTTCATCAAGGCCCTCAAAGCGCTAGATCCGCGCCTGCAACTCAAGTGTTTCACCGCGATTGAAATCCTCCACCTTGCGTGGCTCGCAAAGAAGTCTGTTGAACAGACGCTTAGCGAACTCAAGGAAGCTGGGTTGGCTTCGTTGACCGGCGGCGGCGCGGAAATCTTCCGCAAGGAGGTTCGTTCCGCCATCGCCAAGGGCAAGGAATCCGCCGAGGAATACCTCGATGTGCACCGCACGTGGCACAAGCTCGGCGGACGCAGCACCTGCACGATGCTCTTCGGCCACGTGGAATCCCTCGCCGATCGCGTGGACCATATGCGCCAGCTCCGTAAGTTGCAGGACGAGACGCACGGCTTTGTGGGCTTCATCCCGTTGGCGTATCAGCCAGAGAACAACCAGATCCCCGTCACGCATCCGCCCACGGGCTGCGATGCTTTGCGCACTATCGCGGTGGCACGCATCTACCTCGACAACTTCGACCACATCACCGCCTACTGGGTCGGGCTGGGGATAAAGCTCGCACAAGTGGCCTTGAGCTATGGCGCGGATGACATCCATGGGACAATCATCGAGGAGCACATCTTCCGCATGGCCGGCGGACCGTCGCCGCAACTGCAGGCCGAGGGGGACTTGGTGAAAGCCATCCGCGAAACCGGACGCACTCCTGTGCAACGAAACACCTTCTACGAACCCATCAAGGTATGGGAGCCTTCGCCGCCGGCTACCAATGGCCCCGATGCGAGCGCTAAAAAATCTTTCCTGCTGGAGAAGAATCTGGCAACGGCGTGACGCTGGCATTAGCCTAAACGCCCCAAAATACGGCCCAAATTAGTCTTGCCACGACCCCTCGCCCTGCTACTTTCTATGCTCTTTAAATTTGAGAATTTATGGCACGTATTTGCAAAGTCACCGGTAAGCGCCCAATGAAGGGTAGCATCATTTGGCGTTCAGGTAAGGCGAAGAAGCTCGGCGGTATCGGCACGCACGTCACGGCGATCACCAAGCGTCGTTTCTTCCCCAATCTCCAGCGCGTGAAGGCCGTGCTTCCCGGCGGTGAGGTCCGCTACATCCGTGTGGCCGCCAGCGCCCTTAAGAAGGGGCTCGTCGTCAAGGCGCCCAAGCGCACCTGGAAAAAGGTTGATTCTAAGAAGGCGTAAGCTTTCCCTGACCGTTTTTAAAAAGCGTGGTCGTCAATGACCACGCTTTTTTGTTTAGGACGTTGCGGTGGAGCTTCGACCTCCAATCATGGACGCGCATCGGTGCCTTGAACCTATGGCAGTGCAGGCCGTGCTGTGCCCAGGGCGCCGCGAAGGTGGCAAAGGGCACCACTTGGCCTGCGACGGCGCGTACGGAGTGACGCGCCTACCTTGAGGAACATGGAAAGAAGGTCGACCGACCACCATG
>Ga0075471_10000142_pt1 | contig 37363 bp, 29 predicted proteins | sample DEB19_08_DNA_2_FD_74787 | JGI IMG/M metagenome (GOLD analysis project Ga0075471, IMG submission 74787) | Aqueous microbial communities from the Delaware River and Bay under freshwater to marine salinity gradient to study organic matter... | ecosystem: Environmental > Aquatic > Marine > Coastal ...
GCCGTTTGGCAGAACTATAACATCTGGTATTGATCTTGAACCATTGTTTTCATACCAACTTTCAATTATATTGTTATTTTGATCTATTAGTGAATAACCTGTATGTTGCATTTTCTTTCCTTACATTCCTAGCATTGGCATGTTGAAACCAGATATTTTTAGAGGTTCATATGTAATGATTATTAGACCTTGACCGCCTTTTCCACTTGTGTGCGTACCAGAGCCACCATTGCGAACGCCGCCAGTGCCACCACCATAACTTCCGCCAGAACCACTAGTAGTAGTTGCTCCCATAGCTCCAGCTGCACCTCCTGATCCACCACCGGAACCATATGCAGGAGATGCCTGTATTTCTGAACCGTTTCCTCCACTAGAAGATGTTGCTCCTCCGCTTCCATTGAACACTCCTGCGCTTCCAGTTCCACCAGTATTGTTATCACCTCTTCCCCCACTTGTAGCTTGACTAATTCCCGTGACATCAGTACCATTACCGCCTGCACCGTTTGGACCAGCTGCTCCACCTCCGCCAGAAGCAGAACCATCACTATTACAATTACCACCTCTTCCCCCATTAAATGAAGATGATCCGATACCAGATGAACCTACTCCTCCGGCGCCTCCATTATTTGTCGAACCAGAGCCACCGCCGCTTCCAGGACTACCGCCTTTAGCCAAAACTCCTTCAGAAGTAGATGTTGGTGCAGAATTATTAATGGAAAACCAAGTATCACCTCCACTGTTACCAGAAGCAGTAACAGTTGTTGTTCTAGCAGCTCCACCGTTTGAAATATTATAATAATCTGTCGCACCTCTAGTAGTAGGAACATTATTAGTTCTATTCCAAGCTCCTCCGCCTCCGCCAGATCCTCTTGATCCTGTAGCCATACCTACTCCTCCGCTGGCACCTCCACCTATTGCTTGAATATTATTGTTATTAGGATTAAAATCTGATGGCATAGTATATGCTGTATTACTATTTGTAGGTGATGTCAAAAACGTAGTAGTTGCAAATTCATAACTTATTAGTTCACCAAGATATGGCTGCCAATTTGGAGTTGGTAAATCCCATAATGATCTTTCTTGTTTCAGTGTTCCTAAAACTATTGCCCATATAAAAGCATCAAAATCCGCTCTATCATCAAACCAACCTGTCCAAATAACAACACCATCATTAGACTTGGCATCTATTCTGAATAGAGTTCTATTTTCATTACCAAACATATCTTTAGGTTGTGCTAAAGATGGAGTTCTCCATTCTTTATCAAAGACTGGCATAAGAAACTTGGCACGTGGAATATTACGATCAGGGAGAATAATCATTATTACTGTAAAGCCTTCCAAACATAGGTAGAAATACTATTTATTCTACGAACCATTAGCAAAAATCTTTGTGTATTAGTGGTGGCATATGTATCACCACCACCTCCTGAAGGAGCAGTAAATCCTGATAGAGTAATAGCGCCAGCAGTAGCACTATTTGTTACAAGAATATCAATGGCACAATCAGAACCTGGTGCTGCAATAGTATGAGCGCCACCATTTGTATAATATTGATAGTTGCCAGAACCAGCAGATAGTGTGGTAGTTCCTGATGAAATTGTTCCTAAGTTACCTGGAGTAACATTGAAACCTCCTGTAACGCTACCCGTACCTGTAAATGTTGGAGATGCAAAACTCTGACTTGCTAGAAATGAAGCAACCTTAGCGGCTGTGGCAGAACGATAATAATTATCACCAAATTTAGCCATAATATAGGTAATAGTTCCCGCAGAAATATCGTCTGTAGAGTTAAAATAGTTGTTATTGATAAAGCCACTTGCGTCTGCAACTACTATACGATTTCCTACACCATTTGTTTGTGATGGAGTAAACCCTCCTGCGGTAGTTGCATTGCCTGCTGTCAAACTGGCCGCTGTTCCTGTTAGACTTGTTCCTGCACCACTAAATGTTGTGGCGGCAACAGTTCCAGTAAATGTGTGAGTGCCACCAGGTGTTCCCAACTGCACTCTATAGGTATTGACGCCATCAGACCAACCACCGATTCTAAATATGTTATCTGTATCAAGTCCCATGTTAATAGCATAGGCAGATGGTCTATGGAAAGATATAACAGCAGCATTCGTAGCGTCACCTCTAGCTGATAAAGCTCCACCATCGTTTGCTACTGAGGTATTAGCTCCAGTTGTTGTTCTACCAATTATCAGACCGGTCATCGTACCACCTGCTAGTGGTAATCTTGCAGCAGTTGCCGCTGCCAATACGTTTACGTTAGCAGATAGTGTTTGTGTATTAGATACGAATGCCGCTGCCAATACGTTTACGTTAGCACTTAATGAGATATTGTTAGCATTAGCGGCAGCAAATGTTCCTGCCAATACGTTTACGTTAGCAGATAGTGTTTGTGTATTAGATACGAATGCCGCTGCCAATACGTTTACGTTTGCTGATTGTGAGATCGAATTAGCATTAGCAGTATTAAAATCTGTTGTTGTAAGATATCCACTAGGATTAGATGCCAAATAGAAAGAAGATGCCTGAATACCATCAACAGTATCAGCGTCAAGACCTGAACCAGCGCCATCATTACCAGCGTGCCATAATTTATTCCAAGCAGTAGTTCCTGAGTTCATAGTTGCTCTATAATACAATGCATTAGAATCAAAGAAACTACCTGCAAATTGCATAGAGAAATAGTTAGCATCATTACTATGCGTTGATGTTATTAAATGATACCAAGTTGCTGTGCTTTCTGGCCAACCAGTAGATATTTGAGCATTAGATGTTTGCCAAAATCCTGAATCAATTCTAGTATTAATTGTATCGTCGGTTCCTACGCCAAATCCAGAAGCAGACTGAATAACACGACCTGTTAGTGTGCCTCCTGCTAGTGGTAGATAATTTGCTAACTGTCCTGTTGTAGCATATCCTGATAATGCAGCCGCAAGAACGTTAACGTTTGCTGATAGAGAAACATTATTGGCGTTAGCAGAAGCAAATGTTGCTGCTAGTGTGTTAACGTTTGCAGATAGTGATTGACTATTAGATACAAAAGATGCTGCCAATACGTTTACGTTAGCAGATAGTGTTTGACTATTAGAAACAAAAGATGCTGCCAATGTTGCAATGTTAGCGCCTTGTGAAGCATCGTTAGCAACTACCGCTGCTGCTAATACGTTAACGTTTGCGCTTAAAGTGGCCGCATTGGCATTTGCCGCAGCAATAGCAGCAGAAACGTTTGTGCCACCCACCGTTAGATTTGGTAATGATATGTTGGCACCGCCGATAACATCTAACTTATAATTATTAACATTAGATGCGTTAGTACCAATTCCAACGTTACCATAGAATTGACCTAGCGTAATCTGCTGTGATGCGACGTTAATTTCTAATAGAGGAATACCTGAAACGTCATTAACAGAAAAGATAGTATTTGATAGATCATTTGTAATAGAAAACAGCTGGCCTGCATTGCCTTCAAAAGACAATGTACCATTTGATGTTGGATACACTCTAAGAATGATATCTGTGTTTGTATTAGAATCACCACCAGAAAAAACAATAGTAGGATCTCCAGTAGTTGATCCTGTGTTTGGTGTGATCACAATGTTCTTATAAGTATTAGCCATTTGTTCCTATCTCTTTTGATAGTATTTATACTCTGTATCTTCCACGTAATGCATTAAAGTTTTGTCTGACATCTATTTCCGATAATGCATATGTCCAAACTCTAACAACACCTATATCACCATTATAATAATATCCTGCCGTGTTATAACTTCCTATTCTTATACCACCAGAGTTTGTTCCTAAAGTTCCAGTCTGTGTGTCGGACGCTATAAGTTTACCATTTACATATAATCTTCTGGTGCCTGATGTAAACGTTCCTACTAGATGAAACCAATCATTTGTATCTACATATGATGCTGCTGGTGCAGTTAAATCATTAATTGCGGAAATATTTGTGTAATACTGTCTCCATATAAAATTCGCACCCCCTTGAAATAGAGAATATTGAGTGTTTACTGTGCCTTTTTCAAAGAAGAAACCGTTTTGTGTAGTGGCATTTGTTCTTGCCCATACACCAACAGATATGTTTTGACCATCTAACGTTGTATCGTCATTGAATGAAATAAAGTCGTCTGTAGTAAATGAAAGAAAACCTCCACGACTTCCTGAATATGTTGGACCATTTGTTAGTGTTCCAACACTTCTATTAATCATGTTGAAGCATGATGTGCCTGATCCGGGATAAGACCTTCTATTAGCAAAATCTACACTAAAGACAAGTCTACCAGATCCAGAAGGATTAGTAATACCAGAAACTTTAGGACCTCCATGAACACTCATAGTCCGAATCTTCCTCTTAGTGCATTGTAATTTTGTCTGACCTCTGCTGCTGATAATGCACGGTTATAAATTTTAACTTGAGCAATATTTCCATTAAAATAATATCCACCAGTGCCACCATACACGCCTATCCACATTCCGCCTGAATTTACAGGTATCGTTGCAGTAGTCGTTCCAGTGCCAGCCACACTTGAATTAATATAACATACTTGAGAACCCGTAACAAAGGTAAACACAACATTGAACCAACTTGTCGTGTTCATAAAACTTGCAGTTACCGGTGCAATGGTATCGATGACTCCAGAACCGTTATTAATCCTACATTTAATTTGAGTACCTTCTTGAAATAACGCATATTGGGCGTTTACAGTTCCTTTTTCGAACCAAAACCCGTTCTGAGTAGTTGCATTGGTTTTTACCCAAACACTGACTGTAAATGTTTGATTATCTAGTAAAGTGCTGTTAGTTGCTGATGCATACTGAGTTGAGCCATTAAATGCAAAACTTCCAGAAGAGAAAGTTGGGGAGTTGACAGTAGTCATGTTTAATTGATTACCACTTAAATCTGTCCATGTAGTTCCGCTACCAGGATAACTACGAGTGTTACCTGCGTCCCAGTAACCAACTAATCCATTTGTGACTATACTAGGAGAATGAGAAAGACCCATCAGATACCAAATCTCCCTCGTAATGCGTTGAAGTTTTGTTGGATTTCTGTTGCTAATAATGCACGGTTGTATAGTTGAACTGATCCTATTCTACCATTAAAATATCTTCCATTTGAAGTAGATTCACGACCTATATTAACAGATTCAAATGTCTGAGCCACGGTTGTAAAAGATTGTGTGGTACTACTTGTATTCACCCAATGAGTTGTAGAAGTAGCACCAACAGAAACTGCAACCATTGACCAAGAACCTTGAGGAATTGTTAGTCCTGTATCATACTCATAAGTAGCGGGTACACCATTCCAATGCCATCCTAATCTAGTCGGATTATTATATTGAAAGTTCATACCACATACATTGGCGCCACTTCTAGTGAAAAACAAACCAGCAGAAGGAGTTTGAGAAGCAGCATTAAAAATCCACATCAACATGGTACAAGTTGTTACAGAAGTCAGTGGTGTTGCTGCTAAAGTAAAGTATTGACTTGTGCCATTGAGTAAAAAATAACCATTTGTGTATGTTGGAGAACCAATGGAAGTAGCATTAAAACCATTACCACTCAAGTCTGTCCATGTAGTACCAGAACCCGGATAACTACGGGAATTAACAGCATCCAAACACAATACTAATCCATTAGTTATCATTCGTGGATTATAGCCTACCGCCATGTTAATACTCCACTACAAGTTTCTCAACGTCTTTACGCTCACCATATACAGTGTAGTAACAATAAGGTTGTGTATGATTTTCTGTGTCAATATGAATCTTCAAACCATCAATAGCAGCAACGTATAGATTTTGAGCATGACCTATTGCTGTTAGTTGAACTGTAATAGTGTTTAAGTCTACTAAACCTCCCCAGTAATCAGGCAACTCAATAACTTTAATACCATCAAGTCTACCACGAACATATACACCGTTTTCAGGACCTTCGAGCGATCCATAACGTAGTTTCATACCAGGCTTGGTTGGATGATCGATAACGAATGACTTGGTGTTAGCAGCAAATGAACCGTTTACGTGAAGTTTATATAATGGCGATGTTGTACCAATGCCAATATTACCACCTGACAGCAATGTCATTACAGTAGTATTTTGTGCAATAAAGTTGTTATTTGCTAATGTAATATCTAATCTTGTTCTAGAACCAACACCACTTGTACCAGCATTTTCATATCGTGACAAATCAAATGCTGCTGCTGCACCAAATGCTTGACCGCCAGTTCCCTGTCTGGTCAACATCATAACAGTTTTAGGATCATTTAATGTAGTTGTGCCAGTAGGTGCTTGGTGCACCACCATAAACGTGTTTGCATCATATGTATAACTGGCATCATCAGCAACTTTTGTTCCAACATGCAATCTGGTTTGAGGTGCAGATGTGCCAATACCAACTAAACCAGAACCATCGATACGCATACGCTCGGATCCATTAGAATACCAAACGTGTGAGTAAGCGCCAGAAACAATATAATCAAGCTGAGACGACGAAACACCGAAACCATATGTAATAGCGCCATCCCAGAACAGACGCAGCTTGGCATTTGTACCTGCTGCACTACTATATGTAGAACCAATACTGATTGAATCAGGAGTAGCCGTTGATGTTCCGCCAGTTTGTGCGCCAATTGATAATTTGTGACCTGGTGAAGTTGTTCCAATGCCAATATTACCAGCGGCAGTGATACGCATACGCTCTACTTCAGCATTCGTACCACCACTCTCTCTTGTCCAAAAAGACATAAATCCTGGATAAACTCCACTACCTCCAGTCCATGCACCATCTTTACCCATTTGTATAGCAGCACCGTGACGGGTAACAGAAGTTGTATCATATGCTCTAAAAATTATACTGGTATTAGAAGATGATGTGGAGTTTGCTGCGGTTATATAAAATAATCCAGCGCCTGATGTGGGATATGCGGATATATCAGAAATAGTATCTAGAACATAAGATGTAAGTGCTGCACTACCAATGGTAACGTTACCTGTTGGGAAGAATAGATTACCATTGAACGAAACACCAGATGTGTTCGCAAGACCCACTGAACCGGCAAGAGTATTAACATTTGCTGCCAATACGTTAACGTTAGCACTCAAAGAAATGTTATTAGCGTTAGCAGATGCAAATGTTGCTGCCAGTGTATTAACGTTTGCAGACAGTGTTTGTGTATTAGATACAAAAGATGCTGCCAATACGTTAACATTAGTGGATAGTGACACTGAGTTAGCATTGGCAGAAGCAAATGCAGACTGTGTTAGATAAGTTGCAGCAGCAAAGTTATTTGCTGCAAATCCAACATTGTTAGCATCAGTTTGTGATGCTATTATGGAATATACACCTGCTAACGTATTAGATGTAAACTGCCAAGAGTTCGCATTTTCATTCCATATAAATGCTGCATTAGAAGTTCTGGCACCACGATTTATCTCAAGACCAGCATTCTCTGTTGGTTGGACGTTGCCTGGAAGATCAGCATTTAGAGTGACAAGATTATCACCTATTAATAGCGTTTGTGTATTAACATACGTAGTTGCACCAGATACAGTCAGACTTCCTGTAACAGTTACGTCACCAGAGATTGTTCCACCAGTCTTTGGATATGCTGCACCAGCAAGAGTATTAACGTTTGCTGCCAGTGTGTTAACATTAGCACTTAATGTCTGACTATTAGAAACAAACGATGCCGCCAACGTTGCGATATTAGCACCCTGTGAAGCATCGTTAGCAACAACTGCCGCTGCCAATACTGCAACATTTGTTGACAATGATACAGCATTAGCGTTGGCAGAAGAAAATGTTCCTGCTAGTGTGTTAACATTAGCACTTAATGATTGGCTATTAGAAACAAAAGATGCTGCTAACGTATTAACATTGGTAACTAGCAACGAAATATTAGCATTAACTGATGGTAAAACTATTGAACTAAAATTCTGTGAGTCAACGGATTTACCGGCGATAGAAGTTGTTTCAATAGTATCAAATGCTGTAACAAGTGAAATCTGCCAATCATTTCTCCAAATAGCAGCACTACCACCAGCATGCCCTGCTTCAACTTCTGTAATATAAACTTTAGGATATGACCAAGTGGACGATGTTTCACCAATCCAAATACAATCAGTTGTAGCGTCGTAACCAAAACGAACATTTAGTTCTGGACCAGATTGTGTTTCTTGTGTAACAAAGGTGTTAAACCAACCACCTAAGTTATAATTATAACCACCAATTTGTAGAGTAGTTGATGTTGCACCAGAATAGTTATAAATCTTAATAGTGGTGCGGAGCATTGTGTTATTATTATTTGCCGCCGCCGGCAATCTAATTTTAATAGCACCTGTTGCTGTTGCGGAGTTATTAGAGAATGCGCCTCCACCAGGATTAATTATTCTAACAGATAAACCACCTCCGGAAGTAACATCATCATAAACACTCTGAGTTGTGGATACAGATCCTAGAACAGCAACATTACCAGAAACAGTTAAGTTACCTGCAATAGTACCTGTAGCGTTGGCTAAGAAGTATGATGATGATAGTCCATTAAGCAGGACAGCATTATTAGCAGTACCAGTAAATCTTGTCGCTACTGTGTTTGCGGTATACGCACCTGCCAAAATAGCAACATTAGCACTTAATGATTGACTATTAGAAACAAAAGATGCTGCCAATACTGCAATATTCGCACCTTGAGAAGCATCATTAGCGGAAGATGCTGCATTAGCACTTGAACCAACTAAATTGGCGTATGGATAATCCATACTACCACTGGACATTGGAGCCCCATTTACATAGATAGCAGAAGCGTTGACAATACCATTAACATCTAGTGTATATCCAGGATCGGCTCTATTAACACCCATTCTAATGCTACCGCCACCAATAGCATGAAAGAAGTTAACATTAGAAACTGTGGTTCCTGACTCTGCAAATAGTCTAAAATTATTTTGATAAGAGTCCATATTCCAGTTGGTATTGCTACCAGTGGCTTGTAATTTAATTTCTCCGCCTTCCTGTCCTCCAACTGGAGTAACATATATAACACCATTCGCATAAATAGATCCAGTCGTGGTTAATGCGCCAGCAAGTGTTACCGTGCCATTAGAAAGTTTAGTATTTGCCCAACCGTTAGCAGATGTAAGATCAGCACCAATGGTGACTCTATCGTTAACAGCATCACCTGTAACTGTAATATTCTGTCCTGGAAGAATTGTGAAAACATCGCCAGCAATGGCAGATACCAACAATGTGCCGTTAGCATTTACTGTGCCAAAGTTTCTTCCTGGCGCAATAAACTGTGCAACTTGTCCAACTAGATTTTTATAATAGATAACGCCGTCGGCAAAGTTGATTGCCAACTCACCGTTTGCTAGATTACCTGATGACGGAGAAGAACCAGGAGTAGATGATTTCTTTAATTGAATTACAGTGTTGGGCATTAGAAGTCGTCATTCTCGTTTTTGACTTCCACTTTCATAATAACTTTAGACGGTTCTAACGGTTTAACCTTTTCAACTACTGCGGAAGATTTTGTTTCTTTCTTATTTATAACCGCTTCCGCTATAGGTTTTTCAATTTTATATTTCTTTTCATACTCTTTGATCTGCTTAGTTAGTGTTTTGATCTCTTCTTTAAAACGCTCGTTCTCTTCCTTGAGATTATCACACTCAACATTTTTGCTTTTAAATTCGGTCTTTAGATCATTGAACTGATTACTTAAAGCATCCATATTAGATACTTTGTTTACCATGGCATGATACTGTTCTTCCCAACGCTTTGCATTGTTTAAAGAATCATTTAGATGATTTATGCTATTTTCACTATTTACTTTTTGTTCTCTTAAAGAGTTGATCTCCTTATTAAGAGAATCAATAACATGATCCTTTTGTTGTGAAAGATCACTAACAGTTTGGTCTTTTTCTTGAAGAAGATTGTTGATAACCTGGTCCTTTTCTTGGACCAGGTTATTTGAGATTTTGAGACTAGTTTTCAACTGCATAATCTCATTCACATTATTATGAAGAGTTTCTACTACAGTATCAACATAAGTGTTTATAAAAGTTGTTTGGTCACTCATTATATAAGTTCCTATCTGTTAGAACGAACCACCATCAAGCATTGCAAACGATGGAACACCAGTCGATGATGCCTGCAATACTTGTCCTTCTGTACCAGCGGATGTTACTTGTAATGCACCGCTACCACCACGACCAAATAGAACACCGTTTAGTGTAGCAGATACGATACCAGTACCACCGTATGCAACGTTAACTGTTGATCCATTCCAAGTACCTGCTGTGATTGTTCCGACACCAGTGATACCAGTATATGAACCAGATAGTCTAGTAGTTCCTAGTGTGCCAGATGTGATGAATCCTGCATCGGATGCTGCTGCAGCCAATACTGCTACGTTAGATGCTAATGAAATGTTGTTAGCATTTGCGGAAGCAAAAGTAGCGGCAAGAGTATTTACGTTTGCGGATAGTGACTGAGTATTAGATACAAACGCCGCTGCTAGTGTATTAACGTTTGCTGATAGTGACTGGCTGTTTGAAACAAATGCTGCGGCCAATACTGCAACGTTTGCTGACAATGATACGGCGTTAGCATTAGCAGTATTAAATGCAGACTGTGTTAGATATGTGGCTGCTGCATAGTTATTGGCAGCAGCACCAACGTTGTTAGCATCTGTTTGAGATGCGACGATAGAATATACACCAGCAAGTGTATTTGATGTAAACTGCCAAGAGTTTGCTGTTTCATTCCAGATAAATGCAGCATTGGATGTTCTAGCACCACGATTGACTTCAAGACCGGCATTCTCTGTTGGTTGAACGTTTCCAGGAAGATCAGCATTTAGTGTAACGATATTATCGCCAACTAGTAGTGTTTGAGTATTTACATATGTTGTGGTTCCTGATACTGTTAGACTACCAGTAACAGTTACGTCACCAGAAATCGTGCCACCAGTCTTAGGATATGCGGCACCAGCAAGAGTATTAACGTTTGCTGCTAGTGCGGCAACGTTTGTTGATAGAGATGCTGCATTACTGTTAGCAGCGGCATAAGCAACGTTGAGAACGTTGAATGCACCGGTTCCAATTGTTACACCTGAGTTTGCCTGAGTGTATGCAGCATTAGTAACTGCCCAATTAGAGTTTAGTGAACTAAGTGTAGTGTTACCTTGTGTATATGCTGCATTGGTAACGGCCCAATTAGAGTTTAGTGAACTAAGTGTGGTGTTACCTTGTCCAAAAGCGGCATTTGCAGTATTGAATGCTCCAGTACCAATAGCAGTAGCACCACCACCTGTATTAGCGGTAGTTGCTGCATATAGAGCAAGATTTGTCCAGTAACCACCACCAATCTCAATAACACCAGTACCAGTTGGATTACCAAGAAATAGTTTTTCTGAATTATAGGAATAAGCAAGTTCTGCTGCTGATAGAGAACCATCTACTGGCTTAGCAGTAGTAGATGATCTTTTAATTTGAATGATTGTATTAGCCATTTTAGAAAGTTCCTCCGTTTATGATAGGCAATTCTTTGACAACATATTTTCCACTTGCCTCATCATAAACTAACACTTCGTTATTATCAGCGTCGGAGGCATCGATATCTTGTAGTTTTGACAAAGTATTGATGCTTGGACCAACTTGATTAACAGACTTAACCTGTTGTCTTTGGTTAGTATTTATTAAAACACGATTACTTGATTTACTGAATACTGTTATTTTGTTTCCCATTGGACTCTCATCTAGTTATTCCTGGTGTAACAATCACAATTCCTTCAACCAATCTAGTGTAAATATCCGAATTACGTGTGCGAACGTCAAAAAGATATGTTCCGGGTCTGAGATTAGATGTGTTTGCAGCAGTCATACTTAAAGTAATTTCTCCATTTGCTGCATCTGTTATAGTGCATACAAGATTTGCTGCGGCATTCTGAGATAGCAAAGATTTTCTTAAAGAACTAGTTACGACATATCCTTGAACATTTTGATACAAGTCTGTTACATCATCCTGTAAAACAATAGATGTTGTAAAATCTGTTCCTTGATCTATATAAAGTTCAACGTAATCTGTCATTTGTTAACTTTCGGTTGGTGTTAGTGATGGTAACTGTATCTCTATCCAATCCATGCTATTTTCATCCCAAGTAAAATATTTTCCAAGAACATTTGGATATGGTTTCGGTGCTGTCCATTCACCAGTAGTTTCGTTTAGTGTCCATGTATTAGCATATGGAAATGATTCTCTCATAGTCTGAATCTTGTTTGCTTTTTCAACAGTAGACATAGGTCTTATGACATGAAAATCTTGATAGACACCATCTATTTTTCTATATTCAGTTCCTTCGTATATCTCAAAAGGTCCTGCTGCAGGAGTTGCGTTTCTGGTAAACTTTTCAAATCCTTCTGGAGGATTTTCTGAATCCAAATAAGGATATATCATTCTTAGATTTGATTCAGTAATAGGATGCTCGTATGGTGCTCCATCTCTTACTTGAATGTATAGTCTCTCTGTCATATTAACTCCAACTTATCGTTACAGAGCCATTGGCTCCTGCTGATCCATTAGCACCACTACCAGTGATACCAAATTTACCATCGCCACCCGCACCACCTTGTCCGACAACTACTGTATAACTACTTCCCCACACAACATATCCTGCTGTTGATGCAAATGTCCAGGACTTAGTTTGCCTATTACCTATACCACCAGCGAGTCCAGAACAATAACGAGTGGCTTCGATTAATGCACCTAAACCGCCGGCACCCCCAGATCCACCGCCAGCGCCTTGATCAACACCACCAGATCCTGTGCCATTAGTGCCGATTAAACCACTATAACAACTACCATTACCTCCACCACCACCGCCGGCGATTACTGATGTTGCTGATCCAAAAGATGAACTACCACCAACAATTCCTGGATCTCCGTTGATTGGAATTAATACTGCTATGGCACCGCCACCAGCACCACCACCTCCAGCACCTCTTACATCAACGCTTAATGTTTGATAAGCAGGACATAAAAATGTGTATGTTCCTGGTGTGTTGTATGTTGCTGATCCTGCAGCTGGCTTGTTTCTAAAATTTGATACGGAGATTGCACCAGATTGCACACCAGCCAAATATCTCACTAGAGATTCATTTAGTGATGTTTGTGCTGTTGAACTACCTTTTACAAGTGATGCAATAGTAGAAAATGAAACTGGTCCGCTACCAGCAATAGGCATAGATTAGACCTTTCTCTCCAGTTCCTCAACTCTATCTGAGAGTTGCTTTATGCATTCAATCAAAATAGGAACAACTTTAGAATAGTCAATTGTCTTAACTTTTTGTTCTTCGCTTAGACCTTCTACACCACCATCTACAGAAACAACTAGTTCTGGTAATACTTGTTCAACTTCTTGTGCAATTAGACCATATGAATGTTTACCAGTTTCAATCCAATCAAACGTAACGCCTCTGAGTTGCTTGACTAGTGATAATGGTTCTGAAATTGTTACAATGTTTTCTTTGAGTCTAGCATCGGAGAATGCTGTGATATCACCAGTAGCAGTAATTGATCCTGCAACTGTTAGTGAACCGTTTAAGGTTCCTGCTGTGTTTTGAAATGATGTGTTTGCTCTACTAAGCGATGCTACGGCAAAGTTATTAGCACTAATTGCAGTATAATTAGCATAGTTATTAGCATTGGATGCTGTTGTATTTGCCCATGAATTTGCGATAGCAGTAACTACTGTAATTGCATAAGCGTTTGCAGATACAGCAGTATAGTTAGCATAGTTATTAGCACTAGATCCAACACTGTTGGCCCATGAATTTGCTCTTACTGCGGCTACGTTTGCATAGTTATTAGCATATGCTGTAACTGTTGTTGCAAAACTATTACCGCTTGTTCCAACAGTGTTAGCCCATGAGTTTGATCTGGCAGCAGCCGTATTTGAATAATTGAATGAATTTATGTTTGTTCCGCTATTAGACGAGGCACCAACACGTTCGGCATAAGCATTTGCTGAAGCACCAACTAATTCTGCATATGAATTGCTATAAGATGCAATCGTTAGCGTTCTAGAATTAGCAGAAGTTCCGACTGTATTTGCCCAAGTATTGGAATATCCTGTCAATAAATTGGTAAAGTTATTTGATCTGGTCGAAACAGTATTGGTCCAAGCATTTGCTCCAACAGAAACATCATATGCTAATAGATTCGCTGTGTTTGCCTTGTTAAATATGACATAAGAACTTTCGGTCACTCCATATGCATATGTGTTTGCTTGATCTAACGCAACAATAATCTGATTTGTTCTCACTCGCCAAGTATCAAATGTGTCTGTTAGTGCGACGTTTGCTAAGGGCATTACTTTACCAATCCTTTAAGTAATTCTTTGATTTCTGTCATATCGGTTTTTAATTGATCAATGTCATCCTTCATTGTATTTAGTTGAATGCTCTTTGCTTTCCTTAGTTTGTAGGCATTCAATGAGTTGTTGTCTTTACACACCACTGCACCGGATGGAGTCTTATAGAATCCATCCACATCTGTTTTTGTTTCTTTATCGGGAACAGGACTTTTTACAGTCTTGTTCCCGTTTATGTAAAGATAATCTAATACGTCCATGTTATTACTTCTGCAATGCTATGACACGAAGATCGGCCACTCTTGGGAAAATAGCACTTGAATCAGACTTTAGACCAATCTTGATCTGATACTGTTTGAATCCTTGGAATAGTGTATTGGCACTATTTGTATATTCTACAATAGGAGAATCCTGATCATTTCTACCAGTCATATATGAATCTGGGAACTTGAACTGGAACTCACGCCAATCTTTTCTATTGGTCAAGGATGAATAAGACTTAGTATCAAATGCTTCCATTTCAATCCAATCTCTACCTCTAATAGACTCAAAGTCTTCTCCATGTGATATTCTAGTATAAACAATAAAGTCGGCATTTGATGTAGGTGGTCTATATGCTGTTAGAATGATTCGTAAATCTTCAGCATCTTGACCATCTGCCAGTGTTATGATCTGAGAGATATACTTATTCTTCAATCCACCACCAGAAGAAGCAATTTCACCGGCAGTATTGGAATTGATTAGATTTTGAATATACACAGTATAAGTTCTATCAATGTTAACAACTGGTGATACATAGTCACTTGTTGTCGTCATGTTGATCTTAACACGATTTGATTGTCTTCCAGCAAAAGTAGATATCTCTCTTGATCTAGAAAGAATTGCTTTTTCTTGATCAAAGTCTACTGGTGAACTAATTGCAATTGGCAAATAGTCGGTACCTTCGATCTCATTGTTACCTGTGGTTAACATCGAGAACTGACAATCGGTTGGAATAAAGTCTAAGTAACTTGGCTCAAATTGAACAGATGAATACACAAACTTAGAAATGGCTGTAACATTTACAGTATTATCAGATAACTGTCCAAATAGAACGTCATTTGCTCTAAACAAACCATTTGATTCTGTAATTGTAAGAATTATACTATTACTATGTAATGTGCTTGTAGCATTTGATTTTGGATGTGCCTTATAAATTGTTCCTTCTGCTGTGTTCTTGGAAGCAATAGTGCTTGTTACACCCTTAGAAGTCATATTAGCAAAATAAACAGACAATGATTCGCCGACTTTATAGTGACCGCCTGTCATCTTGTAACGTGAACCATCAATGCTACGAACTACGGAATTTGCACCAGAGTTCTGACCAATGATGAAATTACCTACCGAAATAGTACCTCCAACTGGAGTTGTGAGATTTAGTTCATCGTCGCTAAGTAATCTCTCACCAAACCATGCGCTGTTTGCTCCTGTTGCTGGTGTCAATGGAAGAGCAACATACTCTCTGCTCTGGTTACCTATAACAGCTTCACCTGTTCTTGATGTGAACTTTGCTCTATAAAAATTGATTTTCAAATCAACTCTATCGACAATATTCCAATCTGTGTTATTGTTTGTAGTGTATAATGTGCCTGTCAAAGGACGATCATTAACAGGTCTCTTAGTTAGAATGTCCTCTTGACCGAGAACAGAAACATACATATAATAATTTGGATTAATTCCAACAGTGTGAATGATGAAAGCATACTCTTGATTGTTTAGCAAGAATATAGGTGCTTTGAATTTTACATTTGTTGCAACTGATCCATTACCAGATGTGTTAACCTGACTTGATTCTAACCAAACTTCAGAATCTGGAACTTGTGTTTTAGTGATATTACCAGCAGCGTCCATTGCACGAACTTCAAACCATACTCCAAGATTTGGATCTTTTTCCGAGAAGAATACATCAACGCTCGTTAAGAATGTTCCTTCTTCTCCTGAAGGTGTATTCAACTTAAATGAATAAGCCATACAACTAATTCTATCTACATATTTACCTGTGACAGTTGTGGGTCCAGGAACAGTATTTTGTGACACAGATGTTGATGTGACAGAATATGTATTTGTTGTATTTGAAACAACTACAGGATCAACTTGAACACCTGTTTTTGTTTCTGTTACTACATGAGATGTAGAAATAATAGTTTCTTGAACAGTCTGAGTAATACCCTGAGCATTAAAGAATGTTACGGCAGAAGATGTTGCATCAGGTTCATCTGTAGGACTATCTGTTACTGTAACTTCTTTTGAACCTGTTCTGAATGATTTACTAGAGTCAGATGGAATTCTCAAGAAACCATAAACTCTACCATTTTCGTCAGAATACAGTTTGTCACCTTCTGCACCAGTTTTAACATAATTTGCAGAGTTGATTACTGTATTTGAACCATTGTCTGGTGCTCCCATGACAACCACATCAGCAAGTCTTGCTGGTGTAACATAATCATTCATGAGTTGTCCATCAAAATAAACATAATGTCTAGTTGATGCCTTAACACCTCTTGCTTCAAATGCAATTGTTTGCGGACGAATATCTGCAATAGGAGCAACAGCAACAACCTTATCTCCAATACTTTGTGTTTCGGTTTGCAAACTCTGGAACGTCTCTGTAAATGTTCTTGACGCCTGAGTTGATGTCGAAGTAACAGTCTGATAAGTATTAGTTGTTGTCGTTGTGGCAGTAATAGAAATAGAACTGCCTGTAATCTGAAGTGTTAGTGTATCTCTTGGACTAATCCATACTGACGGTAATGGTGGTATCTGAGATGCACCATAAGTAATTAAGTCATTAAGTTCGCCTAGTGTTTTTGGTAAAGTTCTGATAGGAATCTGCGGCGCCGGCGGCGGAGCAATCGCTGTAAGAAAATTATTAATTCCATAAATCAATCTAGTGAAAAAGTTAGGATCAACAGTAATAGGTGTTGATGCTCCATAAGTAGAAATCAACGATGGTAGAGCAGTTTTAATTTCCATACCTGTATATGTTACTGTATTAGTTCCACCACTTGATGCTGGTCCAGCAACAGATGATGTTGATGATGTTGATGAAATCAATACAGGATCGGTTGTTGTGATACCAGTAACTGTTGTTTGATAAGCACCATACACCATTGAATATGGAGTAACGTCAGCATCGGTGGCGCCGAAACTAAATGTCTGACTTGCCAGTCTGTTAGTATTCACCCAATAGTCACTATCTGGATTTAAATATAGTTTACCGATGAAACGATAAACGGTCGTTTCAACATTACGAGTTGTTGTTGCATATGGCTGCGATACAGACAAAGTTTCGACATATGGAAGCATCAATAGATTACTTACTCTAACAATATTTGTGTTAGAATATAGTTCATATCCTATTGCTTGCGTATCATAAATTGGTCTAATTGAACCTTCTTTTGGATCATAACAAATGTGATGGTCAGGATTGCTTGTATCGGATGTGACAAAACTAGTGAATGAATCTACGAAGATACCATTTTTAAATCTATCCAGTCCGTTCTCATCAAGAATCTTAAGATCCATTGCAGACTTTTCAAGCAATGAAAGACTTACATAGTTTTCAATGTTGTCCACTCTTTGTTTCAATACACCAATGTCTTTCATAGTAAATCTAACTTGTGCTGTTCTGGCAGATCCGCAAGCCATATCGCCTCTACCAATTGCTTTGGCGAAAGCTGGTGATAGTGAAGGATATGGATTAATTGTTAGTTTTGCAACTGACATTAAATGTGGCGGACATGCAGGTGTTATAGGATTTACATTAGGAACACCCTGAATGATCATAAATTGACCATACTTATTCAAAGTTACAATGTCTTTTCTTGCCAAGTAATAAGAGAAATCGTAACGAATTGTTTCTGAATCTGCAGGAAGTCTTAGGCCTGCAGATTCATATTGTAATGTAGTTGGAACAGCAGGATTTGTTGTTGCTCCTGCTGGTGTTGTAGAATCTGCTGCTGTGTTAGTATAAACTGGTCTAAAGTCCAAAAAGTTCTTTAGATCATATGTGACACCTGTTGTATCGGACTTGTAGATTGGAATTCCAATAGTTGTAATTTCAGTTGCAGAAGGATTCTGATCATTAACTGGATAAGAGTCAACAGAAAAATATCCGACGCCTAGTGTATAATCTGGTTGGAAATAATCAAGACATACTAATAGTCTATCATTTGATGTTAGATATCCAGCTGGTGCGATCAATTGTGCGTGAGTATAGCAATCGTCTCGCTGGCCATTATTAAAAGCAAAATACTTGGTAACATCGGTTCCCTGGGTCGCACTCGAAAATGTTGCGCTAGTATCTTTTCTAACTGACTTAACTCTATAAACATCTGAGAAACCTAGATCATAAGGACCGTTTGTTCCGTTTACAGAACTTGCACAGTTGATAACAACATAACGATCAACCTTAAGAACTTTTCTAACTTCACGAGCCAAGTTTCTTGACATTGTATATGAGACTGTTGCACTCTTAGTTGCTCCCAAAGTCTCATTAAGATCAAACGTCATACTCGTGTCGGTCGTTGTGACCGATCTAGTTCCAGAAACACCTTTACTAGTCAGATCAATCATATCACCAGCAAGATAAACTTTTGTCAAAGTATTGCTGGCAATGGTTGCTGGTAAATTTGTTGTAGTAGTTAGATATGTGTTATTAGATACAGATTCAATAATATATGTAGAACTACTTCCTGACAATGTAATTCTATCACCAGGATTCAAATTGTTAAATGATGTTCCTGATCCTATTAGCGTCTTTGTGCCGCTTCCCCCGATAGCAGTACCAGTCAATGAAATAGATGCAGCATCATTAAGTGTTAGAAATATATCTTTAAGATCAGTATCTCCTAATGTACCTGATCCATATGGAAATGTTTCATTTGCAATTGTTGAAGATAGTGTAAATGTTCCTGAACTTGTTACTGAAACATCTGATGTCTTTTTAAATAAGAATGATGTGTCAATGTTTCCATCTGGACTTCTAATTGTCTTTGTGTGATTAGATCCTGTGTAATACAACATAGGAGTATATGTGTCAACAATGTAAGCATTGTTTGAACTATTTAAAATAACGTCACCACCAATGTCTGCTGTAGTGCTGTTATTATAATACACACTCTTGACACTAGAGAATGCATTTGTGCCAAGCATATTGATGTCAAAGAGATGAACTTTCAATACTCCATTTGGACTACCTAGATAACTATAAACTGTCCCTGCAGGAGGTGTGCTAGATGATATTGATTTAACTCTAGCAGTACCGATTTTCTTACCTGTCTGACTTGCTGCTGATCCACCGCCGGTTGAAATTCTTTTCTGTGGCGTGTCATATAGATCAATAAGTTGACCAGAATTGAGATTCCAGGAACCAACGGCTTCATTGATCTGAATATAGTTTCCTAATTTCGATGTTGATGTTTGATTATTAACATTTGAATATGTGGTTGCTTTTGGTAATGTTAGGAACTCAGTTTTTATCTTATTAACTTCATATCCATGAACATATGCTTTACCCTGTTCGACCTGAACAGAAAGTAGATTAAAGTTACCGCCTTTAGAACTTGTTAAATATCCACCGTTTCCTTGATCTAGATGTTCTTCAATAACTGTGTTAAAGCCTTTTACATAGTAGTCGCCTGATTCATCATAGGTTCTTCTGGCAAGTTCATTCTTAATAACGTTGTATTGTGGTCTCTCGTTAATCTCACTGACAATACCATTGTCAATAGTAAATAGATTAACATAGTCCGGGAACCCAGCATTACTATTTAAATCTAGTCTTGTTAGGATTGGTGTAATCTTAAATCTATCTGCACCTGGTGCTGCATAGTTAGATGACTCTAGAGCAGGGTCTAGAAGTGAACTATCCTTATCAGATGTAACAATCTCTTCGTTTAGAACAAATCCGACTTTACAGGTTGGGTTAATACCATATCTATCTACAACTACAGTTTGTGTATCGTGATGAATGAAGTGCTGTTTGCAGAAACGAACACCCTCTGCTACGGTAAACACAGATCCATATCCTACAGGAATTGTGTTACCAACAATAATTGTTCCTACATTTGATATAAGTGGTTCATTTGCTGTGAACACTGTTTCATCTGTATTAGCATTACCAGCAGTATATGTTACATATAATGTTTTAGGTTTATCTGTACCTTCTGTTCCGTCTAGAACTAGATTAACGTAAGCCTTAACACCAGTAGTCTGACCTGTAATAGTTTGACCTAGAAAACTATTAATGTCTACATCTTCACCAAATGCGTCTTTATCATTGATCTTAACATAGTTTGCTCTGGTGTCAAGTGTAAACTTTCCACCAAGAACCATGCTTCCTTCCATGAACATATGCTGTCCAAATTTCTGGATCTGGTCTTGAAGTATTGACTGAATCTGTGTTAGTTCTCGTGACTGAACGGCAAATCCTGGCTTGAACAAAATCTTATAATAGTTGTTCTTATGATCAAAGTCATCATAATAAGGATTTACATTGAAGTTGGTAGTAACAGAACTTACGTTGGAGTAGAAAAACTCATCGTTAGCATATACTAGGTCGTCAGCCATTTAAATTTGTCCTTTTAGAATTTCAGAATTATTTTGAAGTCCTCAACTTGATCGGAGGATCTTTCTATTGGAATTATGTTATCAATATATAGTAAATTTCCAGTATAGCGTCTCATACCGGGATAAGTTATTGATCCTAAGAATCTAGATGCGGTGCTGGTGATACCATTAACTAGTTCTGATGATGGAACACCTTTTGTATTTGATACTTTAAGTTGATTGTTAGCAGAATCCCATTCAACAACGGTAGCACTAAATGTTGCTGCTGCTAATGATGTACCTTGATATACAATTTCATCTTCAATATATTCAGCAGATGTTCCATTTAATGTGAGTGTCATTAGTTGGTCTACTGCTGTATTAGACATTACTTTTGTGCCATCGTATGTGTAAGGGTCTTCAATTAAGGCAACCTGTCTGTAATCGTTTTCTACTGTCAATACTCCATTTTCTGATGTTTTAATTCGTGTATTGATCAGAAGATTAGAACCACCAAGTTCAACTAATGGATCTGAACCATGTCCTCCACGTGGACTTATAATAGGCTTTGCGATTGCTCCGCTACCGGTAGCAGAAGATAAAGTGACATTTGCATAAGTATAGTTTATACCACGATTTGTCATGATGATAGAGGACACCGTATTTGATACTGTGTTTCTTACAGCAATTGCAGTTGCTTCTTGACCATCACCAACAATAGATACGGTTATATCATTTGCAGTATAACCACTTCCGAAGTTTGTTAAGACTATACTATGAATGCCACCTTGAATAGCACTATTTTGAACCTGCCACTGCAACGAACCGTCATTTACAGTAAGTGACTTTACAGGAATATAATCAGATGTTACGAATCTCAATTGTTCTTCGGCAGACACGGTATACATGTATTTCCAAATATAACCATCTTCGGATTGAACATCTGTTATGGTTGAGATAGATGTTGGTTTAGATGTAGAGTTTGCCCCATAATTATTGGCAATACATTTATAAACGTTCCAATCATCTGTTACAACATAGAACTTTGAAGTATCAGATTTTAAAATTTTAGAGTCTGCTTTGTCATCATAAGCAGCATATACAGTATTTGCTGTCCAATCAAATCTAGGAATAACGTGTCTAATGTCATTACCAGAAACCTTTTTAGCACCTATCATATTGTCCCAGACTTCATAAAAGGTGTTAATGCTTGTGTTGGCCTGAGGAGGAACTGCATCGTCTGGCCATGCTGTTGTTCGTCCAAAAGTCAAATAAACATTAGAAGGTATCGGTTCATTGACCGACTCCTTAAACTGTTTTGCACTATAAACTTGAAGATATTTTGAATGTACCGATGACAAAAATATATTCCTTCTATTTTTTAATATTTATGTAACGTGACATATGCGTGTCCAGTATTGTTAGGTAGAAGATTTGATAGATTACTGCTAACATTGATATCAGTATGCTTGATACTATATTCATTTGTATTGGCAACATTAGTTATAGTATATACGCCATTACTAATCTTAGACACATTACCTGTATCAATAAGAATACCTACAGAATTTCCTAACAATAATCCATGGTTCTGTCTAAACAATGAGACGTTTGCATATCCTCTATAGACAACAACTGTTCCATTCGAGTTCAATACATTAGATGTGTCCATATACATTGTATTAGCATCAATGACAGAAATACTATAAACACCGTTTGAAATATTTGTAGTATCACCACTGGTAAACCACATTCTAACATTATCATTGTTTGTGAAACCATGTGATTGAATCGTCAATATTACGTTAGATGTTTTAACATATGCACTACCATTCTGAGTAATAGGATAAGTTGTGACAACATTAAATGTGTTCTGGGTTACACCTACTGCGGAATATATGGAGTTGACAGCATTTCCTGTGTCACCACTGTAAAATGTTACATATATCAATTCATTGTTGCTAAGACCGTGATTAGTTTTCGTTAGACTTACAATGTTCAAATGGACATTTGCTGATCCGCTATACGATGTTGCATTGCCAATGTCTCCATGAACAACTCTAAGTAATGTTGAGTTAGAAAACAAAACTTGATATCTGGTATTAACAAGAGTTGTGTCGCTTGACAAAAATTTCAAATACACATTGTCATTGGTAATGAGACCTGTGCTATTTGCTAACACTGTTATTACAGGAACTGAAATAGAGACATTTCCATTTGCCTGATAAGGCTTCTTAATAACATCAACAGTTTGTCCTGATAGTCCACCTGTTACAGCAGGATATATTACGATTGTTGATGAATTGGCTTCGGTGTAAACGACTTCGGCTAATGTGCTATTAACATTAACATAGTCACCAACAACAATAGAAATATCAGAATTTTGTGTCCATTGTGACAGTATAATATAGTTGTTAGTTGCTCCTGAACCCGAGGCCGCAGTTAGATTGGAAGTAACAGCGTTTGATGAAACAAAAGTTAGATTTCCATTAACAACAGGAACAACAAAGTAACTGGCGTTTGCCGATCTGATTGTATATAAACCATTAGTAATATTAGCATATGCTGCTGTATGGAATTTCAAATACACATTATCATTTCTAGATAAGTTGTGGTTAGGAGAATATACAATAATACTTGAATTTTGAGTAGAGTATGATGATGCAATATCCGACCTTACATTGTAAGATGCTTCAATAACTTTAGGAGCATATTCGGTTGTAAAGGTATTGACGTTATATGTTCCTGTTAGCGTAACATCATCTAAGATGACTCTATAGTTTGTTAGTAACAATTTATTATTAGGAATCGTAGATGTAGCATTAGATGCGATGTCAATATCATTGAAATCGGTTAGTAGATAATCACCAAACATCTTTGTGCCAGCAGGATGAACAAGATCCCTAATAGCCTTCGAATACTTTCTGGTTGATTCATCTATCTTAATAACGTAAGAGAAGTTTTGATAATAATCTCTGTCTTGCAAGAAGTTAAATGAACTAATAAATCCATCATCGTTTAGGAATCTTCCTGGGAAAGTATATGCACCACTAACGATAGACAATGATGCTTGTGCGCCGCTACCAGATGCAACAGAGTCAAAATCTAAAGTTGGTTCGGTTGTATATCCTACACCACCAGAAAGAAGTCTTAGACTTAAAATTTTACCGAACGTTGCTGCTGAAGCAACTAATGTTTCACCATCACCAATTATGGATCTAGCAACAATGTTAGCACCATTTCCTGTAGATGTTGAAACTGTTATTGCAGGCAGTGTTGATTGTTCATATCCGGATCCACCGATCATGTGTCCTGGCATTTGTCTAAACTTAACTTCTGTGATCATACCATTAGCTGCCACGGCACTGACATTGGCTTTTGCACCGACACCATAACTGCCATAAGGATTAGTGAAAACTAGTTCATCGCCCACTACATAATTAAGACCACCGTCAACAATTTCCATTCTACCTAGAATACCTAGAGAACGAATCACTGTATTTGCTTCCACGTCTATTGATGGACTTGAACTATAACCATCGCCTGTGGTTAGAACAAGGCATGTGGTAACAGGTCCACAATTCGCAAATGTCCAGAATGACATTGAGTTCTGAACCCAATGATTAAGAGGATTGACAATACTACTATTGAGATTGGTATATCTAACGTTATTAATCGCTGTATTTGATTCCAGGCTTATTGTAGATGACACCAAATTATAACTATTAGGATGATACTTTTCAGACAAATCTACGGAGAATACATTACCAGTAGCACCAACTCCGCCGCCGCCAGATATGATCAGATCGTCATCAACTCTAAATCCAGCACCACCTAAACTTACACCAATTGATGATAAAGAACCTTTTGTTGTAGATGATACAATAACCTGAGCACCATTGCCACCACCACCAACAACAGGAATTGTTGTTCCCTCAACATATCCAGTGCCTCCATTTGCTAGACTAATAGCAACTACAGCGCCGGAGAATAGATTTGCGGATAGATACTTAGTTCCTGTCTCCTCTTCAAATAGAGAATATATGGTTTCACCATTGATAAATGATCTATACTCATTTGACAGTTTTAGTTCTGTTACAAGTTGTCCCTTGTCATAATAGACATCAATAGTTTCAACAATCGCCGTAGCACCAGACTGTAGTCCTGTAATTCTCTTATTAATAAAATTGTTATAGGCAATTGTGTTTGATGTATTGTTTACTTGAAGGTCACCTATTCTGACAGACTTTTCGATAAACCACTTACCATCAGAAGCACGTAGAACATCTCTCTTTGGATAATAAAATTCAACTTCTTTGTTAAATAGAATGCGAAGAAGAAATCGCACAGACTTTTCCGTGCCACGTGAACGATAAAAGTCTTTAACATGCTTTAGTATTAATTTCTTATCAGCAAGAATATTTTCTGGAAGTAACTTAATAAAGTTGTCGTATAACTTTTGTAAAAACTCGTCTTCAGCAAGATCAACATTCTTGTATTGATTAAAGTTCTTGGCGACGTTGCCTACTTGATTATTCTGTTCCAGAAATTTATAATAGTCTTCTAGAAAGGTAACAAAGGTCTCATGGTCGTCCTTAACGAACTGCGGTACTTGCGACGATATAAGGTGTGAGGTTTTGTTATTTGATACTGCCATTATGATTCAGCAACTACTTCTATTTGAATACTTTGAAAATTGTTTTCGTCAATTGCAAGTATTCTATTTCTTAGTGGATAGATAATATCGCCATTAGGAACAACATTTATAGATACCACGTTTGTATCATAGAAATCATTACTGCTAACTGCTAGAGGTATTAGCGATGATAGTTGAATTTTTCCTGTATCATAATTTATTGTTCCGGCATTCTGATTAACAACAACTTTCTCACCATTAGTCTTATAATAAAAAGTTCTTAGAATACCATTTCGAGCCTGAAGAACTGGTATACCAGTAGCTTCGCTACCTTCTCCGGTAATACTAATAGTTGCTCTACTGTAGTTTATACCACTATTGGTTACCGTGATTGATTTAACACGACCATCACCAGTGATATCTGCAACCGCAGTCGCTCCTGTTCCGTCTCCAGTAATAGTTACTGTTGGAACTGAATAATAACCAGAACCAGCATTTGTTATTTTTATTAAATCAATACCTGTAAACGAGTTCGGAACTTCTTCAATGAAGACGTTTCTGAAAACGGATGCACTGTCTACGACGGTGTATGATGGAAAAGAATATACTTTTTCAATGAAGTCACCCTTTTTGAGAGCGGCATTAAAGTTAATGGTGTAATTCTTAGTCTGATTGAGTGTTAATGGTAATCTCTTTTGCAAGTAAACAACAATATCAGAACCTGTGATTGATCTTTCAGCGTTCTCAATATAATATTGTAACTTTGATTTCTTAAAGGTTGACTTGAACTTTGCCAACTCATCATCGTTGTATTTCTTGATTGCGTTATTGACAACTGTTCTGATTTCTCCCGCAGTTAAAGATGTTAACGAAGGATTATAAGTTACTCTTCCCTGCACCATTAGAAACACATAATCGGGATCAACAATCTCAGGAAGAATTGTCAATACATTACGCTTCTCAACTAAGTCATTTTTAATTCTTTCTTTCTCTAGATTGGAAAGAACATAATAACCACGAGTCTTTAATGACATATATACTTTGCCATAGACCACAGGATCATTGTCTTCTCCACCCCAGATTGAAACGGAGTCAATGTTGTTATAGTCTTTTGTGATTAGACTTTCATAGTCAGGAACTGTAACTGCACGATTTTGTGCTGTGTAATAGTATGGCGCACGGAAACGAATGTTCTCGACAGTTTCTTTATCTGAACCACCATACGATGTTTCAACTGTATTGACTATGACACTATCTCTATATTCTGGACCACCAATTGGATCAATAAAAGTAAACTTTGAAATGTTATTTGATATAGATCCAACAGTGTCTAGATAAGTGGCAATGACAATGTTACCGTTCTTAGGTTTGTATCCTAGAACATCATCACCAAAGTAAATTGTATAGTTTAACTGATCGTCTTCTTCTAAGAAATAAACCTTAGAGTTAGCAGTAATTGTTGTTAGGTCTTCTGCAAGTGTATAACTGGTTGTGGTTGTGTTTGCAGCAGACTCTTGCACAGTAACAACAAGAGTATCAGTATCAACATTAGCAGATGGAATCTGAAATCTTCTGGATGTATTGTTTGCTGTTACAGCGAACTGCTGAGTAATAACCTCACCTTGCTTAATAAAGACATTAGAGAAGGTAAATGAACCTGCAGACTTATATGCTGTGTTGGAATTTAATGTGACGAATGTAAAGTTTACGCCATTCTTATCTTGACCTAATATTCTAGTGTATTTGTCAAGAGTAATGACATTGGTAACTTGATCTTCAGCAGTAGATGGTGTGACAATAATATTTACTTTAGACAAAGAACCGTGAGCGGAATCCGGAACATAGTTTATGTTCTTGGCATGTGAAAGGATATTATTTCTTACTTGTGCTGTATCTAGAAAAGACTCGTTGGCGGCCATATTTAAATAGTAAGAGTTGTAGTATGTGTTATATGCCAGAACATCTAGCAATACGGCCATACCAGAACCTTCAAAGTCATAGTCTGTAAAAGTAGACTGACTACGAAGAAACTCTTTAAGATTGTTTCTAATACCAAAGAAATCTAAATCTGCAACTTGAAGTGCTGTATTGGAAGTTGCCATAACTTATCTGATCCTTTCGAGGAATATGCTCGTTATTATAGGTTCTTCTCTGTTTTTAATAACGTATTGAAGATTGACACTAAAACCATTTCTATCTAAATCTGCTGATACTCTAACCACAACGTCTTTGACTCTTGGTTCAAACTTTGCTATGACACCCTTGATTTCATCTTCAAGATGATATGCTGTAAATGTATCTACATTTTCAAACAATAATTTTCTTACATTACTACCAATAAATGATCTAAAAGGTCTATCATAATAGTTTGTAAATACCAAATTTCTAATTGATCTTTTAACTGCTTCATTACCTGTCTTAGTCACAACATCGTTTGTTGTTGGGTGACGTAGAAAGTCTAGATCCAAATCTGAGTAGTCGGGTTTTCTATTTACAAATACTAGGCTAGCCATTGAAATTCCTTTTGAGTATTTATGCTAGATTATCAATAGATGATTTATCGGATGCAACTGCCTGTGGTGGTTTTGTTCCCTTTGAGTTGCCTTGTTTTTTCTGTGCTTCTTCACCTTGATCAGGATTAGATGTGCCACTGGCCATATAAATCATCTGACCAACATCTTTGTGATAGTTACCAGAGTCGGCCTTAACATGAATATCACCGCTCTGAGAATTAATACTAATATTACCATTCTTGGCAATGATGTTTGCTGCTTCTTGTGCAATCATATGCATTGCTCCAGACTCGGATAGAAATTTAATAGCATCTTTAATCTTTGCTTCAAATGTTCCATCTTTGGCAGCAAAGTGAAAGTTTCCCTTTTCAACATTACCAGTGATATCACCTTCATTAGCAAACAGATTAAGACCAGAACCACCGCCAAGATGCATTTGATCGCCATGTGATACTGCGGTAAAAGAATCCTTAGACGCCATCGCAACAGCACCCTGTGCATTCAATACAGAAGATCCTTCTAACTTTTTGGTTTCATTCTTTGCTTGTGTGTCGATGTTACCACGAACATTTCTGTTTAGATTTTCTGCTGTCAGGTTCATATCACCAGTGGCAGTCAGATTGTAATTGCCATGAACAGTTTTATTAAAATCTCCATAGACCATCAATGATCCGTCACCTTTAACAGTAAGATCATTTGCGCCTGTCACGGTTAATCTGTTCTGACCAAACACGAGATTATACATTGAGTTATGAGCAACAATCTGAATAGCACCATTTGGTTGAAACTGCATTGCTGATCCGCTTCTCGCCTGAAAGGTCATGCTTTCCCAACCTTCAGAATCGTCAACCACAATGTTGTGTCCTGATCTAGTATGCAATACCCATGCTTGATTTGGATATGTGCCTGCACCCTTTTCACGACGACTATCTTTAGGACCTTTCCACTTTTCTGGAGTCTTCTTTTTATCTTGTTCTAAGTTTTTATCAGACTTTCTAGTTGTCATCACTATTCCTATGTAAAGTTGGACGGATTAAGAGGATTACCCCCTTTTAGAGTGTCCTCAGCAAACTTCCAAAGTTTCTGAGCAGTATCACTTTGATTTAGTTTTTCAGTCATCTTCTTGGACTCTTTTTCATTGTTAGGTCCTAATCTTTTAAACATATCTTGCATGATGCCAGAAGACTTGCCAAACATATTGCCAATGCCACCTCCGCCTCCTCCACCGCCGCCACCACCAGCTGGCGAACCACCTGCACTTGGACTTGAAGATGGAGAAGAAAGACTTTGAGAAAAACTGTTTGATATATTAGCATTGGCATATTGAAGTGAAAATTCACCAGTCGCAGATATCGTTGTGTTGGCATTGCCCCATGGTGTTTCTGTTTCTATTACAACGTCAGGAATCTTTTCTAAACCAAATAGACTTTCATCATACTGCAATCTATGTAAAGCAACAAATAAATCTTCAAGTGTAGTTACTTGACTAAGAAGTTCCTCGGCATTTTTTAAATATGTTTCAGAGTGGACTCTATTAGATGTTGGAAAAGAAGCGACTGAAGATTCCGCATCACCTTGAACAAGAACAGACATGCTTCCCATAGCATCATACATTTCAGGACTTACATTTGTCTTAATGCGATCCATTGGTGTTTCTTGAAAACCAACAGAGAAGTTTCCTTGTCCTGCTGTAGCGCCTGCTCCTGCACCTGCGCCGCCACCAGCACCTCCTCCACCGCCCATGCCACCCATGAGACCTTGAAACATTCCACCAAGAGACATCATATCTCCGGGTATCATACCCATCATATCATTTGTTGGCAATGCGCTAAATTTTTGTTTAGCAGTCGGAACTTCTTTTAATTCTTGAAGTTTATAACCTGTTGTCTGTTGTTGAGCATTATGAGAACTGAGACCTTTAAGTAAAGAGTGCTTGTGCTTCTTTTTCTTCTCTTTGATTGCTTTAACCTTAACACCATCTTCTTCTGTTTCTTGAATGTCTGGTGGTATGTTGATGCCAGTTTCACGATCAAACAATTGTTGAAAGTATTGTGCTCCTAATAAATTTTGTCCACCACCTTGACCCTTGTCATAGTTAACAATATCATTAGCCTGTCCTAATATGATGCCCTGATTTTGTCCGGGCATCTTTAGAACATAAACTAAACTACCAGGATCCATGACACCAGGAAAAGAGAGTTGTGACATTGATGTGGGTGAATGCATCAATGGTGAAAATGCTAGATGCTCTTGCTTAACATTATTAGGATCATGAACACCTGGCAAGATTACTTTTTGATTAGATGATTTGTCAGAAGGATGATCACCTTTGTTAGCACCTTTGCCATTTGGATCTCCTCCAGAAGCAATAACACCTATTTGTATAAAGTCAAAAATACTAGAATTAATATTTCCCATATTAAACTTCTCCTTGACCAACAGTCTTAGAAACGCAATCTAATGTTGTGGTAGCAAAACCACCAAACTTAATAGTATGCATCATTGATGATATCAAATATTCTCCAGATCCATAAACTTTTGACTGATCAAATCTATTTTTCCAATCTAACTTTATGACCTTGCCAGCGTGTAGTTTAGGATCCCATGGCACGACTATTCTTAATGCAATCTTATCTTTTTCTAATAGACCCATTCTTGCCTGTCTTTTCAATAGATGCGATTCAACATCCAGATTACAACTATTTTGCTGCTGTGCGGTTGACTTATTAGATAGACCTTCTTTGTAGTTATGTGATCCCATACCACAATCACCTGAGAATCCACCACCACCCGAACTCATTCCCATAATCTGCTTAAAGACTTTATTGTAGAATGCACCACTATTTTTATCTTCTCCGTTTTCATCTATACCATTTAACAAATCAGAAAGATAATCATAGTCACATGGAAAAGAAAAACTTAACGCCACGTTCATTGTCTGATATCCGCCGCCAGAACCACCAGTGTCACCATATACGTATGTGGCAATAGCACTACCGTCTGTCATTGATTTTAGTGATTCGAAATGATGCACACCCTTGCCAGACTGTTCATTCAAGGTCATAAAATGAAGAAACGATGGATCATCTCCATCTAATGCTACTTGTGCTTGTTGTGCGATTACTTGAAATGGATGAATATTTTCTGCGATGTAATCTCTTGCAGGATCAGCATTTTTAACTTCCGTTTCGTCTGCTTCAAGACATTCGTTTAAAACGTTTTCTACTACCTGAGATGGTTGAGTGCATTTCCATGATCTACTAATAAGAGTCTGTGCATCTTTAAGAACAGTCTTATCAATCGCATGAAAGGTCATTTCTTCTGCATTGCTGACATTGACAGCAACAAAGTTACGTTGATCCAATCTGTAACATTGCTGATTGACTTTCATTCTATCTTTAGGCTGTCCGCTTTTGTCTCTTCTTATCAAAGTAAAAGTCATCTCTTTATTTTTAAGAGAATCAAAATTTTTTCCTGATGGTGTATAAAGATCGGATTGCAATGTGGCAGAGACTTGCACAGCAGGATTCAATAAACTCTCTACGATGTTCAACTCTCTGAGAGTCATATTATCTGGAAGACTTCCGCCAATGTCAAAGTTCTGAACTGATATAACACCAATCGGATCCTGAATATCAAACGTAATTGCCATTATCTAACTCTTCTAATATATGGCGGAGTAAATGATGTTAGATCGTCAAACTCTGTCATTATTTGCTCGTAATATTCTTTCTTAATAACTTTGATCAATCTTCTACTTTCATTTAGATCCATTTCATACTGATAGTTGGTGACTGCTTCACCTTTGATTGTTTCAGTGACAGTCTTGCCTTCTATATTATATGTTTCAACAGATTGTGTGAATGCCAAAGAACCGGGATCCATGCCATGAACTTCGTAATAGTTGTAAGGAACATCTAGATTATTGTCTGTTAGTTTTTCTTTATTAACAACATATCGTGTTTCTGTTATTATATCGTCAGGTTGTAGTTCTCTGGTAATCACCATATTGTAATGATGATATGTTATCTCTGAATTTTCAATTGATCCATACTTATTGATAATATACTTGTTGAATGCATCGTATCCAAGAGGCCATTCAAACTGTGGATCGATAATCTGATTTGCCAATAGTATCATCCAACCAGCACCAGCATCGTTGTAGACCTTCTCTGCAATGATTTCTGGTGTTTCGCTATCCTCTAACTCAATACCATAATATGACGATAGATTGTTTAATACTTCACTGATATACTTTACACGAAAGAATATGTTGGTGACCTTTTCATACTGTTTGTTAATAACAGCATTTCTAATGTCATAATCGACTTTAGGAAACTTACCAAAATATGAGTTATATACTACTGCCATCTATCTGCCTTATTGATTGAATACCCAGTCTTCTACTGGTAATTGAACTGCTAAATCATACTCACTTGGATATATTTCAATGAACTTTGATCTTACCTGACTGAATAGATATCTATGCACACAAGGCATTGCCAACTGTTCAACTTTTGAATTTGTCAATAACCTTTGATAATTAACTTGCATTATCGTCTTATCACTGATAACTGCTTCGCTTCGTGTCTGTAACAGTATTTCGAGCAATGCTGCTCTCTGTGCTGCACCTATGTAATGCAAATTCAAACCAAGAAATCCATTATTATATCTTTCTATAGGAACACAGAGCGGCAACTTGTCATACTTGGGCAGAGTATATCTACCTACTGGATTATATCTAAATAAATATAATCTTCCAATTACAGTAAATGCTCGTCCTCGTTCCTCATTAGACATAGCAAGTTTTCTGGCAGTTCTAGGATCCTTTGCAGCAGCGGCCTTTTCAAACAACCATTTCTGCATTTCTTCCGAGGTATATTTCTTTTTTTCTGCCATATTCCTATTTATTGTTCTTGTTGAACAGTTCTTTCTCGGTGATCAATTTAAACTCCCATCCTTTGCTCTGAGCATATCTGGAGGCAGCATCCCACTTGGCCTGATTGACGCCATATGTAAAGACTTCGTTGATATATCTTTTAGTCTTTCTACCAGGTGCTTTAGGTTCCATAGTCTGTGCTGCTGGTTTAACCTCTAATAGCATAACCTTGATAGATCCATCTGGTGCTTTTGCTTCAACATAGAAATCGACAAAGTATCGATGTATCTTATTATCTACTGGTGATTTGTATGGTATGACAATCTCTTCGGATGACCAAGCGATGACGTTGGAGTTTTCGTCTAGTGATTGCATAACTCTACGTTCCCAACCAGATCGATATACTATATTAGATGCGTCACCTCTATACTTGGCAGGAAATTTGGGTTTAAAAAATCCCTGTTTAAAATTAGTCGCCATGATATACCTCTACTAAATATATGTAGTCTATTCCTATAGAGGTAATAAATGGCAGATAGAACAGTTTTTCAGACAATTACAGGCGCACTAGATGTTATTGCAGCACCAGTAATTGCCGCTGCGGAAGCACTCGATCCTACAGGTGCAATTAAAGCAATTGAACAACAAGTATTTGGATCAAGATATCAATTTAAGTCTGCTTTTTTTCCTGAGGATCTAGGCGCAGAATATATGGGTCATTGGATGACCGTTAAACTTTTCGATTCAGCATACGGAACAGGCACAGGAGCTGTTGGTGCGGGTCCAGGAACCGCTGTATTTGGTGCAGCACTGTTTATGCCATCTGCAACAGGCGGTGGATCAACACCCATTTATACAGATACACATGAATATGCTGACGTTAAACTAACAAATATTGTTACTGATAAGTTTTTAGGTATAGCAGGTGTCAATGCTTTGGGTGTTGCTCGTCGTGCTATCAATCCTGGTGTCCAAGTTCTATACAGAAGCACCGCACTAAGAACATTTCAGTTCGGATTTTTATTTGCACCAAGATCAGAAAAAGAATCTCAGAACATGGAGGAGATTATCTTAAACATAAGAAAGTTTGCTGCTCCTGTCAATCAAGGAATCACACTCATAACTCCAGCAGAAGTGGAAATCAAGTTCTGGTTTAACGGACAAGAAAATCCTCACATTCCTAAACTTAAAAGATGTGTCATTGAAGCAATAGAAACAAACTATTCACCTCAAGGAGAATGGTCTACGTTCACAAATGGATATCCTGTATCTTGTCTATTTACTTTTAAAGTCAGAGAAATGGAAATTATTTTCCGTGATGACATAACTCCTGGTGGTTACTAATGGCATCTTTTAACATTTCAAACCCTCCATCTAATCTGACTATGCTAGACTTTAACAGCAAGATTAACAGTCTTGGTGCAGTAGCAAAACAGTGTCGTTTCATGGTTAGAATCAGTCCTTCTAATCCAAATAATCTAATGGCTCAATTAGGTTATAATCAACTATTTGGAGAACTGTCATATCTATGCGAGTCAACAGAATTACCAGGTAGAGGTTCAGAGATATCAGAAACAAGATATTATGGACCTCCAATCATGTTTCCATATAATACGAAATACTCAAATGAAATCTCTATGTCATTTATTTGTAGAGGTGAATCATTTGAAAGACAGTTGTTTGATGATTGGATCGGTGTCATCAACCCTATCAATAACTTCAATTTTAACTATCCAGAAAGATACTATTGCACGGTCGATGTGTTTCAGTTATCAGAAGCACCTAAGAATGCTGTCGGCGCAACGGCACCTAAAGCAGTTTATCAATGGTCATTACAAAAAGCATGGCCGGCACAAGTTAATCCACAACCAGTAACATGGGCTGACAATGAAGTATTAAGATTATCAGTTACGTTTGTTTATCAGTATTGGACTAGACCTGGTAGAGATGCAACACCAGGTGGACCACCAACAAGTTTATCAGGATTATAACAGTGGAGATTTAAAATATGCCTTTGCCAGTTGAAACGGTAGAAAGACCTCTACCAAAAATTGATGTGCCAGTTTATACAGTAAAGATACCATCAAGCGGAAAGACTATCAAGGTCAGACCATTTACAGTGAAAGAAGAAAAGTTATTGTTTATGGCTGCCGAGTCAAACAATCTTGAAGATATTATCACTACAAGTAAGCAAGTATTGAATAACTGTATTGTTAATGGTGACATAGACTTAGACAAGATGCCATTCTTTGACATAGACTTTTTGTTTATCTTTCTTCGTGCCAAGTCTGTCGGAGAATCGGTTGAAGTAAATCTAACGTGTAACAATACACTAGAAGATGGAAATAGATGTGGTCATACATTTCCCACACAGATGGACATTGCAAAATGCGAAGTAGTAAAAGATGACAGTATAAGCAATGACATAAAGTTTGACAAGTATAGCGGTGTTAAAATGAAATATCCGAACTATGCTTTAGTCAAAAAACTAGATGAAGCATCTGAGATAGACAAGAAAACGACGATCATTATTAACTCTATTGAACACATATATGATAAGAAGGGCGTCTACTCATCCAAAGATTATTCATCAAAAGAACTAAAAGACTTTGTTGAAGGACTTACAGAAGAAAACTATAAGAAGATGGAATCATTTGTCGATAACTTTCCAACCTTCGTTGTTAAACTTGAAGCAGACTGTCCTAAATGTGGATTTCATCATGTCGTGAGGTATTCAGATTTCTTAGATTTTTTTTACTGATTCTGGGACATGATAAACTTGGCAATGTCTTTAAAACAAACTTTTCGCTAATGCAGCATCATCATTGGAGTATTAGCGAACTTGAAAACATGATGCCCTGGGAAAGATATATCTATATTGATTTGCTTGAAGCATTCTTGATAGAACAAGAAAAACTCGCAAAGCAAAGAGAACAAGAGATGAAATCACAAATTAAACAGGCACAGAGAAGAAGACAATAATGCCATTTAGTCAAGCAAGAAAAACAAACTTCAATGCTCTAAGAAATTTAAATCTGGAACAGAGAATAGAGGCTATTAGTGATCCTAGAATGGGCCAGTTTCTGATCTCTATGCTGTCTCCTACACAAGCAGCGGAGTTATTTCCAAAGTATTATATTGAACGCAATCAGAACATTAGTGGATTTCTGAAAGCAATACCATCTTCATTAAGTGCTGCAAAACAAAAAGAATATGAACAACAGTTAGAGAATACTGCATCTGGTGAGTCCGCCGGCGCAAACTATAATGCTGGTGGATATCGTAAGAAGTGGCAAGAAAATGTAGATGCTCAAAGAGTGACCGTTAGCAAAAAGGGCGTCACGCCTCCTCCACAATTATCTCCAGAACAAAAGGCTGCCTTTGATGCATTGAAGGCCGGCGACATTGATATTAACGATGACAGAATGAAGTGGTTAAAGAATGCGCCGAAAGAAGTTCTTAAAGAGGTTGGCATCAGCACTGTAAAAGATGATAAAGGTAATGAGAAATTTCATTATACCGCTCCTCAGGTTAGTGAAGAAGAAGCAAGAAAAAGTATGATATCTAAACCCGGGGAGGACTCAGCGAGAAAATCTGCGGAATCATATTTGGGAAGACAGATGAGTGATCATGAATGGTCATTACTTCTATCGACAACGAAAGCAGAAGCGACAAGTCACAAGGGTGAAACTGCCATGGTTATGGCTACAATTTTAAATAGAGCAAGAAGTGGAAATTGGGGAGGACATAGTATAGAAGAAGTTGTGTCCGCCAAAAACCAATTTTCATCTTGGATGAATGGCACGGCAAGACAAGAACCTACAGAAAAAAGAAAACTGTCTATGTATGAGTCTGCTACAATGCTTTCAGGTATTTCTCATAGACAAACAGAATTTGCTTCAGCAAGTGTTGCCGCATATAATACATCAACCGACGGAGGTGGTGGAGAAAGAAAAATTCGTGAAAGATTGGCTAGAGGTTTCACTCAAGTTGGCGGTCAGATATTTAATGCAGCATCAGAATCAACAATAAAATCAAATGTAGTTTCTCCAGATCCTATCACCCAAAACTACACACCTCAGCAAATTGCTGCTAGACAACAGCAAATGCAGGTTGAAGCAGAAGCAGGTCGTTTAGGTAAACTTGCCGGGATTACTCAACCAGACGGTCCTGTGAATGCGGCTGGTCCTGTTAAATATGACGGTGCTATGCCAAATGTTAAAGTTGACTATGAAAAATCGATGAGTAGATGCGGCATCGGTGTTCGACATATCGCTGAACAGATGTATGGTAGTAAATATTTCCAAGGAGGTTTAGGTGGTCCGGCATCTACACTTTCTAAAGGAAATTCTTATCTTTCCAATTCT
>Ga0075471_10000144_pt1 | contig 37088 bp, 32 predicted proteins | sample DEB19_08_DNA_2_FD_74787 | JGI IMG/M metagenome (GOLD analysis project Ga0075471, IMG submission 74787) | Aqueous microbial communities from the Delaware River and Bay under freshwater to marine salinity gradient to study organic matter... | ecosystem: Environmental > Aquatic > Marine > Coastal ...
CCGACCGGCCGCGTGCACGACTGGCCGCTGCAGGGCATCTGCTGCGCGCCGCTCGTCGAGGGGGACCGGCTCTGGTACGTCACCAGCCGCGGCGAGGTGAAGTGCCTCGACACCGAGGGGTTCCGCGACGGCGAGAACGACGGCCCCTTCACCGCCGAGAAGGTCTCGGCGAAGGACGAGGCCGACGTCGTCTGGGTGCTCGACATGATGAAGCAACTCGGCGTGTCGCAGCACAACATGTGCTCCTGCAGCGTCACCGCCGTCGGCAACCTGCTCTTCGTCAACACGAGCAACGGCGTGGACGAGGGGCACATCAACCTGCCGAACTTCGAGGCGCCGAGCTTCCTCTGCGTCGACAAGCGGGACGGCAAGGTGCTCTGGGCAGACGGCTCCCCTGGGGCGAACGTGCTCCACGGGCAGTGGTCGAGCCCCTCCTATGCCGAAATCGGCGGCGTGCCGCAGGTGCTCTTCGGGGGCGGCGACGGCTGGCTCTACTCGTTCGACGCCCGCGGCGACAACGGCAAGGCGAAGCTCCTCTGGAAGTTCGACTGCAACCCGAAGGAGTCGAAGTACACGCTCGGCGGCCGCGCCGACCGCAACCACATCATCGGCACGCCCGTGGTGTACGACGGCCTTGTCTACATCGCCGTGGGTGAGGACCCGGAGCACGGCGAGGGCGTGGGGCACCTCTGGTGCATTGATCCCACGAAGCGCGGCGACACGAGCCCCGAGCTCGCCGTGAGCCTCAAGGATCCAAACACGCCGCTGCCGCACCGCCGCAACCAGGCGGTCATCAAGGAGGACGGGGAAGTCGCACGGCCCAATCCCAATTCCGCGGCCGTCTGGCACTATCCGGGCTTCGACGCCAACGGCAACGGCAAGCTCGAGTTCGAGGAGACCATGCACCGCACCTGCGGCACCGTGGCCATCCAGGACGGGCTGCTCTTCGTCGCCGACTTCAGCGGGCTGTTTCACTGCGTCGATCTGAAGACCGGCAAGCCCCACTGGACCCACGACATGCTCGCGGCCAGCTGGGGCTCGCCGCTGATCGCCGACGGCAAGGTCTACATCGGCGACGAGGATGGCGACATCTCGATCTTCAAGCTGTCGAAGGAGAAGGATCTGGTCGGCGAGATCAACATGGGCAATAGCGTCTACTCCACACCGATCGTGGCGGGTGACACGCTCTACATCGCCAACAAGAGCCACCTGTTCGCGATTCGGGAAGGGGCGAAGCCGGTGAAGAACTGACGGATTCCGCGCATGCACGTCCGCATCCTCGCCGCGCTCGTCGTCGTGCTCGCGTGCCTGCCATGTTCCGCAGCCGGGCCCGCGCAGGCTGCCGACGCCGAGGCGGAAACCGCGTTTCGCGTCCGCCCGTACCTGCAGAATCCGGGGCCGGACGCCATGACCGTCCGCTGGTTCTCGCACTCCGAGGACGTCGGCACGCTCGCCGTCGACGGCCGGACATTCGCGTCCCGGCCGATGCTCTGCAAGGAGCTGGACTACCGGGAAGAGGAAGACGCGACACTGCGGCACCCGAACCCGCCGTTCCTCCACGCGGTGCGCGTGACGGGCCTGCAGCCCTCCACGAGCTACCCCTACACGGTGCGGCAGGGCGACGAGACGATCCGGGCGATCCTCACCACGTCGCCGCGGCCCGGCGACGTGGGGCGCGGCGGCGGCGTGCGGCTCTTCTTCTACGCGGACGCACGATCGCAGCCGGAGTCGCGGGCATCCCGCGTCGACTGGCGGCCGACGGCGTCCTTGCCCGGAAGACCGCGGCCCCGCTGGGTGGAGAATCGTTATCCGGTCGACGAAACCACCGCCTACCGCACGAACCTCGCGCTCATCGCGGCGCGTTCCGCCGAGAGCCTACGGGCCGGCAATCCGGTGCTCGTCAGCATCGTGGGCGATCTGGTGGAAAACGGCGGCGAACAGCGGGACTGGGATGAATTCTGGAGACACAATGCCGGCGTGTTTGGTTCGCTGGCATCGCGGGTGCCGATCGTGGCCGCCGTGGGAGACCACGAGATGCTCGGTGGCCCCGTCTCCTCCGCTCCAAGTGCCGCCCCGGCGAGCTTGTCCGGGTTGTTGTCGCAGGTGGGATCGGGGAAGTTCCTGCTCTACTTCGAGCATCCCGAAAACCAGGCGGCAGACGAGCGACACGTGGGCCGGTATCACCGGGTCGACTTCGGCCCCGTCACGCTCCTCACGCTCGACTCGACCAATGGAGGCGAAGACGGCACGCCCGCCGACACCAACCTCACGATCGATCGGGAGGCCGCGCCGCACATCCCCGACGTGTCGCCGGGGTCCGCGCAACACGCGTGGCTCGTGCGGGAGCTGGCCGCCGCCCGAGAACGTGGCGCCATCACCTTCGTCCAATGCCACCACGCTCCATTTTCAGCAGGCCGACACGGACGTCCGGCGGGGCGGGGAGAGGGGCGGGACGAACTCTCCGGACAGCCGCTGCGCCAGCTGGCCCCGCTGCTGCGCGAGCACGGTGTGCGTGCGGTGTTTTCCGGGCACGACCAGATGTACGAGCACTCCATCGTGGACGGCGTCCACTACTACGACGTCGGGAGCGGCGGCGACGGACTGCCCGCGCCGGCCCCCGGGGTCGTCAACGATCGGCAGATCTTCCTGGCTCACGACCACGCCGGCGAGCAATGGGACGGCGACGCGCTGGTATCGGGAGGTCGACACTACGGGCACGTGGAGGTGAACGTCGTCCGCAAGGACGCCGACGCGGGCACGCTCGAGGTCACGATCACGCCGATCCACCTGTTTCCCATCCTCGACCCCGATGCGGCCGGCAGCGTCTTGACCTGGGAGCGACGCGAGTATGACGATGCGCTGTCGTTCGAGGTCCGCGCCACGACACCGTTTCCGGCCGCGGATTCCGCATCGTCCGTTTCACCAGCACCTTCCCGGGAGCCTCCCCCGTGATTCGACCGCAGCGTCCACTACCGTCCGCACAGACGCTTCGTCGTGCGATCGTCGCCCTGCTCGTGGCCGTCGCATGCCTGCCGGGATCGGTGGCTCGGGCCGCCGATCCCGTGCCGCCGCTCGACCTCATGGCACAGGCGAAGCGGATCGTGTTTCTCGGCGACTCGATCACCTACGACGGCCGGTGGATCGCGACGCTGGCCTCCTGGCTCGAGGCGAAAGGCATCACCGCCGACGTCATCGACGTCGGGCTGTCGAGCGAGACGGTGTCGGGCCTGTCCGAGCAGGGGCACGCCGACGGCAGATTTCCACGGCCCGACCTCGCGGAGCGGCTCGACCGGGTGCTTCGCGTGACGCGGCCCGACCTCGTCGTCGCCTGCTACGGGATGAATTGCGGCATCTATGAGCCGCTCGACGAGTCCCGGTTCACCCGGTTCAAGGAGGGCATGCAGCGTCTGCATGACGCCGTCGAGCGGGCGGGCGCGAAGATCATCCACCTGACTCCTCCGGTCTACGACCAGCGGCCCGACAAGCCCGGCCCGGCCCGCGACACCGACTACGACACGGTGCTCGATGCCTACGCGCAGTGGCTGCTCTCGAAGCGGGTCGACGGCTGGACCGTGATCGACGTACACGGCCCGATGAAAGCGGCCCTCGCCGCGGCGCGGGCCACGGATCCCGCCGCCGTCTTCGCCCCCGACTGCGTCCACCCCAACGACGAGGGGCACTGGGCGATCTGCCGGGCGGTGCTCGCGGCGTTGGGCGATGAGCGGGCGGCCGCTGCGGCCGATGCGTCGGCCTACGCGTCGTTCCTCCCGGAGGCGAAGGCGCGACTGAAGGTGCTGCGCGATGCCTACCTCTCCGCAGCCGGCCACCTGCGTCCGGGAGTGCCCGACGGCTTGTCCATCGGCGAGGCGGAGGCCAGGGCACGAGCGATCACCGAGTCGATCCGTTCCCGCCGCCTGCACCTGATGGGAGGGCAGCAGGGCAAGTCGCCGGAGTGGAAGACGCCGGCGGAATGGCCCGCGCCCCGCGTCGTCGATCCCGGTCCTGCGGCCGCGGCACCGGCGGCCGTGCCGACCGACGCGATCGTGCTCTTCGACGGCACGAGTCTCGACAAGTGGGCGGGTGGCGAGAACTGGCCCGTACAGGATGGCATCGCCACCGTCGGCAAGGGAGATATCCGCACGAAACAGGGATTCGGCGACTGCCAGCTGCACATCGAGTTTCGCACGCCCGCGCCGGCACGGGGCAAGGGGCAGGGCCGCGGGAATTCGGGCGTCTTCCTCATGGACCACTACGAGATCCAGGTGCTCGACTCGTTCCAGGACGGCACCGACGGCCCGATCACCTACCACGACGGCCAGTGCGGTGCGGTCTACAAACAGCAGCCGCCGGCGGTGAACGCCTGCCGCGCTCCGGGGGAATGGCAGTCATACGACATCTTCTTCACGCGTCCACGATTCGCCGCCGACGGCACGCTCGAGAAGCCGGGCCGCGTCAGCGTGCTCCACAACGGCGTGGCGATCCACTCCGACACGGTCATCAAGGGCGACACGTATTTCCATGCGCCGCCCGCCTACACGCACCATCCCGACGCCATGCCGATCCGTCTCCAGGATCATGGGGACCCGGTCCAGTTCAGGTCGATCTGGATCCGTCCGTTCGAGCCGATCGTACCGGTGCCGAAGGCCGGGTGAGACCTCGCCCCACCGGTGCCCCGACGCGCTGCTCTCGCGTGGGACAGGAACCCGCCCGGCCACAGCGAGGAGATTTTTGCCGCCCCCAAAGCCGGTGCTGCCGTACAGTCGAACGCACGCTATCCCGCGATGCCCTCCCGGATCGTCCGCAGCTCGGCCTGCGGGTCCGCGTCGACGTCGGCCGGTCTGCCGGCCTGCCGGTACCAGTAGCGGCTGTTGGAAATGTCCCCCTCGATCTTGTGCAGCACGGCATGCACCCAGGCGGCAGTCGCGTTTCCCTCGTGTCGCTGCACGAGGTCGTGTGCATCGTCCCACTCTCCGGCGAGCGCCAGGTCGATCGCCCTGACGACGTCGTCTCGCACCACATCACCCATTGCCACCACGGATCATGCGACCCGCCCTCCACGGCCGCGTCACACCATTTCCCGGGCGATCGCCGGCAGCACGAAGATCTTGCCGTCGCCCATCCTCCCGGTGCGGGCGACCTCCACGATCCGATCGACCACCTCGTCGACCCGCGCATCGTCGACCCAGAGCTGGATCTCCACTTTCGGGAGGAAGGCGAGCGCGTACTCCGTGTCGCCGTACTGGTCGAGGTAGCTCTTCTGGCGGCCGAAGCCCTTGACCTCGCGGACGGTGCAGGCCTCCAACGGTGCGAATGTGAGCGCCTCGAGCACACGCTCCGCGAGAAACGGCTTCACGACGGCGATCACTTCCTTCACGACAGCCCCCCGCGTCTCCGACATCGTCACTCGCGGCCGGCATGACGGGATGCCATGCGGAGCACCAGCCGGCGGATACCGGCCCCGCGAACATGGCCGGAAACCGTGTCTAGCTCGTCCGTTCAGCTGAAGAAGTTCTCACCGAAGAGATTCATGGGGGGACAGGTCGTGACGGAGATGTCGCCATTGACCTTCGTCTGACAGGCCAGCCGCATCGTCCCCTCGTTGCCGATGTAGGCGAGCGACACCGCCATGCGGGCCGCTTCCAGGATGCCCCGCGGGCTCGTGTTCTCCATCCCCTTGGTGACGAGCACACGGCAGGCGCCGCACTGTCCTAGGCCGTGGCAGTTGACCACCTTGTGCACCCCTGGATAGAGGGCCACGCCCGCCCGCAGCGCCTCCTTGCGGAGATTCGCCCCTTCGGGCACCTGGATTTCCTTCTTTTCGTTGGTGAACGTGATCGTGGGCATCGAAATCTCTCGCTTGGGAGGGGTCGAGTTTCCGATACTGTATCTGGCAGGGCGAACTCCTTCCAGCAGGCAGAAACAAGCACAGCGGAAACGGGGCGATGGCGGAACTCACCAAGTATCAGCAGTCGATCGTCAAGAACTACTACGAGAACCTCGACACCGCCCTGCTACAGCGGCTGGGCGAGCAGGTGACCGACCTCTACCTCGCCGAGGGGAAGAAGCGGACCAAGCTCTGGGAGACCGTGGGGAAGTCGCTCGCCAAACTGGGCGTGCCCCAGACCCGCATCGACACGGTCGTGAAGTCGGACGACGCCCGCCAACTCGCCAAGATCCTGCAGGAACTGCTGGCGAAGGATTGACCGCATCGCGGCCGTGCCCCATCCTGTGCGGTCTCCATCCCACCGGAGCCGCACATGGCCACGACCGCCACTCCCGCCGACCGCGCCGCCCTGCTCGAGTCCCTGCGCTGGAAGAAATTGCCGGTGCTCGACGACGGCTTCGTGGCCCTGGTCGACTGCATGGGTGACGACGGGTCGGTGGTGCAGGCCGCGCGGGTCAGCTACGGCGAGGGCACCCGCAAGGTGAGCGACGACCGGCAGCTCATCCGCTACCTGATGCGGCACGCCCACACGACGCCCTTCGAGATGGCGGAGTTGAAGTTCCTCGTGCGCGTGCCGATGGACTGCTGGCGGCAGTGGATCCGCCACCGCACGGCGAGCGTCAACGAATACTCCACGCGCTACTCGCTGGCGATCGACTCGATGCAGTCGACGCACGACGACGAATGGCGCCGGCAGGCGGCGAGCAACCGCCAGGGATCGGCCGGCCCGCTGTCGAAGGCGGAGGGCCACCCGCTGACGCAGTCGGAGCAGGAACTGCAGAGCCTCGCGCGGCGGGTCTACGAGGAGCGGCTGGCCGCCGGCATCGCGCGCGAGCAGGCGCGGAAGGATCTGCCGCTGTCGACCTACACGGAGGCCTACTGGAAGATCGACCTGCACAACCTGCTCCACTTCCTGGCGCTGCGGATGGACGTGCATGCCCAGCTCGAGATCCGCCGCTACGCCGAGGCGATCGGCCGCCAGATCGTGCAGCCCCTCTTCCCGCTCGTCTGGGAGGCCTTCACCGACTATCGCCTCGAGGCGATGCGGCTCACGAAGCTCGACGGCGAGGTGATCCGGCGGCTGGTCGCCGCCGCCGCTCCCGGCGGACTCCCGGCGCGGCACGACGCCTTCCTCGCGGCCCAGGATCCCTCCTGGGTGGCCTTGGAGCGGTGCCGCGAGCGGGACGAATGCCTCGCCAAACTCGTGGCGCTCGGCCTCGTCGCATCGTCGCGTCCAGCCTGACGCACACGTCCGAGCCCCGCCCGCTCCCGCCACAGCCCGCCGCCGACGATCCCGTCACGACACCCTCCGGAGCCGACTGCCCATGCCCGCCGCCGACGAACTGCTCGACCTCAACCGCCGTCTGCTCGCCGCGATCGCCGCCGGTGACTGGAACGCCTACCGCGACCTCGTCGCGGAAGACATCACCTGCTTCGAGCCCGAGGCGCGGGGGCATCTCGTCGCCGGCCTGCCGTTCCACGAGTTTTACTTCAAGCTGCCCGCGCCGAAGCCAAACGGTGCGGCCCCCGCCAAGCCCGTCACCACGACGATGGCGGCCCCGGTCGTGAAGCTGCTTTCCGCCGACGTCGCGCTCGTGGCCTACGTGCGACTCACGCAGACCCTCGACGACGCCGGCAAACCGGTCACGCGCAGCTCCGAGGAAACGCGGCTCTGGCAGAAGCATGACGGCCGCTGGCGGCACGTCCACTTCCACCGCAGCCTGCCGACGACGTGACGGAAAGCCGCCAGCGCACCTTCCTCTCGATAGATGCCGCGGCACACAGCGGGAGGCGTCGGGCTGCCCGTGTCCCGAGAGCCGGCGTAGCTGACAAGCGCAGCCATGGATGGCGGAGCGCAGTCAGCTTCGAGAGAGCGGAGGCCCGGAGGGCCGCAGCGAACGTCCGGCGACGGGGCACGGGCAGCCCCGACGGCTGTCACCCGATGCGTTTCGTCGCGGCATCGCGCAGCACGACCTCGACCTCCTCGCCCGCCTCGTGCACGCGGCCTCCGGCGGGCAGCGCGATGAGGCCGCCCGCCCCGGCGAGTCCAAGCAGGTCGGACGATCCCGACCATGGCAGCGGCTGGGCCTCGCGGGCCCCGTCGGCTCCGCGCAGCCCGCAGGGCAAGTAGACCGGCCGGTCCGCGGCGGCCTTGGCGGGGCCGACGAGCCGGGCCCGGCATCGCGGCAGGTGCCACGCGTCCCGCGGCCGTCCCGCGAGGATCGCGATCGCCGGCCGCACGAAGAGCTCGAAGCAGACGAGGCTGCTCGCCGGGTTGCCCGGCAGCCCGAACACCAGCGTGGGAGGTGCCGCGGCACGGCCCAGCGTGCCGAACCAGACCGGCTTGCCGGGCTTGAGCCGCACCTTGTGAAACACCTGCTGCACGCCGCAGCGGCCGAAGATCTCCGGCACGAGGTCGAGGTCGCCGGCCGACACGCCCCCCGACAGCACCAGCACGTCGGCCGCCAGCCCCTGGGCGACGGCGGCCCGGATCGCCTCGGGGCGATCGGCCGCGATGCCTAGCGCGACGGGCTCGGCATCGAGCAGCTGCACCGCCGCGGCGAGCATGGGGCCGTTGGAGTTGCGGGTCTGGCCGAAGGCCGGCACCGCCGTCGGCGGCACGAGCTCGCTGCCGGTCGAGAGGATCGCCACCCGGACGCGCGCATCGGCCGCGACGTGCGTGGCCCCCGCCTCCGCGGCCAAGCCGATCTCGGCCGCACCGAGCCGCATGCCCGCGGCGAGCACCTCCTGGCCGCGGCGGAAGGCCGCCCCCTGCCGTGCCACGTGCTGCCCGATCCGAAATTTCGGGTCCTCGAGCCGCACACGGCCGCCGGCATGCGCGGAGCCCGTGCCGTCGACGGCCGACTCCACGGGCACGACGGAATCGGCCCCGCGCGGAATGGGTGCGCCCGTCATGATCCGGGCACAGGCACCGGCGCCGATCCCGATCGTCGTCACGTCGCCCGCGGCCAGGTCGACCGCGACGTCGAACTCCGCGACGCTCGCGGCCGTCGGATAGTCGACGCCACGCACCGCGAACCCGTCCATCATCGCCCGGTCCCAGGGGGGCGAGTCACAGTCGGCGACGACGGGGCCGGCCAGGCGGCGGCCGCAGGCGTCGAGGAGCCGCACCCGTCGCGGCGGCAGCGGTGCGGCGGTCCGCTCGACAAGCGCGATCGCCTCCACCAGCTCGATCATGCCGGCACCGCACCGGTGCGGAGGAACGCCCGCAGGAGGTCGTGGCCGACGAGCGTGAGAAAACTCTCGGGATGGAACTGCACCCCGTAGACCGGCATGGTGCGATGGCGGATCGCCATGATTTCCCGCGAGCCGTCGGGCACCGTCGACCAGGCGTCCACCTCGAAATCCCGCGACAACGTGGGGGGATCGATGACGAGGCTGTGGTAGCGGGTGGCCTCGATCGGGCTCTCGAGCCCCGCGAAGAGACCGTGGCCCGCGTGTTCGATCCGATCGACCTTGCCGTGCATCAGCCGCTTCGCACGGACGATCGTGCCGCCGAACACCTGGCCGATCGACTGGTGGCCGAGACAGACGCCCAGGATCGGCAGGCGGCCGGCGAACCGGCGCACCACCTCGCAGGAGACGCCCGCTTCGTTGGGCGTGCACGGCCCCGGCGAGATCACGATGTGGCTGGGCGCCTTCGCCGCGATCTCGTCGCCGGTAATCCTGTCGTTGCGATGCACCTCCACGGCCAGTCCAGGCGCGACCTCGCCGAGCCGCTGGACCAGGTTCCAGGTGAAGGAATCGTAGTTGTCGATCAGCAGGAGCATGGCGTGCGTGTCGGGCCACCGCGACGGGAGCCGGCGAAAATCGATCGACCCGGACCGCGGTCCGCGGCCGGACGGGGCGGTACGGTCACTCCAGCAGCGTCGCCGGATGGCCTTCGCGGTCGATGAGCGGCATCACCCGCGGCTTGTAGATGGTCGTGTAGGCCTCCGCGAGGCGATGCTGGTCGAGCGCCTCCTGTGAGGCCCAGTGCTCCACCAGCACGAACCGCCGCGGCTCCGCCGTCGAATGGTAGACGTCGAAGCGGAGGCAGCCGGGCTCGGTGCGGCTCTTCCGCATCGCTTCGGCGAGGTGGTCACGGAGAGCCGGCACGTCGGCGGCGTCCTTCGCGAGCAGGAGCACGTTGAGGCAGATCATGGCGGGCGGATCCTGCGAGATCGGAACTCCATCACTCTACCAGGAGCCGCGGCCCGGCGGAGGGTCCGGCGGGTGACGGTGGCGGAACCGCGGTCCTGCGGGCGAGGACGCGGATGTAGGGGGACAGGAAGAGGGCGCGATGGGCGAACGTGCCCGCTGCCGACTGCCCTGGCGATCGCGACGTGTGATCGGGCTCGCAGACGTCCTCGATCTGAAAGCCGGCCCGACAGATGCCGCCGAGCAACGCCTCGTGGGAGTGGACGAATTCCCGCGTGCCCGACTCGCGCAGACGGGACGGAGGCGCGGGCGGCAACGGTTCGCCCGTGCACGGGTGCACGAGCTCGTAGCGGCCGCCCGCCCCGGGCTCGAGCGATGCCTGCAGGCTCTGCGGCGACTTGTGCTGGCTCACGTACAGGCCGCCGGGCTTGGTCACGCGGGCCACGTGGCGGAACACGCGGGCCACATCCGGCAGATAGCAGGTACTCACGGGATGGACGACCAGGTCGAAACGGCCCGCGGCGAGCATGCCGAGATCGTCCATCGACCCCTGGATGATCTGCAGGTCGATTCGCCGCTCGCGGGCCACCTGGCGGTCGAGCTCGAGCATCGCCGGCGAGAGGTCGACCACCGTGACGCGGCCGCCGGCCGCGGCGTAGAGCGGCCCATGCTTGCCGCCCCCGGCGGCGAGACAGAGCACCTCGAGCCCGTCGAGCCGCTCGGGCAGCCACGCCCTTTCCGCCGACCCCCCGCTGCCCAGCCACGAACGTGGATCGTCGAAGGCGGCGTCCACCGCCGGCCGCGCGAGGGCCGCCAGTCCCTCCGCCAGCCGATCCCAGGCCCGCGCGTTGTGTGCGAGCGCGTCCTCGCGGCGGCGAGCGTCGGCGGGAGTCATGACGTGGGCCGCAACAGCCCCTTGCGATGCATGACGTCCGGCGGCGGGCCCGGCTTCCAGCGCTTCTTGCGGGCGTCGTACACCGCGGGCACCAGCGTCGACTCGCCGGTGACGGGGTGCGGCAGGACGGCCGCGGTCGCCCGCAGGCTGAACACCTCCCCCGTCTCGCGGCAGACGTACCGGATCTCGGAGATCTCGTTCTCCGACACCACCGGTGGCCGGGCCGGCAGCAGGTGCGGCGCGACCAGCCATGCCGCAACGGTCGACGCCACGACCGCGGTCCAGAAGCGGGGATCCTTCGCCATGTCTTTGAGCATCATGTCTCTTCTCCGATCGTCACGGCACCTCGGGATCGTCATTCGCGGTCGTAGAGGAGATCGCACTGGGCGTCGTCGGTCGGATCGCCGTCGCAGACGACGCCGACGCCGTAGTAATCCATCGGCTTCAGCTGCGCCGGATCGGTCCAGGGGCCGGCACGAAACTTCCGCGGATACCGCTCGACGTGGCCGTCGAGGAAGGCCACGTTCGCCGTGCGGCCGGCGTGCCGGAAGTGCACGGCCGGATCGGACGTGCTGGGCAGCAGCAGGCCGCCGAGGTTTTCCCGTAGCGGATAGGGGGGCAGGAAGTAGACGATGGCGCTCTCCGCGAAGGCGATCGTCCGCTTGGTCTCGGCGATCTGGCCGATCTTGTACTGTCTGCTGCGTTGCAGGAGCGTCACGTTGGGATAGCTGTCCCAGTCGTACTCCGTGCCGGGACCGAGCGATGCGTTGTAGTCGAAGCCCTTCGCCATGCTGCCGAACCGCACGACGTCCACGGAGTCGCTGCGAAAGTTCGGGCACTGGTAGGCCGCCACGTTGCCTTCCATGAAGGGTGATAGGGTGCCCTTGGAGAAGTCGAGCTTGCGTTCCATGGCCGACTGGCTCTCGTCGACTTCCGCGAACCAATAGCGGCTCTTGCCGGGGTAGGGATTCTGGTCGGGGTCGGCCTGCGTGCCCGCGATCCGGACGGCATCGTCGACCTTCAGGGGGATGAGCAGGCCGCCGTTGGCGCTGACGAAGTTGTGCAAAGCCATGCCGAGCTGCCGCAGGCTGTTGGCGCAGGTCGTGCCGCGGGAAGACTCTCGTGCCGACTGCACGGCGGGCAGCAGCAGACCGACCAGCATGGCGATGATCGACACCACCACGAGCAGTTCCACGAGCGAGAACCCGCGTCTGCGCGACGCCCGCCCGTCATCGCGTCGGGGAACAGCCAAAACCACGCGGCCGAGCGCACCATCATGCCGGATCATGACGACCTCCCTGCGGGGCGTCGGCACGGTCTGGGGCCGCAGCGAGACCGCGCCGGCTGCGGGCCGCAAAGGCCGCGGAGTCCGCGCGGGAGCGACCGAAGCCCGGCACAACGCCCGAAACCCACCTTCACCAGCGGCCCGCACACGCGAGCCGTGCCCGACACTCCGCCCGCGCAGAGACGCCGTGCTCCTCTCGGATACTGGTAGGTCTTCTGACTCCCAGGTTCGGCGGGCTGTGACCTTCTCGCGGATTCGGGTGGCAGCAGCCACCCTGCTCCGCAATGGCACGAAATCAGCCCGACGTTTTCGTCCCGCGGACGGCTCGACAAGGTCGAGCGGACGCGGGCAGGTCACCTGGATACAGCGGCGGGGCCGTCCCGGAATCGCACCGGAGTTCCCTGTTTGCCCGCCGCCGCGAGACTGCGGACGACGGGCCACCAGATCCGGAGGCGGAGTCTAACGCTCGCGCCACGACTGTCAAGCTGTGCGGCCTCTGCCGCTGCAACCCGCACAGCTTCACACGAGCGACCGCGGCATGTGAAGAGATGCCGGTCGGGCAGGACGCAAGCCTGAAACTGTGCGGGTGGGGAGGGAGTGCGCCGCAGCGTCCGCAGCGTCCTCCGATGCCGCACCATTTGCGCAGAAAGTACGACGCGTCGTGCGTCGAAAAATACTTGAACCGCGCTCAAGCCGCTTTCCCCGGCCCGCCGATAGCCCTCATGTCCCCCGGGGCATCACTGTGCCCGTCGGGCAACCAGGGGGCGGCAGCAACCTGCAATTCCTCGAGTCACGGAATGGCTCGACAGGCCTGTCGCAAGACAGTTCGTGAATCACAACCTCGGGGTGACCTTACCTCGCGATCGGGACGAAGCTCTCACGTGATTCACAAGCAAAGGAGATGTGGCTCGATGAAGCGTATGTTGTTCCTCGGTGCGCTGGTTCTCGGTGTCACCGTTTGTAGCCAGTCCTTCGGTTTCGAGCTTCTCGACAAGATGCTCGGCCACCGGGGCTGCACCTCGTGCTGTGAGCCCGGCTGCGACGCCGGCAACGGATGCTGTGAGCCCGGCTGCGGTGCCGGCAATGGTTGTGCTGCGGAGCCCGCCTGCGGTGCCGGCAACGGCTGCTGCGAGCCGGCCTGCGGTGCTGGCAATGGCTGCTGCGAGCCGAGCTGCGGTGCCAAGGCCTGCTGCCGGAAGAAGCATGACCTGTTCGGTGGCCTGAAGGGCCTGTTCTCCTGCAAGAAGCGCTGCAACAGCTGCTGCGAGCCCGCTTGCGACGCCGGCAACGGCTGCTGCGAGCCGGCCTGCGGTGCTGGCAACGGTTGCTGCGAGCCGGCCTGCGACGCGGGTGCTGGCTGCTGCGAGCCGAGCTGCGGTGCGTCTGCGTGCCGGAAGAAGCACTCGATCGGCGGGCTGCTCCGTGCCCTCCACAACGCCAAGAAGCGGCACCACAGCTGCACTGGCTGCTGTGGCGAGCCCGACTGCAGCGCTGGCTGCTGCGAGCCGGCGTGCGGTGCTGACCCGGCGTGCGGTGCGTGCGCCGGCTCGGCTCCGGCGGTCGCCCCGGCCCCCACTCCCGATGCGTCTGCCAAGAAGCAGACCACCGGCAAGGTGGTGGCGGTGAGCCGCACGGTTTCCTCGAAGTGATGTTGGGTCGATAGGTCGAACGGAGATCTGTTGCCCGACTTCGGCCAGTGAGCTCCGCCCGGGACCAAAAGTCCCGGGCGGAGTTTTTTGTTGCGCTGCGGCGTTCACAGCATCTCCGCGGCGGGGCCCTGCCGGGCGACGCGGCCGGCATCGAGCTGCACGACCCACGTCGCAGCCTGCCTGGCGAACGCGTGGTCGTGCGTGACCACCACCATCGTCTGCCCGCCCCGCGCGAGATCCACGATCACCTCCTGCACCTCGCCCGTCATCACCGGGTCGAGCGCGCTGGTCGGCTCGTCGAAGAGGATCACGCGGGGCCGCATGGCGAGGGCCCGGGCGATCGCCACCCGCTGCTGCTGGCCGCCGGAGAGCGTCGCGGGCCGCGCCGTCGCGAAGTCTCCCAGGCCGACGCGATCGAGCAGTTCGATGCCGCGGCCCCGGGCTTCGGCGGCGGGCAGGCCCAGCACGACGCGGGGGGCGAGGCAGACGTTGTCGAGTACCGACAGGTGCGCGAAGAGGTTGAACTGCTGGAAGACCATGCCTACGTCGCGCCGCAGCCGCTCGAGCCGGGTCGGAGCGTGCGACCCCGGCTCGAGCCTATGCCCGGCGATGTCGATGCCGCCCGACTCGAAGGTCTCGAGGCCGTTCAGGCAGCGCAGGAGCGTGCTCTTGCCGCTTCCCGACGGGCCCACGATCGCCGTGACGGTGCCCTCCGCGCCCGTCAGGCTCACACGCTCGAGCACCTGCATGCCCGACCGCGACTTCGACACTGCCGAGACGGTGATCATGCAGTCGCTTCCTTGCATCAGGCCGCCGGTGTCGGCGGCTGCTCCAGCCGTCGCTCGAACCATCGCGACAGGACCGCCAGCGGCCAGCTCATGCACAGGTAGAGCAGCGCCGTGACCAAGGCCAGCTCCACGATCCGGCCGGTCGACAGCGCCAGCACGCTGTACCGCTTCGTCAGCTCGATCACGGTGATCGCCGAGCAGACGCTCGTGTCCTTGAACAGCGCGATGAAGTCGCTCGTCACCGGCGGCATGACGATCCGTACCGCCTGCGGCACGAGCACGTGACGCAGCGCCTGCCACTTCGAAAGCCCCAACGACAGCGCGGCCTCGAACTGCCCCGCCGGCACGGCCTTGAGCCCAGCCCGGTAGATCTCCGACTCGTAGGCGGAGTAGTTGAGCGCCAGCCCCAGGATCGCCGCGACGATCGCCGGCAGCGCCAGGCCGACTTTCGGCAATAGGAAGAAGATCGCGTACAGTTGCAGCATGAGCGGCGTGCCCCTCAGCACCTCGACGTATCCGGCCAGCAGCGGCTTGACCGCCGGCGGACCATACGTCCGTCCCACCGCGACGGCCAGGCCGACGGCGACCGCCAGAGGAAAGGACATGCACGACAACAGCACCGTCATGCCGGCCGACTGCACCAGGAGCGGGAGCGTTTCGCGGACGAGCGCTCCCAGGCTGCGGCGTGCGGCCGGCGGCACCTCCGTGGCGTCGCGGATCTGGAGCATCTGCTGCCTGCCGGCCAGGTCCCAGCGGTCGTAGAGGGCCTTGAGCCGTCCGTCGGCCACGAGCCGGCCGATGCACTCGTCGATCGCCGCCGAGAGCCGCGGCGTGTCGCGGGCCGAGAGCACGGTGTAGTAGCCGCCGGCGAATGGCCGCCCCACCGCCCGCAGCCGGCCGAACCGGTCGGCATAGAAGGAGAAGATGCAGTCGTCCATGACCGCCGCATCGAGCACGCCGCTCGACACCTGCTCCAGCGAATCGATCGTGCCGTCGTAGCCGACGACGTCGACCTCCAGGTCGGGCCGCGACCGCAGGTAGGTCTCGGCCGCCGAACCGGTGAGCACTCCCACCCGCCAGCGGCCCGTCGGCCCTGCCGTCGCGAGCGCGTCGAAGGCGTCGGGAAGGGCGTCGCGACGGCCGATCAGCTGCAGGGCGTAGGCGAAGTAGGGCCGCGAGCAACGATAGTCGCGCTGCCGCTCCGGCGTCAGTTCGATGCCGTTGATGACGCAGTCGGCGGTGCGGCCGAGCAGGAGCGGCAGCCGATCCCACTGACCCTGCTGGAACCGCGGCTTCACCCCCAGCTCCTCGGCGAGCAGCGCGGCGAACTCGACCTCGAAGCCCGCCAGCTTCCGCGGATCATCGGCGTCGGGGAAGACGTGCGGACCGCCCCCCTCCTGGTCGGCGGCCCAGATGAGCTCGCCCCGGGCCCGCACGTCGTCGAGCTCCGCCGCTGCCGCGGCTGCCGCCGCCAGCACGAGCCCACACACAACCGCCGTCAGCGGGCCGCCCCACCCCGCGGGCCGGCGCACCGGCCGCAGCTGCCGCCTGCCGCGCGCTGACGTCATGGCTTCCCCCGCAGGCGGCCCAGGCCTCCCGTCGGCTCGGCCAGCCGCGCCACCAGCCGCTCGTGGTCGCGTGCCAGCCCTTCGCCGGTGGCGATGTAGCCCGCGGTTGCGGCGGCCGCCGCGGCGAAGTCGGCGACGAGCGGATCGACGAGCCGGGCCTGCGGCAGCCGGGCGGCGATCGCGGCGATGTCGCGGTCGAGGCCGAGGCGGCCGCGGGCCATCACCAGCCAGCGGAGCAGGAATCCCCAGAGGATCAGCCAGACGATCGCCTCCTGCAGGAAGCCGCTGCCGTCCACCGCGCGGCCTTGCCAGAGGTGCCCGATGAAGAAGTTCCAGCCCGCCCGCACGAGCACCGCCACGAGCAGCCCGGAGAAGAGCGCCTCGCAAGCGAGCCGCAGCACCGGCCCGACCGCCCGACCGCGCCGCGCCGTCACGAGTCCGTCGATCGCGGAGGAGAGCCAGCGGCTGGTGCGTTCGAGCAACTGGCCCACGGTCGCGGCGAGCCTGGGCTCGTCGAGCCGCGCTCGACCGACCAGCGGCTCCGCCAGCCGCGCGCGGGCCGCGAGCCCGGCAAGGATGCTGCGCGACTGCTCCACGTCGCCTGCCGAAAGCCCGAGCTCCTCGACGGCCTGCCACGCTGCCTGGCCCGCGGGCACCGCGGGCTCCTGGCCCGCCAGCAGCCTGCCGACGATCCCGCCACCGGCCGACCGCATCCGCGGCCAGAAGGAGCCCATCGCAGCCACCGCGTGCAGAAACGTGGCGAATGGCCCGCCGTGCCATCTGTCGACGATCTCTTCGGAGAGGATCCGCTGCCAGGCGGCGCGGCTCGTCCGCAGCCGCGCGCCCACCGCCTTCGCCAGCAGCCCTTCCAGACGCGTGCGTTCGCTCTCCACGCCAGCCGCCAGCCGAGCGACCGGCTCTCGCAGCGGCGCGAGCTCCGCCAGCGACTGCCGGAGGAACCAGCCGGCCAGGTCGACCGCCCCCGTCCGCCGCACGCGCCGGGCCGCCCGTCCCACGAGCTCCGCGTCGATCGCCTCGACGAGCTCGCGGAAGCCGGCCTCCGGCTCGAGGCTCGCGGCCGTCCGCGCCGCCGCCTCGACCGCGTCGAGCCGGAAGATCCGAGGCACGACGAAGCCCTGCGACTCGAGCTCGCGCCGCCAGTCGGCTCGGATGTCGGGATCCCGCGACGCGTGCGTCTGCACGAAGAGGAGCGGCCGGCCCGGGGCGAACGCCGCGACCTCGCGGGCGACGATCCACGAGCGGTATTTCTGGGCGGTCGCCACGAGCAAGAGCACGTCGCAGGCGGGCAGCACCGCCTCGAGCAGGTCGCGATTGCGATTGGAGTCGCTTGGCCGCAGCGCGTGCTCGCGCACGGGATGGCTTCCCGGGGCGGCCGCCGGCTCGTCGGCCTGCGTGTCGGGATCAGGGCAGTCGACGAGGACGATGTTGGCGATCGCGGGGGCGTCGGTCCGCACCACGCGGGCCTGCATCGCCTCGACGGGCAGCCAGGAGAGGTCGACGTCTCTGGCCGCCACCACGACGGGAGTGACGGTGGTCGGACGGGCCACGTCGCCGGCGGCGGTCACCTCGCATCCTGCCAGCGCGTTGACGAGGGTGCTCTTGCCCGTGCCCGTGCCGCCGATCACGCCCACCACGAGCATCCGGGAGAGCTCGCGGCGTGACCGGTCGAGACGGCCCGCGACCTGCTCCCACTCGGCCCGCACGCGGCGGGCGGGCGGCCAGTCGGGCAGCTCAGCAGTCCACCGCGCGAGCGATTCGACCAGTGCGTCGAAATCGACGAGGGCGGCTACGTCGCACTGCGCATCGGCCTGCCGCGGATCGTCGGCCGGAACAAGATCGTCGCTCATCCGCGCCCCTCCGCCGTGAGATGCCGACCACAGTCCTCCACCAGCCGCCGCGCCCGCTCGACCTCGGGCGCCGTCGCGGCGCCGGCGAGCCGGTCGATCGCCGCCAGCCGGTCCCCCAGCACGATATCGTGCAGCGTCTCGGCCAGCACGCGGCCGCGCTCCGCCGACCAGCCGGCGAAGAGCCGCTCGATGAGCGGGCGGATGCCCTGCGAGGCGACGGCGACGGCTCCCTCGCCCGCCAGCGGCGCGGCCACGGTGACGCCGATGTCGAGCACGTGGTGGAGCACGCCCGCGGCCGCCGGCACCGCGCCGGCGCCCACCTGAAAGAGCGCGAGCGTCATCACGGGCCGCACGACCGAGCCCACGGTCAGCCCCGTGAGCACCGCCTTCACCCGCCCGGGGTTTGCGGTGGCGAACCGATCGAGCTCGGTCCGCACGAACGTGCGGTAGTCGTCCGACACCAGCGGCAGCGCCGCATGCCGCCGCTCGAGGTCGCGGTACCACGCCGCCCGATCGGCCTCCACCAGCCGGTCGCCGAGCATGCCGGCCAGCCGCGGGTCGCGCCGGCAGGCCTCGTCGAGTCGGTCGACGAAGTCGCCCAGGGCCTGCTTGAGCGCCGCCAGTTCGACGGCGGAGAAATCGTCGCGCCGCTCCGACTCGCTGCGGGCCAGCCCCGCCCGTCGCGCCGCCCAGGCCACGCCGCGGCCGACCGCGCGATAGCCCCGACTCACCGTCAGGTCGACCGCCGACCGCCGCGGCTCGAGCCAGTTCCAGATCTCGTTCCAGACGATCTCCCGCGGCGCCGACGGCAGCTCGACCCGCACCCGCGCCTCCCGCTCCAGCAGACCCCGCGTCTCCCGCCACTGCCCCGCCGTCGCCTGGAAGGCGTCGAGCCACGAGCCCACGCCGGCGGCAGGATCGAGCACCACGGCAAGCGCACCCGCCATCGCGTCGAGCTTGATGCGGTCGAAGTCGCAGTCGGCGAGGCGGGAGGCCAGGCCGACCTCCCTGCCGTCGGGCGTGAGCTCCGCGAGCGGATGGAACTCGATCCGGCCGGCCTCCGCCGCGCGGAAGTCGTGCGGCACGGCGTAGACGGCCAGCGGCCGCACGCCGGTCTCCGAGGTGAAAGTGGCCAGCCAGCCGGCGATGCGGTCGCGCTGCCGCGGCCAGTCGACCATGTTGAACACCACGATCACCGCCTTGCGGGCGGCGGCTGCCGCGGCGAAGAAGTCGCGCACGGCGGCGTCGTTGTACTTCTGCTGCGTGAGCACCGCGACGAGCACGTCGCAGGCGTCGCGCACCAGCGCGGCGCGGTGCCAATTCTCCCGCAGGGTGCCGTCGATGTCGGGCGTATCGAGCAGCACGAGCCGCTCCGGCTGGCGGCCGCCGGCATCCTCGCGCCACACCAGCCGGTCGTCGTTGCCCGTGGCGTCCGGCCCCAGCGCGATGGCGTCCTCCTCGCTCGTCCAGGCCGCCGGCGCGAAGCCGGGAAACAGCGCCGCCAGGTCGATCCGGGCGGCGAGTCCCCGCGGCAGGCTGGCGACCGGATGCCGCGTGCGGGCCGCTTCGGGCACCGAGCGGCTGATCTCGGCTCCCACGAGGGTGTTGGTGACGAGGCTCTTGCCGGTATTGGTGCCGCCGCAGACGGCCGCCACGAGGAGCGGCTCCCGCGACACCTGCGGCCGCAGCTTGCCGAAAAGCGCGCCATGCCAGTCCGCCGTCCGCGGGTCGGGAGCGCCGACGGCCGCCGCGAGCGGCTCCAGTGCGTCGATCGCGCCGCAGAGGTCGCCGACGCCGCCGGCCCACGCTGCGAAGCCCGTTCCGGGGAGAGATGTCATCGCGCTACACTTCGACCGAAAAGCGTCTAAACTGCATGGTCCGGCCCGAGTTCTAGTCTGTCTTCCAGGGTCGAATGCCGCAAACCCGGCCACGGGTGCGGCACATTCGCTCCGCCATCCAGCCGCCGCCGTCATGCTCGAACGTCGCCCCATCTTTCCCGGTGTCATCGAGATGAACCACCAGGCAGGCTGGCGGATCGGCTGCAACGTCTACCTCGTCTACGACGACCGCGACTGGGCGCTCATCGACATCGGCTACGAGGAGAGCGTCGACGAGATCGTGGAGATGATCCGCGAGCTCGACTTCCCGCTCTCGCAATGCCGGGCCCTCGTGGCCACGCACGCCGACGTCGACCACATCCAAGGGCTCGCGAAGGCGAAGGGCATCCTCAAGGCGCCGGTGCTCGCCCATCCCAAGGCGGTCGAATCGCTGGAGTCCGGCGACCGGATCAAGACGTTCGCGGAGATCGCAGCCCAAAACGTGCACATGGATCTGCCGACCGTGAAGGTCGACCGTCAGGTGGTGGACGGCGACTTGATCGAGATCGGCGGCCGCCGGCTCGAGGTCTGGCACACGCCGGGCCACACCGACAGCCAGCTCGCGTTCCGCCTGGAGAACCTGCTGCTCTCGGGCGACAACATCTACCGCGACGGCTCCGTGGGCGCGATCGACGCGCACCACGGCAGCGACATTCCCTCGTTCATCACGTCGCTCGAGCGGATCGCCGCCAGCGACGTCGAATGGCTCCTTCCCAGCCATGGCCCGATCTTCCGCAAGGACGACCGGCTCCTGGCGGCCACGCTCGAGCGGCTGCGCGGCTATCTCAAGCTGGCCGACTTCGGCACCTGCGCCCCACACTGGCCGCTGATCGAGGAATGGGACCGGGAGTTGGCCGAGGGCCGGCCGCCGGCGGCGGCCCGTTGACCGCGGCCAGCCGCACACTCTGGGCAAGCCGGGCGAAAGCTGTCCGGCGTGGGGTGGATTTTCCGTGAAGGCGGGTCGCGCGGGCGTCCGATACATCTCCCGGGACCGGGATCTTCAGGGGGACATCCGATGACACGGCACAGATGGGCCGCGGCGTACGTCGCCGGGGCGATCGCGATCGGCGGACTGCTCACGCCGCGAGAGGCCGCAGCACAGCCGCCGGCGGCGGGCCAGCAGGCCTACGGCTACCAGTGGGGCAATTCGTACAACGCCACCGACTGGAACCGGTTCTACCACTATCCCTACGTCTGGTATCCGCAGAACTTCTACGCGGACGGCTACTACCAAAGCGCCAACGACCTCTACTACCGCTATCCGCAGGAGATGCGGGTGCCCGTCTACAACCGGGCGTGGCAGAACGACTATCCGAAGTCGCGCCGCTATTACCAGGGGCACCACTTCAACCTCGACGTGTTCTGACTTCACGCCTGCCGGGCCATCCATGGCCCCGGCAGGCTTGCGGCCGCGGGGCCATGCACGGCATGGCCCGACGGCCGGGCGGTCGCACCTCCGGGCGACCGTGGCCGCCGCGCTCGCGGCGGCGGGAGGCACGCCCGCTGGCGCTGCCGACCAGAAGCCGCCGAAGGCCCGTCCTCATGCGAAACGCGGCATCCTGCCGTTTTCGCTTGGCGAGCGCCCGCTCGTTGGTGCAGCGCGTCGCATCCATGCGACGCTGCACCGGCAAAAAGCAACCTCTCCGCTCTCTCCCGCAGCTGAGTGAAGCTGCATCCGTGAGGGGCTGCCCGTGCCCCGGGAGCCGGCGTAGATGACCAGCGCAGGCATGGATGCCGGAGCGCAGTCATCTCCGAGTGAGCGGAGGCCTGGAGGGCCGGAGTGAACGTCCGGCGATGGGGCACGGGCAGCCCCGAACCGCCGCCCAAGCCTTCGCATGACGCCGTCGCCAGACCGTGGACAACGCGGATGCCATGTGGCGCAGCGAACGTCCGGCGACGGGGCGCGAACAGCCCCGAACCGCCGCCCATGCATGCGGCTTTGGTCGCCCGAGACGGACCGTGCTACGGTGTTGCCCCAAGGAGCCGCCCATGCACGAACCGCCCGCGCAGCATCCGCCGTTCACCGACGACCGCGAGGCCGCGCGGTGGTGGCTTGCCAACGTCTACGCCGGCGACGACGCCGTGCAGCTCACGCCGCGGGCCGTGATCACCGGCATGCTGATCGGCGGCGTGATGTCGATCTCCAACCTCTACGTGGGCTTGAAGACCGGCTGGGGGCTCGGCGTCACGATCACGGCGTCGATCATCGCCTACGCGCTCTTCACGTTCCTCGAGCGGATCGTGCCGGCCTGGCGGAACAGGCCGTTCTCGACGCTCGAAAACTACACGATGTCGAGCGCCGCCAGCGCCGCCGGCTACATGTCGAGCGCCGGGCTGGTCTCGGCCCTGCCGGCGCTCTACCTCACCACCGGCCGGCTCATGCAGTGGTGGGAGATCATGCTCTGGCTGGGGGCGCTCTCGATGCTCGGTGTGTTCATGGCGATCCCGCTCAAGCGGCAGCTGATCAACGTCGACCAGCTCCCCTTCCCCTCCGGCATCGCGACGGCCGAAACGCTCCGCAGCATGCACTCGTCGGGAAGCGGCGCGGTCGCGAAGGCGCGATCGCTCTTCGCGGCTGGCGTCGTCGGCGCGGTCATCGCGGTGTGGCGCGATCTTTTCTCGCAGGTGAAGTGGCTGGCGGCCTGGGCCTTCCCGGCGGAGATGCCGTTCCTGCCCACGGCCCTCGGCCGCGAACTGCTCACGAAATACACGATAGGGATCGAGGGCTCGCTGATCATGCTGGCGGCCGGGGCGATCATGGGGCTGCGGGTGGCGGCGTCGATGCTCATCGGCTCGATCATCTGCTTCGGCGTGATCGGGCCGATCCTCGTGGAGAAGGGGATCGCCGAGCCGGGCTACCGGGGAATCGTGTCGTGGGTGCTCTGGCCCTCGACGGCGCTGATGGTCACCTCGGGGCTGCTCTCCTTCGCGCTCAAGTGGCGGACGGTGCTGCGGGCCTTCGGCGGGGTCTCCCGCATCTTCGGCGGCCGCCGTGGGCACGAGGCCGTCGACGATGCGCTCGCCCACGTCGAGGTGCCGGTGTCGTGGTTCGTGGCTGGCGTCGGCCTCGCCGGCACGGCCTGCGTGCTCCTGGGCCACGTCCTCTTCGGCATCACCTGGTGGATGGGCGTGCTGGCGGTGATCGTCACGTTCCTGCTCTCGATCGTGGCCGCGCGGGCCACGGGGGAGACCGACATCACCCCGATCGGCGCGATGGGAAAGATCACGCAGCTGCTCTACGGCGTGATCGCCCCCTCGAACATCACGACGAACCTGATGACGGCCTGCATCACCTCGGGGGCGGCATCCCACGCTGCCGACCTGCTCACCGACCTGAAAAGCGGCTACCTGCTCGGCGGCAACCCGCGGAAGCAGACGATCTCGCAGCTCTTCGGCGTGATCGCCGGCACGGTCATCTCGGTGCCGGCCTACCTCTTCGTGGTGCAGGCCAACCCGGAGCGGCTCGGTTCGCCCGAGCTACCCGCCCCCGCCGCGAAGGTGTGGGAAGGTGTGGCACGGCTGTTGGCGAAAGGGCTCGACGCCCTGCCGGCCGGGGCGCTCACGGCGATCGCGATCGGCGCCGCGCTCGGCGTCGCGCTCACGCTCCTCGAGGAGTTCGCCCCGAAACGATGGAAGCCCTGGATCCCGTCGACGACGGGTCTGGGCATCGCGGGCGTGATCCCGGCCTTCAACTCCATCGCGATGTTCGCCGGTGCGCTCATCGCCTGGCTGGCGGCGAAGGCGGCCCCCAAGGCCGCCGATGACTACACCGTGCCGGTGTCGAGCGGCCTGATCGCCGGAGAGTCGCTGATGGGCGTGGCGATCATCCTGTCGATTGAAATCGCCAAAGTCGCCGGCTGGTGGGGCGGGTGAGCGGCGACCGTCTTCGGCGGAAACGCCGGATCAGGCCACGGCCCGCTTGAGATTCTCGTCGATCGCCGCCAGGAAGTCCTGCGTCGTCAGGTGCGGCTGGTTCGGGCCGACGAGGATCGCGAGATCCTTCGTCATTTTCCCCTGCTCCACCGTCTCGATGCAGACCTTCTCGAGCGCATCGGCGAAGCGGGTCACAGCCGGCGTGCCGTCGAGCTTGCCGCGATGGGCCAGGCCGCGGGTCCAGGCGAAGATCGAGGCGATGGGGTTCGTGCTCGTCGGCTTGCCCTGCTGGTGCTGCCGGTAGTGCCGCGTCACCGTGCCGTGGGCCGCCTCGGCCTCGACGGTCTTGCCGTCGGGCGTCATCAGCACGCTCGTCATGAGGCCGAGCGACCCGAAGCCCTGGGCGACGATGTCGCTCTGCACGTCGCCGTCGTAGTTCTTGCAGGCCCAGACGTAGCCCCCCTCCCACTTGAGCGCCGAGGCCACCATGTCGTCGATCAGCCGGTGCTCGTAGGTGATCCCCTTCGCCGCGAACTCCTGCCTGAACTCGGCGTCGAAGATTTCCTGAAAGATGTCCTTGAACCGGCCGTCGTAGGCCTTGAGGATCGTGTTCTTCGTGGAGAGATAGACGGGATAGTTGCGGGCCAGGCCGTAGCGGAAGCTCGCCCGGGCGAAGTCGCGGATCGAGTCGTCGAGGTTGTACATCGCCATGGCCACGCCCGGCGACGGGAAGTCGAACACGTCGAACTCCATCGGCTTCGAGCCGTCGGCCGGCGTGAAGGTGAGCGTGAGCTTCCCCGGGCCGGGGATCTTCGTGTCGGTGGCGCGGTACTGGTCGCCAAAGGCGTGGCGGCCGACGACGATCGGCTTGGTCCACCCCGGCACCAGCCGCGGGATGTTCTTGATGATGATCGGCTCGCGGAAGATCACGCCGCCCAGGATGTTGCGGATCGTGCCGTTGGGGCTCTTCCACATCTTCTTGAGGCTGAATTCCTTGACGCGGGCCTCGTCGGGCGTGATCGTCGCGCACTTCACGCCCACGCCGTACTGCTTGATGGCGTTGGCGGCGTCGACCGTGACCTGGTCGGCGGTGGCGTCGCGGTTCTCGATCGACAGGTCGAAATAGCGGATGTCGACGTCGAGGTAGGGCAGGATGAGCTTGTCCTTGATGAACTGCCAGATGATCCGCGTCATCTCGTCGCCGTCGAGATCGACGACCGGTCCCGCGACCTTGATCCTGCCTGCCATGCTGAAGCTCCTGCTGCGAAGTGAACGATCCCGGCCGCCTGCCAATCCGCCTATTCGGCCCGTGTTGTACCACTCCGCCGCGGGGATTTCATGCCTCCCACGTCACGCCACCAGCGCGGCGAGGATGTCGGCGGCGGTGTCGACCTGCGCGAGCTCGATCCATTCGTCGGCGGTGTGCGCCTGCGCGATCGAGCCGGGCCCGAACACCATGCAGGGCACGCCCGCAGCGGCGTAGATGCTGGCGTTGGTGCCGTAGCGGGCGGCGATCTGCTTCGCCGTGATGCCGCGTCCCGCGGCTGCGGCCACGAGCCGGTCGAACCACGTGCGGTCGGCCATCGCCGGCAGCCCGCCGCTCTCCAAAAACGGCTCATCGTGCTCGATGCGGGCGGTGCCGCAGGCCGCGGCGATCCGCTCGATCACCTCGGCCCGCGCTGCCTGCGGCGATTCGCCCGGCACGACGCGGCGTTCGAGCTCGAGCACGACCAGGTCGGGCACGAGGTTCACGCCCATGCCACCGCGGACGGTGCCGAGGTTGAGCGTGGGCGGCCCGCAGGGATGGCCGGGGTTCCGTGCGAGCAGCTCGCGGGACAGCGACTCGATCGCCTGGATCGCGCGGCCGGCGTGGTGGATCGCGTTGTCGCCCCGCTCGGGGAAGGCGCTGTGGCAGGCCCGGCCGTGCACCCGCGCCCGCCAGCGGACGGCCCCCTTGTGCTGCGTGACGATGTCGAGCTCTGTCGGCTCTGCCACGATGGCCGCCACGGGCGGCCCGCCGCAGAGCTCCCTCGCCTGCCGGTCGGCGGCGGAGAGCCCGTCGGCGTCCGGGTGCCAGAGACGGGCGACCGCCCGCGCGCCGGAGAAGCCGAACTCCTCGTTCACCGTCGCCGCGAAGACGACGGTGGCTCGCCGTGGACGGCCGGCGGCCCGCAGCCTGTCGATCGCCACGAGCATCGCCGCCATGCCCCCCTTCACGTCGCAGGAGCCGCGGCCGGAGAGCCGGCCGTCGCGGACGGCGGGCGCGAAGGGCTCGATCGTCATGCCGTCGGCGGGCACGGTGTCCTGATGCGCGTCCCACAGGAGCGTCGGCGCGTCGGGCTCGGTGGCATCGAGCCGGGCGATGACATTGTCACGGCCCGGCGAGACGGGCTGCCGCACCCACGACAGGCCCGCGGCCATGAACCGCTGCACGAGGTAGTCGGTGACCCGGCCCTCGAGGTAGTCCGGACCGGAGACGTCCCTCCCCATCGGGTTGATGCTCGGGCGGCGGACGAGATCTGCGAGCGTGTCGATGTGGTCTGCCATTGCAGCCACACTACCAAACGTTCGGAAAAACCGGTGCGAATCAGGGACGGGCCGCGTTCAGGGGCTGTTCCCGCGTGGTAGAATCTTGGGTGCGCGTCGGCAGGATCGCTCGCCGCTGCGCCCCACTCGAACATTCCGGAAGCCGCCGATGCCCCCTCTCCCCCACCCGTCCGGCCCACCGGGTCGTACCGTGCCCGTCGGCGCCGCGCTGCCTGCGGGCCTGCTCCTCACGATGCTGATCGGCATCGCTGCGGACCGCTGCTCGGCCCAAGCGCCGGGAGGCCGTGTGGCCGAGGCGTCGCCGCGGCAGGCCGACGAAGCGGCGGTCCGCGCGGCCGCGCAGGCCTACCTCGACGCGCTCGGCCGCGGCGACGGTCAGGCGCTCGCCGCGATGTGGACCGTCGATGGCGACATCGTCGACGACGACGGTCGCGTGATGAACGGCCGGGAGACTGTGGCGGCCACGGTGCCCACGGATGCCGCGGCACGGCCGAAGTTCGATCTCCGTGAAACGAGTCTCCGATTTCTCTCGACCGACGTGGCTCTCGAGGACGGCGAGGTACAGGTGACGCCGCCGGGGTCCACCACGGTCCACACGGGCCACTTCACGGCCCTCTGGGTGCGGCAGTCCGGAGCGTGGAAGCTCGCGGGCCTGCGCGAGTCGCGGATCGACGGGTCTGCCGACGCGCCGAAGCTCGCGGACCTCGCGTGGATGCTGGGCGATTGGACGGTCGTGGACGAGCCCACCGGAAGACAGCCGGCAGCGGCCGACGGCGGAGGGCCGGGCGGCGGGAACGAGCGGCCTGCGATGGAGGTCTCAGTCCGCTGGGACGAAGGCCGCGCGTTTCTCGTGCGCGAGATGAAGATCGTGCGCAGCACGCCCGCGGGGCCTTCGTCCACGGCGCACATCACGCAGCGGATCGGCTGGGATCCGCTCTCCAGGCAGCTCCGCTCGTGGTCGTTTAGCAGTGACGGCGGCCATGCCGAGTCGACCTGGACCCGCGAGGGAGACACCTGGATCGCCCGGGCCACGGCCGTCATGCCGGACGGCTCGCAGACCTCGTCGCTCAATCTCTACACCTACGACGGAGTCGACCGCTACACCTGGAGGTCGCTGCCCACCCACGTCGGCGGCGAGCACCTTCCGCAGGTGACGATGACGATGGTGCGGAAGAAGGGGGGCGACGGCAAATGATGGCACGAACCTTTTCGCCTCTGGCACCACGTTCGTCGGGCAGCGTTGCGACGGCGGTGACGTGCTTCGCGGTCGCGCTGCTCGCCGGTGTCGCGGCGGTGTCGCCGCTGGCGCTTGGTCAACAGACGGCCCAGCAGAAGCCCGAGCAGAAGCCGGTCGCAGCCTCCGCAGGTCTGGCGCAGTCCTCCTCGGCGACCGCCGTCGACGTCGATGACGACGATCGCGGCGAGGATCTGGTGAAGAAGGCGGAGATCATGAACAGCCCGCGGTGGCGGCGGGCGATCTTCGAGCTGGGCGAATGGCTCTCGTCGCAGGAGATCTACACGTCGGCCCAGGTGCGAGGGATCAAGGCCGACTTCAACCGCAAGGTGGCAAAGATGTCGTCGCACGACCTCGAGTACCTGCTCGACGACCTCGACGCGAAGTTCAAGATTCTCGACACGCCAGAGGCCCGTGACGCCCGATCGTGGGTGGGGCAGTATCTCGCGGTGATGTCGGATCAGAGGCGGGCCGAGGCGCTCAAGGACGTGCCCGATGTCGTGGGCATGACGGCCGGTCAGCTGCAGATGGAGATCCAGAAGATCGAGCAGAAGCGGGCATCGCTGCAGCGGCAGCAGGCCGCGTTCGAGCAGGGCCGCGACCAGCTGGTGCAGCAGGCGCAGATGGCCCGCCAGCAGACGGCGCAGGCGTCGGCGGCCGCGATGAGCCAGGCCGCGGCGTCCTACTCGCCCTACCGCAGCAGTGGTGGCGGAGCGGGCGGGAAGCCGCCGTTCTCCGACGTGGGGGGGAGCGGCATGTCGATCGGCGTCGGCCCGATGGGCGCCTGGATCGGCATCAACGTGGGCGGCTTCTAGAGTTGAGTGCATGACGTCGGCAGCGCCGCCGCGGCGTGCGGCCCCCGGTCGCGACGAAGGTGCCGTACCAGTCATTGACTCCCTCCAGCTCCCCTGCCTATCCTCGCTCTGTTGGGGGATGGCCGCACGGAGCGTCGAGTGGCCAGACCACGCTCATACCGCCCTCCACGAGTGGGGGTTGCCATCGTGCGTTTTTCTCCGGGCAACACGCCGCGGCATCGACGCCGCTCGCAGAGCCGCATTGGCGTGGAATCGCTCGAACCTCGGGCGATGCTCGCCGTGAGCGGGATCGAGCAGTACTTCGTGTATGCGCTCAACCGGGCCCGTCACGCGCCCGGCGCGTATCAGGCCGAACGAGCACTTACCGTCGACCTCTCGTACGTGCAGCCGAGACCCCCACTAGCGATCAACTCGCAGCTCATGAACTCCTCGGAGTTCAAGAGCACCGAAATGGCCACGCTCAATTATGCGGGTCACACGTCGCCCACCGGCGAGACCCCCAACCAACTCGTCCGCAGGCATGGCTACGACCTTCCGTACTCGCTCTCCATAGGCAACGCGACATACCAGTTGCCAACGAGCGGAAATCAAGTCGAGTCCATCGCTGGCGGGTATCCGACGGCCGATGAGACGCTCGAGGCCCTCATCGTGGACAAGAACACGTATCCGCCGGGCCACCGCATCCATCTGCTCGGCATCGACGCCTTTCCCGCGGCAGCTCGCGAAATCGGTGTCGGATATGCGTCCAACAGCCTGAGCAGCTTCACGCACTACTGGGCCATTCATGCCACGCAATCCAACGACACCGGCCCCTATCTCACCGGCGTCGTGTTCGCCGATGGCAATGGAAACAGCCTGTTCAATGCGGACGAAGGTATGGGGGGCGTGACGGTGACGGCCGTCGGCCCGACGGGAACGTTTACCGCCACCTCGATCTCGGCTGGCGGCTGGACGATGAAGGTGCCCGCCGGAGCGTACATCGTCACCGCGTCGGGCGGCGGGTTCGCTGGCACCAGCTCCGCGGCCATCACGGTCGGCACCGACAACGTGGAAGTCGACTTCCTGTCAGGCCGTGCACAAGCTTGGGTCAACTTCACACAGTATGCAAACGCCGCCCCGGTGCTGGCCGTGACGTCCGCGCCGAGCCTGCCGCCGGTGGTGATCGGATCAAGTGACCCGCAGGGCGCGACGGTCAGCTCACTGCTGGGGACGGCCTTCAGCGACGCCAATCCGCTCGCCTCCCGAGGCATCGCCGTCACCGCCGCAACACCCGGCACCGCGTCCGGTGCATGGCAGTACTCGCTCGACGGCGGGGCGACATGGGTCGCGTTGGCCTCCCCGACAGCGACGGCGGCAAGGCTGCTCCGCGCCCAGGATCTGCTCAGATTCCTCCCCGCCATCGGCTCGGCACCTGGCACCGCGAATCTCTCCTACCGCGCGTGGGATCGGACGAGCGGCGATGTCGGTGCGACGGCCGACACGAGCGTGTCCGGAGGCAGTTCCGCTTTCAGCACCGCGATCGCCGCCGCCACGGCTGCCGCTGTGGCATCGAACACGGCGCCGATGCTGGATGCCTCCGGAGGCAGAAACCTCGACCCGGTCGCTGAGGACTCGGCCACGCTGTCCGGCACGACTGTGTCCCAGATCGTGGGCACGGCGTTGCGCGACATCGACCCCGGCACGCCGGCGGGCATCGTGGTATTCGCCACCACGGGCACCTCCGACGGCACATGGTCCTACTCGCTCGACGACGGGCTGACGTGGACATCCGCGGGCATTGTGTCGGATTCGAGCGCGATCCCGCTGCGGGCCGGTGATCGGCTGCGCTTCGTGCCGAATGCCGATTTCAACGGATCGGCGACGGTGTCCTACCGCGGATGGGACCAATCGGCGGGCCGCGCCGGCGTGCGGGTAGACCTCACAGCCGTCGGAGTGGTCGGGGGCGCCGGCCGCTGCAGTACGGCGACGGCCACGGCCACGGCTGCCGTGACGCCCGTGAACGACAGCCCGGTCTACGTGGCGGGCCGGTCGACGCTGCGGCTCAAGCCGCTCGGCATCAACCCTTCGTTCGACGCTGCCGCGAGCACGACGGTTTCCGACCTTCTGGGCAACTGCGTGACCGATGTCGACGCCGCAGCCGTCGCAGGCATCGCCATCATCGGAGTCGGCTCCGGAGGTTCGTACTGCTGGAGCACCGACGGAAACGGTTGGGGCGGGGGTACCGTCTCCACGGCATGCGTCACCCTGCTCCGCGGCACCGATCGGCTTGGGTTCCTGCCGGAGAGAACTTTCTCAGGCGAATCCACCATCACGTTCCGGCTCTGGGATCAGACCAGCGGAACCGCGGGGTGGAACCATGCCGATCTTTCCAATCCGAGCCAGTCGACAGGAGGCTCAAAAGCATTCGGTGCCGACGTCCTCACGGCTCGCATTTTCGTCGGCGCGACGGACGCGCCGCCGACGGCTGCGTTCGGCAGCGTCATCCGCGGGACGGACGGGCGGAGCGTTGCATCAGTACCGGTCACTTTTTCGCGAGCCGTGGAGGGTTTCGATGTCGGGGATCTTCGCCTCGTCCGCGACGGCGCACCGGTGTCGCTGGCAGGTGTGACGTTGGCGGGATCAGGCGGCTCGTTCGTGATCGGCAACCTGGGGGAGGCCACGTCAACCTCCGGCGGCTGCACGCTAAGCATTCTCTCGCGAGGGTCGGGCATCACCGATGCCGTCGGTGTTCAGCTCGCGAGCGATGCGACGGCGTCGTTTTCCGTCGTGGCTGCATCGTCTCCGCCGACGGATCTTGGCCTTTCATCGACGTCGCTCGCCGAGAACAACGTCCCGGGAGCGACGATCGGCATTTTTTCAACGGTCGACCCCGACGCCGGCGATTCGTTCACCTACTCTCTCGTCGCCGGCACCGGCTCCGCTGACAATGCCTCGTTCACCATCAACGGCACCAAGCTGCTCGCCGCCGCGCCCTTCAACTACGAAACCAAGAGCAGTTACTCCATTCGCATCCGCTCTACCGATCAGGGTGGCCGGTTCACCGAAAAGGCCTTCACGATCCGCGTCACGAACGTCAACGAAGCCCCCGCAGACGTCACCCTCTCTTCGACAAGCATCGCCGAGGACAACGCTGTCGGTGCCGTCGTCGGAACGTTTTCCAGCGTCGATCCCGACGCCGCCAACTCCTTCACCTACTCCCTGGTGGCCGGCAACGGCTCGACCGACAACACCTCCTTCACGATCAGCGTCAACAATCTGCTCGCTGCCGTGCCTTTCAACTTCGACTCGAAGGACAGCTACTCTATCCGCGTCCGCTCCACCGATCAGGGCGGTCTGTCCGTGGAAAAGGTCTTTGCGATCGACATCAGGAACCTCGATCAGCCGATCGCTGCGCCGACCGTTTCCGCCCCGGCTTCGTTCGTCGTCCGCGAGGACACACGGACCGGACTGCTGTTCGCCGGCGCACCCTTCAACGCTGTCCAGCCGACGTCGACCACCTTCGTGACCGTCGGCCTGAAGCTGCTCGACGGCTCGCTCTCGGCAACGACGGCCAACGGCGTCACCGTCGCCGGCACGCCGCTCGCCCGTACCTTCACCGGCACCATCGCCGCGCTCAACGCCTACTTCACGACGTCGCCCGCCCGCATCACCTACACACCCGCAACCAACAACACGGCCGACCGAACGCTCGCCATCACCATCAGCGAGCCTAACGGCATCTCCACGCTCTCCAGTTCCGCCACCACGCGGCTGGTTTTCACCCCGGTCAACGACGCGCCCACGCTCAACGTGCCCGCCGCTTTCAAGGTCACAGAAGACTTCGCGGGCAACCTCGCCTGGCTCTCGACCCCCACACCCTTCGCGGACGTCGACTCCCCCACACTCACGGTCACGCTCGCCGTCCAGGATGGCGTCATCTCCGCCTCCGCCGGAACCGGCGTCACCATCGGGGGCAGCGGCACCGCCCGCACCTTCACCGGCACGCCCGCGGCACTCAACACGTATTTCAAGATGCTCGGCAAGATCGCCTACACCACCGCCAAGGACAACACCGTCGTCCGGACGCTCACCACCACCGTCTCCGACGGGAGCCTCGCCGCTACCAGGACCTCCACCATCTCCATCACGCCCGTCAACGACCCGCCCACGATCAAGGCCATCGCCACGCTCGCCGGGGCCGTCGCCAACACGCCCCTCGAGATCACCTACGACGCACTCCGGTCCGCCACCAACGCCACCGATCCGGATGGCGGCAGCCCCAAGCTGATGATCACCAAGATCGACTCCGGCACTCTGCAACGCTGGAACGGCACCGCCTGGGTCGCCGTCTCCACCTCCTCGACGTCGCCCATGCCGGCCAGCCTGCTCGCCTTCGGCCAGAAGCTCCGCTGGACCCCTCCAGCCGGAGTCTCGGGTGACCGACTCGCGTTCAAGGTCAAGGCCTGGGACGGCTCCCTCGCCTCCTCGACCATCGCCCAGATCGTCGTCAAGGTCGCGTAGCCGATGCGGCCCGCGTTGACCGACTGGCGTCGCCTACCCCCGTTTCCCGGCCAAACCCGGCCGACTCGTCGGCGCCGGGCGGCCAAGGTATAACTCTTGCGGTCGTGACGGCCGTCCGGCGAACCGAATTCCGCTGGCCGCCCCCGGACGCGGCCTTTTTTGTGAGCCGACTTCGTGAGAAATTTCACGAAGTGGCTTCTTTCGGCTGCTTTGTAGGATCGCGGCTCCCAACGGGAGCCTTGAAAGCCCCTCCCCCCTCCCCTCTCCCCGACACCATGGACGCCATCCTTCCCGTCCTGCTCTTCGTGGCCATCGCGGCGGCGGTGTCTGTGGGCTTGGTCGTCTTCGCCCAGCTGGTCGGCCCCCGGCGGAGCGGTGCGGTCAAGGAAATGCCGTACGAGAGCGGCATGGACCCGATCCACGACACGCGCCGCCGGTTCGACGTGCGGTTCCACCTCGTGGCCATCACCTTCCTCGTCTTCGATGTCGAACTGCTCTTCCTCTATCCCTGGGCGGTCGCCAGCCGGTCCGCGGCGGGCATCGACGCCGCCGTGGCCGACGGCCTGGTCTCCTGCCGGGGTCTGGTATTCGCCGGGGCCATGCTTTTCATCGCCCTGGTGATCGTCGGCTTCGCCTATGACTGGCGCAAGGGGGTGTTCCGATGGCGGTAAGCACGTCGGGAGGCTCCGGCAAGATCGAACTGCCGGAAAACGTTTTCGTGAGTCGGCTCGACGAGCTGGCCAACTGGTGCCGCAAGAACAGCCTGTGGCCGATGCCCTTCGCCACGGCCTGCTGCGGCATCGAGCTGATGGCCACCGGCGCGAGCAAGCACGACCTGGCCCGCTTCGGCGCCGAAGTCTTCCGCTTCAGCCCCCGGCAGTGCGACCTGATGATCGTCGCCGGCCGCGTGGTGATGAAGATGCTGCCGGTGCTGCAGCGGATCTGGCAGCAGATGCACGAGCCCAAGTGGTGCATCTCGATGGGCGCCTGCGCGAGCACCGGCGGCGTGTTCGACACCTACGCGGTCGTGCAGGGGATCGACCGCTTCATACCGGTCGACATGTACGTGCCGGGCTGCCCGCCCCGCCCCGAGCAGCTCATCCAGGCGATCATCGACCTGCAGGACAAGATTCAGCGGGAGGGCACGATCACGGGCCGCGAGTTCGACACTGCCGGCCGGCAGCTCCGCAAGCGGGCGCTCGTCGAGGCCGACGAACTCCTCGTCGTCGACGCCGCCCGCAACCCCAACGTGCAGCGGCAGCTTTCCGCCGCGGCCCGCCGCTCCTGACTCACCGCACGGCCATCGTCTCCTCCATGCCACACACCCCGCCCCCCGTCGACGACGTCCTTGCCGCGGTCACCGAACGGTTCGGGCCGCTCGAGTCGACGGTGTTCCGCGACCAGACGAGCCTCGTCGTGCCCGAGCCGCAGTCGCTGGAGGTGCTCGGCTTCCTCAAGTCCCGCGGCTTCGACCTGCTCGTCGACGTCACCTGCGTCGACTACCTCGAGTACCGCGGCGCGAAGCACCGCTACGGGCTCGTCTACCTGCTCGCCTCCACCACGACGAACCAGCGGCTCACCGTGCGGGTGTTCGTCGACGATCCCGTCTCCGCCGCCGAGCGGGGGCCGACCGTCCGCAGCGTCGTGGGGCTCTGGCAGGCCGCCGACTGGCTGGAGCGCGAAGTGTGGGACCTCTTCGGCATCCGCTTCGCCGGCCATCCGGACCTGCGCCGGCTCGTGATGCCGGAGGAGTTCACGGCCCATCCGCTTCGCAAGGACTACCCGCTCCAGGGCCGCGGCGAGCGGCACAACTTCCCCGTCATCACCCGCGACCACAGCTGAGCCTCGGCCCCCGAGGCCGTCGCCCCACACGCCATGTCCATCGCTCCCGCCGAGTTCACGACGTCGACCGCCGCCGCGGGCGCAGCGCAGTCCGAGGACTACCTCTGGACGCTCAACTTCGGCCCGCAGCACCCGGCCACCCACACCACGCTGCGGCTCGTGCTCAAGCTCGACGGCGAGCGGGTCGTGGACGCGATGCCGGAGATGGGCTACCTGCACTCCGGCTTCGAGAAGATCGGCGAGCACCTCACCTACAACCAGTACGTGACGGTGACCGACCGCATGAACTACATCTCGCCGATGGCCAACAATGTGGCCTGGCACCATGCGGTCGAGAGGCTCCTGGGAATCGAACTGACGCCCCGCTGCCGCACGATCCGCACGATCATCGCGGAGCTGGCGAGGATCAGCGACCACCTGCTCTCCAATGGGGCCGTCGGCCTCGACACAGGTGCCTTCACCTTCTTCCTCTACGCCTTCTACCAGCGTGAGGTGCTCTACGACATCTTCGAGACGCTCTGCGGCGCCCGCTTCACCAACAGCTGGACCCGCGTGGGGGGCGTGTCGCAGGACTTCACGCCGCTGGTGATCGAGAAGATCCGGGCTTTCGTGAAGACCTTCCCGAAGACGCTCGACGACATGGAGCGGCTGCTTACACGCAACCGCATCTTCGTCGACCGCACGAAGGGCGTAGGCGTGCTCTCGAAGGAGGAGGCGACGAACGCCGGCGCGACCGGTCCGGTCGCCCGTGCCAGCGGCGTCACCCGCGACCTCCGCAAGGACGAGCCCTACCTCGCCTACGCCGACTACGACTTCAAGGTCTGCTGCGCCTCCGCGGGCGATTGCTACGCCCGCTACCTCGTGCGGATGGCGGAACTGCGGGAGAGCCTGAAGATCGTGGCCCAGGCGATCGAGAACATTCCGGCCGGGCCGGTGAACGTGGGGATCGACCAGCGGACGGCCCTGCCCACCAAGCAGCAGGTCTACTCCACGATCGAGGGGACGATCTCGCACTTCGAGCTGTCGATGAGCAACCGCGGCTTCGAGGTGCCCTGCGGCGAGTCGTACGCCGCGATCGAGGCGCCCAACGGCGAGTTGGGCTTCTATCTGGTGGGCGACGGCGGCGAGTGCGCCTACCGCGCCCGCTGCCGCCCGCCGTCGGTGCTGCACTTCGCCCTGTTCCCGCAGCTCATCCGCGGCCACACGCTCTCCGACGTGGTGGCGGTGCTCGGCAGCCTCAACATCATCGCCGCGGAGCTGGATCGATGAACAAGGTTCTCCTAGCAGCGACGTCGAGGAAGGGGTTGCACATGCCGTCGAGACGGCGTTGGCGGCAAGCGGAGCCAGGGATGGCGGAGCGCTGCCGGCATCGAGTGAGCGGAGGCCCGGAGGGCTGGAGTGAACGTCCGGCGAGGCGGCAGGGGCAACCCCTTCCGGAACGTGCCTCATGATCGCCCACCGCAAGATCCTCACCGACGAGATGGTCGCGAAGATCGAGGCGCTCGCACCCCGGTATCCCAACCGCCGCGCGCTCACCCTCCCCGCGCTCCACATCGTCAACGCCGAGCTGCGACACGTGCCGCTCGAGGCGGTGGCCGAGATCGCGGCGGTGCTGGGGCTGGCCCCGGCCGAGGTGCAGGACACGCTCACCTTCTACCAGTTCTTCCACCAGGAGAAGCCGCACGGGAAGGTGCGGGCGTTCGTCTGCCGGTCGGTCTCGTGCGCGCTCCGCGGCGGCGACCACCTGCTCGAGCACCTCTGCAAGGCCAACGGCATCGATCCCTACGGCACCACGCCCGACGGCGAGCTCACGATCGAGCCGGCGGAGTGCCTCGGGGCCTGCGACTTCGCCCCCTGCATCCTCGCCAACGACGACCTACTCAAGAACATGACCCCCGAAGCCGCCGCTGCGGCCCTGAAGCAGCCGCGGGCGAAGGCGACCTGACATGCCCCCCTTCAAGCCCGTCCTTCTCGAGGCCGTCGGCGTTCCCGACGGCCACACGCTCGCCAGCTACCGCTCGCGGGGCGGCTACGCGCCGGTCGAGAAGCTGCTCAAGGAGAAGCAGCCGGCCGACGTCGTCGAGATGGTGAAGGCGTCGGGCCTCCGCGGCCGGGGCGGTGCCGGTTTCTCCACGGGGCTCAAGTGGACGTTCCTGCCGAAGGACCATCCGGGCCCGATCTACCTCTGCATCAACGCCGACGAGAGCGAGCCGGGCACGTTCAACAACCGGATCCTGATGGA
>Ga0075471_10000145_pt1 | contig 37022 bp, 40 predicted proteins | sample DEB19_08_DNA_2_FD_74787 | JGI IMG/M metagenome (GOLD analysis project Ga0075471, IMG submission 74787) | Aqueous microbial communities from the Delaware River and Bay under freshwater to marine salinity gradient to study organic matter... | ecosystem: Environmental > Aquatic > Marine > Coastal ...
GCGGTGCGGAGTTCACGCACTGCATCTGCCCATCGTGCGTGGATCGCGTGGCGGCGGATTCGTCCTCGGACGCGCGAGCCTGAACCCGCACGTGCGTGATGCCGGGTTCGTTGCGTTACTCGACGGGCTCGAGCTTCAGCACCACGCCGTCGAGGCTTAGAACAAACTTGATTTCACAAAGTTCTCTATATATTCGGGACCGCTCTGGCCGTCGCCGCCCTGGCGAGCGACACGGCTGAGTAAAGGACGACCACGAGCACCAGCCACCGCAGATCATCGAGCGGCAGCGACTGCACGACCCACGCGGCCACGAGCACGCCCGGAATGCCGCCAAGCGTCAATCCGGCTGCCGCGCGCCGGTCGAATCGCCCGCGCGTAACGAACCGGACGCCGGCGATTGTGGCGACGAACGCTCCCGACCCCATCATGATCGGGAAGGCCGCCCGTGGATCCATGCCCAGCAGGCTGAAGATGATCAAGCTCGGCGCGTAGTTGCCAATGCCAACGGTGAGCAGCGCGCCAAGCACCAGGCTGATCACGACGGCGACGACGAAGGCGGCGGGTGGAAAGGTCGTAGCGCTGCCCCCGCCGGGGATCAGGCCCAGCATTCCGGTGAGCATCAAGACCGCCGCGGCCGTCAGCGCGCCCGCCATCGCAAACCGGATCGTTCGCCGCGACACGGACGCCACCACGCCGGCGCCGATCCAGCCGCCGGTGACGCAACAGGCGATCAACGCCGCCATCTGCGCCGGATTGACGTCGACAACCGTGATGAAGATCATCGCCTGCGCGATGACCGGCAGCGCATGCCCGATCAACAGCGTGCCCGGAATCAGCTCGTCGGGGACGATCCCCATCAGCCTGAACGCCGCGGTCGTGGTTGCGAACGATCCGATGCCGAGCGTATCGAAAAAATTGGTGACGAATCCAAGCGTGATCTGCAGGATGCCCGGCGCGCCCACTGCCCTCGTCGTGCCGCGCCACCACATCACCATCAACAAGAGACCGCTGCCGACCAGCACGCCAAGCAGGATCTGAACAATCGACATCGTGGACGTATAGTACGTGCGATATGTCTACGCCTGAAAGCGCTCGCGAAGACGATGCGTTCGAATTGTTTGACTTGCGGGTCGAGGTCATCGCCGGCGAGCGGCCCATGGTCTGCAGCCACCGCCTCGGCCACGCCTTCGACGTCCACGGCGAAAATCTCGTGTTCGCGGCCCCTTCGACCTTTTCGCTGTACTCGCTGGCTGCCCTGTTGCCCCTGCTGCCCGCCAAGCAGCGGGATACACACGACAATGATTGGATGACGACGGACGCCGACATTGCGTGCCCTGATCCGAACTGCGGCGCCAGGTTCAGGATCACCCGCACTGGCCGCCGGCGATTCCATCACCAGGACGTGACCGCCGTGCCGCTGCCTCCTCGCGTGGACCGATGACTCGGACGCTACTGACGCGCGACTATGACATTTCGCGCGTGCTCAAGGGCGGATGGCAACTGGCAGGCGGCCATGGCGCGATTGACCAGCAAGCGGCGCTTGCCGACATGGACCGCTATGTCGACGCCGGCATCACGACCTTCGACTGTGCCGACATCTATACCGGCGTCGAGGCGCTGATCGGCGAATGGCGCCGGACACGGCCAGACCGCGCCAGAAACGTCCAGGTCCACACCAAGTACGTGCCTGATCGCGATCGGCTGCCGACGCACGCTCGTAGCGACGTTGAACGCGGCGTGGATCGATCGCTACAGCGGCTGCGCGCAGAAGCGCTTGACCTGGTGCAACTCCACTGGTGGGACTACGACGTGCCCGGCTATGTCGAGGCGGCGCTGTGGCTGAACCAGCTCCGGCTGGCCGGCAAGGTTCGTCATATCGGCTTGACGAACTTCGACCAGCGGCGACTGAAGGAGATTGTCGACGCAGGCGTCCCGGTGGTGTCTCACCAGGTTCAGTTCTCGGTGCTCGATCGCCGGCCGGCGTCGATGCAATCGTTGTGCGGCGAGCACGCCATCGGCATGCTCTGCTACGGCTCGCTCGCTGGCGGGTTTCTGTCGGAGCGCTGGCTCGGCGTTCAAGTTCCGGAAGGTGAGCTCGAGAACCGATCGCTCACTAAGTACCGGCTGATCATCGACGAATTTGGCGGCTGGCCGCTGTTCCAGCAACTGCTTGAGACATTGCGAGACATTGGTGCCCGTCGCAACGCCGATATTGGCGCCGTGGCCATGCGATGGGCACTCGACCAGCCCGGCGTCGCTGCAATCATCGTCGGCGTGCGTCATGCCGGCCACCTGGCATCGATCGCGTCCGCGCTCGACATGAAGCTGGACGATCAGGATCGATCAGCGATCGCGGCTATCCACGCGCGCGCACAGGGTCCAGCCGGCGATGTCTACGGGCTGGAACGCGTGAAAGGCGGCGTCCACGCGTCGATCATGCGCTACTCACTCAATCGCGAGTGAGCGCCGGCGCTGGCAGATGATCGTGGTCGATTATGACTGGATGGGTGCGAACACGCGATCGACGGTCGGCACCGCCGCGGATACGACGTCAGCTAGTCTGCGGACCGGCGCATGATGCCGCGCCAGGTGTAGTGCTCGATCTCAGGTGGTGGTGCGGTGGTGAGCAACGACACCGCGCCGCCAACGAGGAGTGTCGCCACCAGGCCGAGCGTCGACGGCCACAAAAAACCGATCGACGTGTAGTACGCCACAAGGTACGCGGTGATCGCGCCGACCATTCCGCCGGCCAGTGCGCCGATGCTGGTCGCGCGGGCGCTGAACATCGCCAGCAGGAAGATCCCGAACAGAGGCCCGGCGAAGGAGTTGGTCAATTTGTTGACGATCTCGATGAGATTGCCGATGCCCTCGACATTGGTCGCCATCGTGGTGCCGACGACACCCATGACGACAGTCGCCCATCGCAGCAACCGCACCTGCGCGCGATCCTCGTCGGCATCCGGGGCAGCCGCTTCCGACGCCACACGATCGTGACGCTTGCCGGTAATCAGCCGATTGTAGATGTCCACGATCAGGACCGAGCTGCCCGAGTGGATCGCCGCATCAACACTGGAGAGTGAGGCCGCGAGAATCGCCGCCGTCACCAGCCCCACCGTTCCAGCGGGGAACACATTCGACATGAAGTACGGCAGCATGCGATCTGCCGCCAGGCCCTCAGGCGGTGGCGTGTGCTGGAAGTACGCGAACAGGGCGAGACCAACGAACGTCAGTCCCAACATCCACAACGCATCGCCCGCGGCATTGACGATAAAGGCGCGCCGAGAGTCGTCAGTCGACTTCGTGCTCTGGATGCGCAGTGCCATCGTCTGGTCGGTCGTGTACTGAGCAGCGCGGCCGATGACCAGCGCAAAGAACAATGCCGGAACCGTCATCGGCTGGCGAAAGAACGCGACCACGTTGGCCCAAAGTCCGGTCGCGGCTGGATCACCAAGCGGCACCCAGAGCTGCGTCTTGCCTCCAAGCTGCGCTGCTTCCCAGATTCCCGGCACGCCGCCTGTGGCGGTTGTCGCCACGATCCAGACCGTGACAACGAGTCCGCCAAACATCACGGTGAACTGGATCACGTCGTTCCAGATCACCGCCTGGATGCCACCAAGCATCGTGTAGAGCGTCACCAGGATGCCGGCGACGACGATCATCGTCGTCAGATCCACCTGGCCGCCGGATGTGGCGCTGATGGCCAGGCAGGGCACGTAGAGTGCCGTGGCCATCCAGCCCAGGCGCCACAACACGAAGATGATCGCTGCCAACGTGCGCACGCGCACATCAAAGCGAGTTTCGAGGTACTCGTAGATCGAGTAGACGTGGAGTCGCCTGAAGAACGGGAACACCACCAGCGAAACCCACGGATAGATGAACAGCCACGACAGCACGCCGAGGGCGAGCACCAGGCCGTACTGAATGGTTGCGGAGGGCTGCGTGAGGTAGTCGATGCCGCTGTTCAGCGCCGCCATCAACGACAGCCCGACCGGCAGCCACGACATCCGGCCGCCACCGATCAGGAATGTTTCGAGACTGCTTTGACGGCGAGCGAAGAAAGAACCGATCGCCGCGAGAGCGAGCAGGTACCCAACGATGATGAGGAGATCGAGTGTGGTGAGCGTCGCCACGGAAAGACGAGGACCACAACTTCAATCCCCACAATAATTATCGCCCGATAGGACCGGATCTTCAAGACTGTTTCTTGGGGAAATTGGCCGCTAGAATCGCCGGCCCATGTCAAAACTCTCGAGGGTCGTTTCGCGCCTTCCTCCGGAGACGTTTCACCAGCTGATTCGCCGCCGTGGCCTCGACGCGTCAGGTGAGCTGATCGCCGCCGCAGCGGCGGAGCAGCTCAATGCGGTTCTCGATCTCGATCTGTGGAAGCACTCGCAACCCGGACGCGATCACCTCTTCGACGTGGATCGTTTTGGTGCATGGCTCGAGGTTCTGGCCGACAGTGGCGATTCAATGGCTGCGGGCACCCTGGCTGCAATCGACCAACAAGTCGTGATCGCAGGCCTCATCCGCTACGTGCGCGTGTTTGATCCAGGCATCTTTGAGCCTACTGCGCAGAGTGACGACGAAGCGATCGATCGTCATCATGCGATGCGCGAAGGAGACTCGATCTTCATTGACCGTGTCGAGAGTGACGATCGCTTCGAATGCGAGATTGGTGGCTACATCGTTCGTTCGCGACGGACGGGATCGTGGGATGCGATCGTGTCCCTGTTGATCGCACTCGAAGAGGAGCACACCGACCACTTCCACGAGCTGATGCGCGGCTGCCGAGCGCTGTCGAACTCAAATCCAGAAGCAAGCGGGTTCCACGACCTCCTGCTGGCACCGGAGCAGCACCTTCACGATCTGACGAATCGATCGCGAGCAGCGTCGAGCCGAACGAGGCTTCGCATCGCCGGCTGATGCACGCGCGTTTCTCGAGATGGCACGTAAGCCATCGCTGACGGCGACGATCAATCCGATCGTATCGGCGTACTTCAGGGAGGCAGATACCGGGGCGGAGCATTCGGGTGCGTCGGAGCAGGCAGGTGATCAGCACCTGTTGCCCACTGCCGAAGAGTCCGCTGTGCTGGCGGAGCTGATCGCCGAGGCCCGTTTGATCGAGCAACAGCCCGTGGCGCTGCTTGGTGCGGGAAACTCAGAACACGAGGCTGTACGCTTGCCGCACCTGACGCGGGTGATGTCGCACCTGCGCAGCAGGAATGAAAACCTCTTCATTACGCGTGGCAGCGAACTCGCCTTTCTTGCGAACGCGCTGCTCGAGGGATGCTCGCTTCAGCAGCGACCGTTCACGCCCTCGGAGGCCGCGGCGGCAGCGGCGGACATCTGCAACCGTGGCCTTGAGAACGCGGCGGCCCCGGACTCGTTCCTGGTTGATCACGATCTGGTGAAGGCGTTCGAACTCGGATGGTCGACGCTACATCGAGAGGTCGGCCTGTTCGCAGCCGATCAGCTGATCGCAGTGCTGGCTGATCTCGACGTGGAGAGCGATCTGCGACTCGAGTTCGCAGCGTTTCGTCGAACGCTCATCAGGCACCGAGAGGCCGATGCGCCATGGCGAGCCAGGGACGCATCCGAGATCATCGCGATGCTCGACCCGACGGCCTGGATCAGCATGATGGGATTGCTGGACGAATGCCCGGTCATGGCGGCGGCGCTGACGGCGATCCTCGTTGGCGGGACGAAGACCGTGAGCCCAACGGATTTTGCGTTTATCTCGTCGATGCGGCAGGTCGAGGACGTTCGTCGGTTCGTTCGACGGCTGCCAGAGCTGTTGTCGCGCTAAGGGCGGCCTATTCTCGATTGTTCAGCAGTTCGTCAAACGCCAACGCACCCTTGAGGCGCGCATCGAGTGACTGAATCCTGCCATGCAGGTCATCGTCGCTTGGGAGTCCGCTCTCCGTGGCGATGACGACCTTGTTTTGCGCGGGAGGGCAGCGGTAGACCACGGCGTGACCAAACGCTGTCGCGACCGCCGCGATGTCCTCCGTCATGGATTCGTGTTCGTTGACGTTGAAAGCGACAACGCCACCAGGCGCAAGCGTCTGCTTGAGCCGCTGCAGGAACTCGATGGTCTTGAGTCCCTTGGGCACGCCGGTCGTGTCGGTGTCGCCTGACGGGCGCAGGAACGCATCCATCAAGATCAGGTCGTAGCGATCTGACGTGGATTCGATGAACTTCACGGCGTCGGCGGTATGTATCCGCACATTGCCGCCAGTGCGGGCGCCGAAGTATTGATCGGCGAGTTTCACGACGACAGGGTCGATCTCGACCGCATCGATCTGCGCATCCGGTTCGTAGTGTGTCAGGAAGCGAACCATCGCACCGCCACCCAGGCCAGCGATCAGCACGCGCCGCGGACTCGGCTGATAAAGGTAGCTGGTGAACATTCCACGCGCATACGGCGACTGAAGCGAATGCGGTGCCGACAGGTTGATGCGCGTTTGCACGGCTTCCTGGCCGTTGTCGCGCACGAACGTCAGCAGGCGAATGTCACCGTCGCGACGGATTCGAATCTTCGAGAATGCGGAGGTCTCTTCGTGTTCAAGCGTCCCGAGCGACGCGCCCTGCATCGACCAGAGAATCAAGGCCACGCCGGAGGCGAGTAGTGCGAGCGCAAGCACGGCCGGGGCAACGATGCTCTTCCGGCTCGCCATCGAATCTGCCATTGCGCTCAAGGATATTGCGAGGGCGGCTAAGCTAACAACCAGTGCAACACCAAACCGTCATACTCTTTGCCGCCGCGAGCGTCGCGCTGGGAGCGGCATACATGTACGTGGCCGGCGCGCCGTCGAGCTACATCCTCGTCAATGCCGCTGCCCTCGTTTCCGGTGTGATCGTGGCGCGGCTGGTCAGACCTGCTGCAACGCGCTACCAAACCTTCGCAGGGGCTTTCACGCTGGCCGTCGCCCTGATCTTACTTGCGACGGCGTGGGTAGGGCCGCGCGTTGATGGTGCATCGCGCTGGATACGCCTCGCGGGTCTGTCGCTTCAGCCGAGCCTGGTGCTCTTGCCGCTGGCACTGATGTTCTTCGCTCGGAAGCAAGACTGGCTCTCGTCGATCGGGTTGGCGATCATGGCAGTCGCGCTCGCCCTGCAACCTGATCGTGCGATGGCAGGGACACTCGTCGCTGGGCTGGCGGTGATACGGCTCTATCGTCGCGAGGCCGTGGTCACGATGAACATCGTCGTCGCGACGTGCGCGTTCGCGTCAACGCTCGTGAGAAGCGACCTGGTGCCGCCGGTTCCCTTTGTTGAGCAGGTGCTCCAATCGGCATTTGCGTTCAACGCGGTGGCCGGCCTGGCGATCGTGGCGGCGTTTGGCATCATGCTGACTCCGGCTGTCGTCGGCCTTTCACGGCAGACGGAAGACCCTGCCGGCTACGCCGTGTTCGGCGCGACGTGGCTGAGCGTGATTGCATTCGCGATCATCGGAAACTACCCAACGCCGCTGGCTGGGTACGGCGCGAGCGGAATTGCCGGCTACTGCCTGAGCGCAGCGCTCCTCAGGCAGGGGTCGCCAGCAGCAGGCGATTCTTAGGTGTGACCGTGGCGGGAATGGTCTGCGTTCGCACGCGATAGCCGTGCTGTTCGAGTTTGACGGCACGCATGATGTCGACGGCGAGCGCACCGTCCACCCATCCTGACAGCGCCCCCGGGTCATTGACCTTCAACACGTGACAGCACGGCAGCACTGCAACCCGCGCGCGAGCGGCGAGGGCGCGGTCGATCACCAGGTCCGTCAGCGCACCGCATGCATGGCTCGATACCACCACATCGTCTGGCTGAAGTTCGATCGAATCGAGCGACCTCGCTTCAAACGACACGCGTAAGCGCAGCTGCGGCCAGGTCCGCGACAGCGCGTCGTGCAGCTTGTCGGTAGACGCGGGAAGCGCCGTATCAACCGCCACGGCAGCCGTGGACGTGCCGTCCATGATCATCAGGATCTGCGCGAGCAATCCGTGGCCAGCCGCAAGATCGATGATTCGGCCGCCCCGGAAGACGCGCCGAACCCGTCTCGCGACTTCCCAGGCTTCGTAAAGTTCCTTGCGCGGCAGGCATCCGGCCTCGCAGGTGGCACGCGCGATCCGGTCGAACAGCGTCTCTCCCTGGAAGCGACCGAGATCGTGCTCCGTGAGACGCGCTTTCGAGGACGGCGAGAACATCCCGAGAGTATAGGTGGATCGCGAGGGGCCTTCCCGAAACGCGCGGGCAGGTAATCGGATACGCAGCCGGCGGTGATTCACCAACCCCCGCCAGACTACGCGCCGCCGGCGTGCGAGACCGGCGCGGCCTCGGCTTTCACCCGCCCTTGATAATTGGCCACCGTTGCGAGTCGCATCGCATCCCAACGTTGTCCGCAGCGGTTACATCGCCACGCGCCGCTCGCCGTCTCAGCATGCACCGCATGGCAGAGGAGGCATTGATAGTCAGTCGTCATGCATCATGATGCGACGTTGTGACGCGGCCTGTCTGTCCTGTTCGGCACACGTCCCCGCGCCTGGCGCGACGCTAGTCGTGGAGGACGACGGTGAGGAGGGAGTTGTGGACCTTGATGTCACCGCCGCTGTAGTCGATGAATCCGAGGTCGCGAAACTTGTTCATGAAAAAGTTGACGCGAGACCGCGTCGTCCCGATCATCTCGGCCAGCGTCTCCTGGGAAATCGCCGGTATCAACAGCGGCTGATCCTGCTTGCCGTAGCGCGCCAGCAGCAACAGGTTGCGTGCGAGACGCCTTTCGCTCGAGTTGAACAGCAGGTCGACGAGGTCTTCTTCAACGCGAATGTTCCTCGTCAGCATGTGCGTCAGGAACAACTCTGCGAACGCCGGCTCGGAGTGCAAGAGCGCCTGCATCCTCTCGCGCTCGATGAGCAGGATGCTGCTGGCGGTCATCGCCGACGCCGTGGCAATGCGCCGCGGCTGGTCGGCGAGACACCCTTCACCGAAGAAGTCCCCTCTCGACAGAATGGCAACGACCGCTTCTTTGCCGGTTCGCGACAACACCGACAGCTTGACGCGACCGTGCTGAACGTAGAGAACATCGTCGGCACGATCACCCTGCGCGAAGATCACCGAAGACTTCGCATACTTTCGAATCGCCGGTGTACCGAGCCCCGCATCGACCAGCCACCGCAGGTCGAACGGCGGAGGTAACCGGGCGCCGGCCGATTTGCGCGGTGGCATTCCACATCATCCCACGGGGGCACAGGGTGTGCTGTTGTGAACATCGCCGCCGCTTGAGTCTCGCTAGGATGAGTGCATGACATTTGCGCAACGAAAACAGCTCGTTCTTGCGGCTTGGGTGGCAACCGTCACGATCGTCGGCCTCATTCTGACCATCAGCACGCCCGATCTCTGGATGCTGGTCGCGATTCTGGCGCTTGGCCCGGCCGCAATGGCGAGCTGGTTCTGGAATGCGCCCGAGGCAACCTTGTCCGAACTCATCGCTCGGGCGCGGTCACGGCCCTGAGCGACGTGCGATTGTTTGCGTTCGTGATCTGATTGGAGCCTATGCGATTCCTGGAACACCCCACCGACTCAACCGACAGGCAGCGGTTAGCCATGCCGCCGACGTGTCCAAAATGCGAATCGCCGGATTCGTGCTCGGCGTCCAAGCGTCCAACGCTCGACAATTACTGGCGTTGCCTGCGATGCGGAGAGGTCTGGAATCCCAGCCAGATGGTTGGCGTCTCACAACGCCGCTGGAACCGATAGGGGCCCACAGCGGAGGCGCGCCAGCCGTTCCGTGGTACACTCCGTTCACTGTCTGACCGTCAGCGCTTCACGCTTCCCGCATAAGATCCGAGTTTCTCGCCTCTCCTGCGTTCGTCGCTGAGCATTCCGCTCGAGCCAGCCTTCAGATTTTTTTGCGTCCTCGGGATGCAGGAGTAGTCATGAGCACGAAGTTATATGTTGGAAATCTTCCGTACGACACCAGCGAGTCTGATTTGCAGACGATGTTCGAAGCCATGGGTTCTGTGGACACGGTCAGCGTCGTCAAGGATCGCGCGACCGGCCAGGCTCGCGGATTCGCCTTCGTCGAGATGAGCGATGCGGAAGGCGCGCAGCGTGCGATCAGCGAGCTCAATCGCCGTGACTACGGCGGCCGCAGCCTGACCGTCAACGAGGCCAAACCGATGACCGACCGCAACAACAACGGCGGCGGCGGATTCGGCGGACCCCGTTACCGCTAATCCGTTGAACTAGAAACACCCTACCGCGCGGGCGCGCCAGCGCCCGCGCAACCATCTGGCGCCCGCGCTCGTGTCGAACAACGTCTCTCCAGGAAAGCGACCGAGATCGCGCTCGGTGAGCCGCGCCTTAGAAGAGGGCGAGAACATCGAGTGAGTAGAGGGCGACAAGCGCGCCGCACGGCCCTTGCGCTCTCGCGCCCTTGTCCCTAGAATGAGCCCACCGTTGCGCACTATTGCCGTCGTCAACATGAAGGGCGGTGTTGGCAAGACCACCACAGCCGTTCACATCGCCGCGGGCCTTGTCGCACGAGGCCGGCGCGTGCTGCTGGTCGACGCCGATCCGCAAGGCAACGTTGGCCACATCCTGGGCTTGACGGCGCCGGTCACCATCAAGGAAGTCATGCTGGGAACAGCGCCGCTGCTCTCGGCGATCATTCCCGCCGGCGATCGCCAGGGCCTTTCCGTCATTGTCGCCACGCCGGCGGCTTTCGCCCTCGAGTCGCAGCTGGCCGGCACGGTGCAGCGCGAGACTCTGCTCGCGCGCCGATTGAAGGAATCGACGGCGTTCGACGCCATCATCATCGACTCGTCGCCGGCGATGAACTTGATGACGTACAACGCGCTGCTCTGCGCCGACGAGTTGGTGATGCCGGTTGGCATGGACACGATGGCGCTGGCAGGCGCACGGCAGACGCTTGATGGCGTCAACGAGATTCGTTCGTTGTGGCCCGATCGGCGCTTGCGCCTGGCCGCAGTCGTGCCGACCACGGTGAACCTCAACACGCATGGCAGCAGGGCGGTGCTGCAGGCGCTGCAGGCCGACGCAGAAATGGGGCCCGCGCTTTTCACGCGCGGCATCCGTCAGTGCATCGATCTCACCTACGCGGCGGCTGCACACCAAACAATCTGGGAGTATGCGCCCGGTAGCCGGGCCGCGGAGGATTACGCGGCGCTGGTCGATCATCTTGACGGCACGCACCCCTCGCAGACTGCGACCTATGGCGAAGAAGCGACCGACATTCAACGTTCCGCCCTCTAACGCTACCGCGTCGGCACCACCGGCGGAATGGGTCTATCGAACGGACAGCCCCGAACCCGCGGCGACACCGGCCGAGCAAGCGCTCGCAGTTCTGCCGGAACCTCTGTCTCAGCCCTCGCCCGTCGCGACCCAGCCTGCGGCACAGCGGTCGGCCATGGCGCCGGCGAGCGCGGCCATCATCACCAGGCACTGCCGCTACGCCTCGACTGTCGGCTTCATCCCGATACCGCTGGTCGACATCGCGGCCATCACCGCGATCCAGGTCAAGATGGTCGCCGCGCTCGCCGAGCGCTACAAGCTGGATTTCGATCATCAGCTTGCCAAGGCGCTGGTCGTGTCCGTCGTCGCTGCCATCAGCGGACGGGCCGTTGCGTTCAGGATCGCGCGGCGGTTAATGCAGGCCGTGCCAGCTCTCGGCACTGCGGCTCGGCTGATTGTCGATCCGATGTCAGCCTATGCGGCGACCTGGACGGTCGGGCAGCTGTTCGATCAACACTTCGCCAAGGGCGGAACGCTGTTCGACTTCGATGGCGGAAGCGCCGTCGACGCGAGCAGCCCGATCACAACCTAGCCGACTAAGGCCACAGTCGGGGCTGCTGGCCAAGCGCCGAAGCCTCTGCTGCGCAGTCACGACTGGGCTTGAGGCCCTTGGCCCGAGCCGCCGCAACCTCCTGCTTGGCCTTCGCCAGGTCCGAAAGAAATTCGGGAACCGCGTGCAGCCGCGCCGCCGTAGCAGCGCCCATGATTCGTCCAGCCAACACGTCACTGAACCAGTGCGCGTTGCACACGTTGCGGCTCTCGCCAAAGGACAACCCGCGCGACAGAATTTCGTCCTGCCGATCCGGAACAATCTCGGCGAGGATCATGGCTTGCGACCAGCCAACCGACGTGTGCCCGGATGGAAATGAGCCCTCTTTGCCGAGCGCGTCATAGTCCTCGGGCGTGCAGATGGGCTGCTTGTTCATCAGAAACGGCCGCGGGCGGTTGTAGTGGTCCTTGGCCGCGTACGTCGCCGATCCGGCATCGGTCAAGACCCTGTGCAGGAGCTGATACAAGTACGGCGTATCGGTGGCATTGATCGGGGCATTGATGGCGCACGAGTAGGTTTCGCCCTGATGAGGAAAACTCAGCTTCGAGTCCGAAATCGCCTGGTTCCATCGCGGCGTGCCGCGCATCGCGAAGCTCCGACGAGCCACATCCTCGTCGAAGGCCTGCGCCCCTGGTGAGTTCACGGTCGCCGTTGTCGCCGGCAATGTTGACGGATTGGTTCCGCTCGCCGGCGGTGGCATCAACACCTTGAAACTGTTCGGCAGATTGTTCCGGGGATCGGCGATGTAGCCAACGAGGTAGCCTGAGCCAGGACTCAACTCCGGTACCGGAGCGGGTTTGTCAGTCGGCGTTTGTGCGGCTTGTGAACCTGAAGGCGCGGTCCCCGCGGCAACGAGCATCAGGGCGAACATCAACAAGGCTGCCTGACTTTTCCTGGCGAGATGGATCATGGCTTAAACTCCCGAGCGGATCTTAACAGACTTTACTCTCGAAGTATTCCTGCGGCCCGCAGGCGGCCGGCGGCATCCTCGAATCGATCCAACGGCACATCTTCGCCGACGAACAAGACGTTGTCGTTACGATGCGCCCGGGCTTCGCCGAGGCTTTCCGTCACGACATAGTAAATAACGCGCGTCTCGAATGTCGGACCGATTGGTTGCGCGAACCCGTCGAGGGCCTTGGCGGTCGTGGCCTGGAAATCTGCGCGGTTGCGGGCCCCTGTCGGCCGGACGCCAACCTTCAGGTGATCGAGGCGGTCGAGGTCGCGTCCATGTCGAGCCGCCAGCTGCGCGATGAACAGCCGATCCTGGTTATGGCCGTTGATACGCAAGTTGGCCTCAACGAACCTGATGGCTTGACCACTTGCCGGCAGCAGTAACTCGCCAGGCCGGCCGCTCGGGTTGCTGAGAATGACATCCACCGCCATGAACGCCCGCATGCCATCGGCCGCGACCATGTTCACAAACGGCATCGACAGATTCTGGATGGCTTGCCGGTCGGCGAGCGCGAGTCCGGTGTGGGAGCTGCCGCCCAGAAACCCCGTGTTCTTCGTGAGAAGCTGGCTGCAGACCTCCAACGGCGTCGGCTCGCCCTTCTCGTCGATAAAGAAGGATGCGCAAAGGGTTTGATTCCAGTTGACCCAGTCTTCAACCCGGACGTCGGAAACATCCGGTCGACTGTCAAGGAATGCGCGTACCTTGGGGTCAAGCGCGCCGGCATCGTCGTCGGCCTGCGACACGACCAGGTTGCCAAAGCCCCCAAAGCCCGTGACCTTCAAGATCACGCGGCCTGCCACCTTCAACCGGGCCCGGGTCTTCGCGATGACATCGTCGGCCGGCGCAACCGGTAGCACGTCCCCCGGAGGAGTCGCCTCGGGTCCGTACCGCTCACGCATGTGGTTCACAAATCGCGTCTTGTTGTTCCAGGTGTCGGAAACCGGGCCGGACGGCCGCAGCACGACGAGGCCTTGTGCCGTGAACTCCTGCGCCAGCGATTCAACCATCGGCGCATGCTCACGGGTGGAATCGGCGACGTAGCCTTCGAACAGCAGTGTCGAGTAGTTCCCCGCTTCGTGCATCTGCTGGATGGCAGCTTTGAACGCATCCGGAGTGCCCTCGGCAGGCACGATCGATTCCGGACCGGGCGTCGCGAGGACCGCACGCATCTCTGCCTGAAAAGCCGCGGCTTCGCGCCGGATTTCTTCGTCAGGCGAAGGACTGCGTACGACGGCATTGCTGGATGCGTAGAGGAACGAGTGCCCGCGTTCGCCGAAGCGGGTCGGCGTCCGAACCAGCAGAGTGCGGTTCAGCAACCGTGAATAGATGGCCTCGCGCTCGTGGGCCGGCGGGTAGATCATAGGATGTCGAGTCCGACGTTTGTGTTCGTATCAGGCCAGCTGCGAAAATCCGGTGTTGCCATAGCGAAGTAGCACGCTCCCGTACGACAGCCCCACGCCAAATCCGCACAAGAGCACGGTCGCCTCGCCCGGAATGATTCCGCGTTCGAGCGCGTCGGCGAGCGCGACGGGAATCGACGCTGAGACGAGGTTCCCAGTGTGCTCCATGTTGACATAGACCTTTTCTGGCGGCACGCCGAGGATTTTCGCGAGTGAGTCCAGCGACATCTTGCTGGCCTGGTGAAAGACGAACAAATCGACGTCTGCAATCGTCAAGCCGTGGTCAGCGAGAAATGCCCTGACGTGCGGCGGGACGGCGGAATTGACAAACGACAAGACCGCGAGCCCGTCCATCTGGATGTTTTCAGCGCATCTCGTGTTGCCGTTTCGATCGGTGGTTTCAGCCTTCGTTGCCTCCGACGCGGGCACGCGGTGGCCTCCGGCCGGGATGATGAACTTGTTGAAATCCTTGCCTCGAGAGCAGAGCCTGGCGCCGACCACTCGTCCGCCGGTTCCTCCCCCGGAAACCAGGGACGCGGCAGCGCCATCACCGAACAGAACCCGAGCCGAACGATCCTTCGGATGAATGTGTTTCGAGTAAGTATCCGCGGTAACCAGAATGATGTTCTCAGCGACTCCGGACTCGATGAGCGACGCCGCCAGCGCAGTGCCGTAGACGTACCCGGAGCAGGCCAGGTTGAAGTCAAACGCCAGCACGGAATCCGGCAGACCAAGCGCGCCATGGAGCAGGTGTGAGTTTGACGGCATCACATAGTCGGGACTCTGCGTGCAGCAGATGATTCCGCCGACCGCGTCTTTCGAGACGCCTGCCTTCTCCAGCAACTTTTCGCAGGCGATTCGTGAGAGGTCATACGCCGTCTCCGACTCTCCCGCGATCCGCCGGCTCGTGACGCCCGCCTTGTCCTCGATCGCGGCCATGTCCCACGACGGGTTCTCGCGACTCAGGTCAACGTTGGTGACCTCCCGTTCCGGCAGATGAGTTGCGATGGCACGAATCACCGCCTTCATCGCCGTCGCTCCTGGAGTCGATTGGTGGTGGTCGCGCTCATGACGCTAGGCTCCGCCAAGATAGACAATCTGGCCGGTGATGGCGGCGCTGTCGGGGCGGAGCAGCGAGTCGACCGCTGCGCAGACATCGGCCGGGCTGCCGAATTCCGGAATCGCGTTTCGCCGGAGTAACTCGCGCAGTGCCTCGGGGTTGATCTGTGCCGTCAGCTCCGTTTCAATCGCTGCCGGAGCGATCACGTTGCACGTGATGCCGTGCGGATACAGCTCTTTGGCGAGCACACGGGTGAGCGCGTTGACGGCGGCCTTCGATGCGGTATAAATCGCCTCGCCGGCGACTTCATGCCTGGCGGCCATCGACCCGATGTTGATGATCCGCCCCCACTTCTTCCGCATCATCAGCTTGGCCGATTCCCGGCAAACGACAAAGGTGCCGAGGACATTTGTGGCGATTGCGTCCTGCGCCTTCGCAAAGGTCGTCAACAGCGCGAGTGACATCGTCGGATTGATCGCGGCGTTGTTGATCGCCACCTGCAATCCGCCGTGGCGCTGGCGGATCACGCGAAACATTTCGACGACGTCAGGCTCGCTCGAAACGTCCGTCGTGTGGTGATGATAATCAGGATGTTCGAGTGTGGCTGGTGAGCGGCTGCACCCCTCGACGCAATAACCGGCGCGTAACAGATGCTCAGCGAGGTGCCGGCCGAGGCCGCGACTTGTTCCGGTCACAAGCGCAACCGACGCCTGCCGGCCGCTGTTCTCCAACGCCATCACGGGTGCTCGTGGAGAAGCACCTGGATGTAAGCAGCAAGAGCGCCGATCGAGCTGAAGGGGCTGACTTCCTGCGACAGTGCGCGATCAGAAATGAGCACGATCGACTTTCCGAATGTGGACTCGATTCGTTCCTCGGTGGCCGTGACGAAGCGAATCAACCCCAGCGAGTCAAGCTCGCCGCTGCTGCCGGAGAGAACCGTGTCGAGCGACTTGGTCAGCGGCCGATCAGTGACGGCTTGCCGGTTGAGCTCGTCGATAACCGCATAAATCGACTCGATAATCTGCTCTTTCACCGGGCGAGGCCTCCAACAATCGACAGCGCGAAAATCGGCAAAACTATACCATCTTTTCATATGCCGGGCCCGACTTACGTGCGACGAGTGTCGCCGCTTGAGCGACTGTTCATCGCCAACACGCTCCTCAATCCGCCGTTCGTCAATCAGCTGGTGATCGAAGGCACCGGCACGCCGGACATCGAGGAGGTGCAGCGAGCGCTCGACACATGCAGTGATGCGAATCCCGGGTCGACCCTCGCACTTCCCGACGTCAGTGAGCCGCTGTGCTGGCAATCAGGACGACGACCGAGAATCACCCGCATCCTTGCGCCCGACTGGGACGGATCCAGCGACGCGACAGCGCCCTTTCTCAGCGCACCACTGGATCCCTTTTCCGGTCCGAGTTGCGAAATCCTGCTGGTCCTCGGTCGACGCGCCAGCACGTTTCTTATCTTCCGCTCGCTCCACGCCGTCATGGATGGCATTGGCACCTTACTGTGGGCGAACGATTTCATGTCAGCCTTGCGTCGAGAGCCGCCGACGGGTCACCCCAGCACCATTACAGATGCTGATGTGGCGCAGCGGCTGATGCCGGGACGCACGCGGCCGCGACCGCCGGCGGATGCCCTGCATCCACTCGGCAAGCCTGGTCCAGCCGACAGCCACAAAACGTTTTCCTGGCAGCGAGTGACGATCCGAAAGCGTTTCGAGAGTCACCATCTGGGCGTGGTCGCCGCAACGCTCAACGAGCTTGCGCGCCAGCATGCCGAAGACGATGCCGCCCGGCAGGCCAGAGTCCGCTTCAACATTCCCTGCGATCTGCGCCGGCATGCGGCATCCGAGAAAACGACCGGGAACATGTTCGGCCCACTCTTCGTGGAGATGACGGCAGATGCGCACAGCGATCGATTCGGCTTGCAGCTCCTTAGGCAGATGTACGAACGACAGGAGTTGATCCCGTTGAGCTTTCTGGAGCATGTGACGGCAGCGAGTCTCGATCAGTGGCAAGCCATCCTGGCGGATCTGCTGGAGCAACAACACCAACAGGGGCGCTACATCTTCACCGCCACGTTGTCACAGCTTGGCCAGCTTGGTAGCGCTGCGCTGTCCGGTCCAGAGTTTGCCGCCACGAGCGCCTACTTCGTTCCGCCGCTCGCGGACCAGGTGTGTTTCGTGGCGTGCAACGGATTCGATCGCCACACGGAAATCACCATCGCATTACCATTGCGGTTCTGCCATGACGACGGTCTGGGTGTGCTTGCTGAGCGGATCCACGACGCCATTGCGCGTCGCACCTGATTGCGAGGACCGACGCGGTGCCTTATGATTTCTCCGACCAAGGGGCCTAGATGCCAGCTACCCAGATGCGACTCCGAATCGACGCCTCTCGTTGTCAGGGGCACAATCGTTGCCGCGCGATAATTCCGCAGTTGTGCGGCGTCGATGACCTGGGCCAGGGCGTGGTGCTCGATCAAGGCATTGTCCGTCCGGAATGGCTGGCGGCTGCGGAGCTGGCGGTCCGGAACTGTCCGGAATTTGCGCTGACGCTCGAGGCAGAACCGACCGTATGAAGCCACGCATTAACGGTCCGGGTCGCGATTGGGCCACTGACTTCGACCACACCGATCCCGATTACAACGCCACGGCACCGGAGATTTGGCGGTCGCTGCGCGACCGCTGTCCGATGGCTCACACCGAGCGCTTCGGCGGGATGTGGGTGCCGCTCACGCATGATCTGATTCGATCGGTCGCCTACGACACGACGCACTTCACCAGCCGCAGTGTGGTGGTGAGCACCATTCCACCCAAGGGCGTAGCACCCGTGGGATCGGCTCCGCCGATTACCAGCGATCCGCCGTTCCATCGCGAGGCGCGCGGTCTGCTGCAGCCGGTGTTTGCCCCACGCGCTGTCGAGCTGATGGAGCCGAAAGTGCGCGCGATTTGCGAGCAGCTTCTCGCAAATCTGCCTGCGGGAACATCGCCGTTTGATGCGTCGCTGGACTATGCGCGTCGCATCCCCGTAGCCGTGATGGCCCAGTGGCTCGGTCTCCCTGACGGCGACCATGAGCTCATTCTCGGTTTTGTTCATGACTTGCTCGAAATCGTTAGCGAAGATGCCACGGTTCAGCAGCCCGGTCGTGATCGCCTCGATCGCTATCTCGCGGAGCAGATTACGGCTCGGCGCGCGCTGCCGTCAGACGACCTGATCAGCTACCTGCTGTCTGCGACCATCGGTGGCCGCCCGCTGTCGGACAGCCACGTTGCCGGCACGATCATGTTGCTGCTGCTGGCGGGCGTCGACACGACCTGGAGCGCGATCGGTTCTGCGTTGTGGCACTTCGCCCGCAATCCCGCCGATGCCGAGCGCATGCGTCGCGACCCCGATGGCGTGCCGGTAGCGGTGGAGGAATTGTTGCGCGCCTACGCCCCGGTGACGATGGCTCGTGTCGTCAAGGAAGACTGCGTCTTCGAGGGCTATTCGCTGCGTGCGGGCGAGTGGATGCTGTTGCCGTTTCCTGCGGCCAATCGCGACCCCGCGAAGTTCCCGGATCCCGATGAGGTTAAACTGGATCGCGCCGACAACCGGCACGCGGCGTTTGGACTTGGCGTGCATCGTTGCCTGGGTTCGCACCTGGCGCGGCTGGAACTTCGGATCGCACTCGAATGTTTCCTCGCCCGCGTCGAGTCCTTCACCCTTGACGCTGATCATGAAGTGGCATGGAGCCAGGGCCAGGTACGAGGACCGCGTCGGTTGCCGCTGCTGGTGTCGGTGAGCGAGCCGATGCGGACTGGAAAGGTCTAAGGGATGAGTTACGACCTTGAACGCGTTGTGATGGGAATGTGGCAGCGGCCCGAGTTACAGGACTACGTCCGCCGCTGTCGCGCGCTCGATCCCGGCGACGGGCCGATGAACAATTTCGTCGGATTCAATCTGACGAAGGATCGCATCCTCACCGCCAAGGTGAATCATCATCACTTCAGGCGGCTTGACGATCGGACGCTCGACGGCCTCGTGCCGGTGCGGACCGTGTTCGACACTGTCTATCCGAAGTGGCAGCCGAATACCGTTCGATCATCGAAAGAGACGGGAGCCGCCTTCGTGATCAAGGTGGCGCCCACCGGTCCGCCAACCTACCAGTTTCATTTTCGGTTTCCGTTCCAGGCCGAAGACTTCCAGCGCCTCGGACTGGCGCCGCACACCATCGACTTGTCGAACTACTCCCTCAATCCCGGGATCTCGTTCGAGTACACCGGCTCCGAGGTGCTGCGGAAGCTTTACTACTATCTCAACCGCCCTGAAGAAAAGGACATCATCGCGAAGCAGTTCGATGAGCCCTGGTGCCGCCGGGCGGACATGCTCGAGTACACCCAGACCGACAAGGCGCGCAAGGTGATCCTCTGGATGTACGAGTCGGCCGCCTGCCAGGAATACTTCTCACAGGTGGACTGGCCGCTGCTGTCCGATCTCATCGCCTACATGCGCGGGTTTGGCTGCGAGCCGACGTTCCCCGGTATCTACGAAGGCGGCCAGGTGCGAGCGGTCTATTTCTTCAAGTTCCCAGTCGCGGATCCGAGCCCCTGGGAACGCCTGCCTGAAAACCTGCAGATTCGCACGTGGGATGCGATCCCTGCGCTCAATCCTCAATAACCACGGGCACCCCTGAATCGGGCGCCATGGTGATGGCTCTGAGCGTCACCCCGGCGGGCGGGCCTGCGGGACTGAGGTTCAGCTCCAGCAGCGTGGCGATAATCATCTTCATTTCGAACATCGCGAAACTCATCCCGATGCATCGCCTGGTGCCGCCACCGAACGCGAAGAATTCGTTTGGACCGAAGCGATGCTCGATGAAGCGTGACGGCTCGAAGGTCTCGGGCGCCGTGAACGTCTCGGCCCGCCGATGTGCCAGATAGATAGACGGCAGCACGACGGTGCCTGCGGGCAGAATCCATTCGTTGAGAGGCATCGCCTGAAGCAGCCGACGAGCCGGCTGCGGGACGACTGGGCGCAGCCGAAGCGTCTCCCGGAGCGTCGCATCAAGCCACGGCAACTGCTGGAGTTGCTGGGGCGTGACCCGCGCAGGTCCACCGGCTTCATCAAGCTCGGCTCGTAGCCTCCCGAGCACGTCCGGTCGCCGCAGCACCAAGTCAAAATACCAGGCCAGTCCGGTCGCCGAAGTTTCGTGTCCGGCGACCAGGAACGTCACCATCTCGTCGCGGAGGTGAGCGGGACTCATCCGGGTCCCGTCCTCGTCTACCGCCTGCGCCATGGTCGCGAGAATATCGTCGCGATGCTCGATGGCTTCGTCATCCAGGCGTTGGATTTCTTCAGCGAGCAACCGGTCCATGCTGGCCTGCAGACGGACCGACGTCCGCCAGGGAAACAGCGCGCTCACATCCCTGCGGCCAGAACCGTCAAGCCCGCGACCGCTCCAGCGATAGAGCGAATCGAGCGTCGGCCCCGGGACCAGCAGCATCGCGAGCGTCGTCAATCGCGAGGACACACTGCTCGTGCGCCGTGCCTGGTCGGACTGGCCGGCGAGCAGGCGATGGAGGGCTTGGAGCCTGGCAGCATCTTCGACGCCAAATACCACCTGGAGGATTACATCGAGCGAGATGTTCCGCACGATCGACGCCAGCGGAAACGGCTGGTTCCGTGGACACCGCTCAACGGCGGCGCGGGTGATCCGGCGGATGGTCTCCGCGTGCGCCAGCATCCGGTCGCCGTGAAAGGCGGGCATCAGCAGCTTGCGCTCACGCTGGTGCGGCACCCCTTCCAGGAAGAAGAGCGACTGATCGCCAAGCAGGGGGCGCATGAACGGAGGGAAGGGCCCTTGCTCGACCACGGTCGGCGGTGCCGTGAACACCGCTTTGACGTCGTCAGGCCGGCTGATCACCACCAAAGGTGGATAGCCGGGGAACCTCAGTGTGAAGATGTCGCCGAACTCGCGCTGAACAGATTCGAGGAACACCGTGGGCTGGCGGGTGTATCGCGCGATCTGCCGGGTCGGCGACTCTTGCGGACCCGGTGGCAAGGAGGCCATCGAGCGCTACCAGCGAAGCAGGGCGGTTTCGATCGATGTGCCCGGGCCCATCGCGATCAGCACTCCGAGATCACCCTTCTGCGCGATGCCCTCACCGTTCAGGCGCTCGAGGGCAAACAGCACAGACGCCGACGACAGGTTGCCATACTCCCGCAGCACGGCGCGCGTGTGCCGCAGCGCATCGGCGGGCAGTCCCAGATGCCGCTCAATGGCATCAATGACCTTTTTGCCGCCGGAGTGCACGAGCCAATGCCGGATGGCGGTCTTCTCGAGTCCGTGGCGAGCCAGTAGTCGATCGATGGGGATCGTGACGTGCTCGCCGATGACATGCGGAATGTTCTTGTCGAGGAAGAAGGAGAGCCGCCCGTCTTCGAGCTCGAACTTCATGGCATCGATCGCATCGGTGAGGATGAACGGCTCGAAGTCAAGCACCGCCGGCGTCGGGTCGGAACCGTCCGCGTCGTGAGACGAATGGATCAGCAAAGTGCCGCCGCCGTCACCAAACAGTGAGTTGACGACTGCGGTAGACATCTTCCTGCCGCGGGCGTAGGCGGCCGAGCAGACTTCAAGGCACACCAGCAATCCGTAGCGACCGGGCCGAGCCGCAGCCATCGAGGTTGCGGAGTGCAGGCCGTTCACCGCGGCGTTGCAGCCCATGCCCACGATGTCGACGCGCCGCATGTTATTGGGCATGCCAAGCGATTTGCTCAAGTGGGCTGAGATACTCGGGCACAGGAACCCCGTGCTCGACACGCACACCAGGAACTCGACGTCAGTGATTGGCACGTTCCTCCGCGCCAGCACCGACAGGATGGTCTCCTGCCCCATCCGCAAGGCGCCGCGGAGGTGCTTGTCAACCAGGTCCTGCGCCGATTCCTCTGGAATCTCGCCTGCGACCGGCTCCGGCAGATCCAGGAAGCGCCGTTCGATGTGACTGTTGTGAAACAGACGATGCACCTTCGGATCGGCTTCCTGCATCCAGTCGAGGATCTGCTGCTGCGTGTAGGAGCGCGGTGGCGTGCTGGTGCTGACCTCAAGCAAGTGCGCAACTGGCGGCGCGGCGGACGATCGTGGCGTGGTGGCGGGAGCGGTCATTAGTTAGCTTTTGTGTTCGAGGGCCGAGCAACGAGTAACGCTTGGGCCAACCGCGTGGCATCGGAGCTCATCTGGATTCCGCTGCTCAATCGCTGCTTCGCAAGACGGAGTGCGGTGGTTTCTCGAGTGGCGATTCGGCCGGCGTAGTCGGCCACACGCTGCTGTAGACCCGCGAGATCCGGCGTCACGTCCAGGATCAGGCCGTGCCGGAATGCGTCTTCCGCGCTCCACACTACACCACCGAGGATCAATTGACGTGCCGCCATCGGGCCAACAAGCTCGGGCAGTCGATCGATGCCGCCTGCAGCCGGTAGCAGACCCAGTGTCAACTCGGGCAGTGCAAACGTCGCCGCCGCGCAGGCGAATCGCAAGTCCGCGGCCAGGGCCAGCTCGAGTCCGCCGCCGACCGCCGCTCCGTTCACCGCCGCAATCGTCACCGCCGGGCACCGGGCCAAGCGTTGAAACACGCCCGCGCTGGGCAATTCGACAACCGAACGCCAGTCCCGGGCATCGCGTTCACGATGATCGGCGCCGGCGCAAAACCATCGCTCAGCGCCGGTGATGACCACCGTCGAAATCGCGGGGTCGGATTCGATTCGGTGCAAAGATTCGTCCAGCTGCGCCAGCATCGAGGCCGTGTAGGCGTTGGCGGCGTGCGGACGGTGAAGCGTCAACGTGACGAGCGAGTCTTGCTGCTGCCAGACAATCGTACCTTCAGCGGAGTCCGAGTGGATGACGGTCACAGCACGACGGTCTCGCGCGCAAGCGCCGCGATGGTAACGGGCGCCGGGTCGACCGGAAGATGATGCCGGATCATCTCGGTAAGGCTCACGCTCGAGCCACACTCGACGACCGTGTCGACGCGGAACACGCTTGCCAGCGCCTTGATTGCGGCGCGCCAGTTCATCGGCCGGCACGCATTTCGAGCCACTTCATGACGCACGTCCTCGGCGGTTCGGCTGACGCTGCCATCAATCGATGAGATGACAGGGATTCGCGGCGCCAATACCGTGATGCCCGAGAGTCGCTGGCGCGCGCTTTCCTCGAACGATACCAATTCGGGTGTGTGATACGGAGCCGTGGCTGGGGTCGACTTGGTATAGGTCGCGCCGCGCGCCACCGCCTTTTCGAGCACGTCCTCGACGGCATGCTGTGGTCCGCTCACCAGGAAGACGTCGTCGTCATACCAGTCCGCGATCCACACCGGCTCGAGGGCAGACGCCAGCAGCTCCTCGATGCCGGTCCGAGGCAAACCCGCGATCGCGCCGATGCTGAACGGCGTCTGGGGACTCTGCTCGTGCAGCAGCAGGCAGAGTTGATCCATCAGTTGCAGCGCGTCTTCGAATTCGAGCGCACCGGCGACATGGTAGCCGGCGAAGAGACCCATACTGTGCGGAATGACGACCACCGGGGCGGTCCGCGCGGACGCCCACTCTGCGGCTGCCACGCCTTCCACGAAACATGCGTAATGAGCCTGACGCGTTTGCGATATCGTCAACAACCCGCGCCCCGCCCGAAACGCTTCGGCATCGTCTTCGACATCAACACACGCGCGGGCGCGCTGCCACCAATAGTCCAATCGCTCGGCGATGTCCGGCCAGAGTCGCACGGAGGCATCAGGCCGCCGAGCCGCGAAGGTAGGAAACGCAATGGCGCTTGAACGCACGTGAAACCAAACTTTATACTAGCCGAAATGTTCGATGTAGTGGTGATCGGCTGCGGCCCGGTCGGAGCCATGTTGTCGCTGCTGCTCAGCCGACGCGGCCTACGTGTGATCGCGTTTGATCGCGCGCTTCAGATTTCCCAACAGCCTCGCGCCGTGTATTTCGACGGAGAAACGATGCGGCTCTTCGAGCGGGCCGGTGTCGCCGAACGTCTGCTGTCCAAGATCCAGCCGGCGTTAGGGATGGACTGCGTGAGTATGAGCGGCGAAGTGCTGCTTCGATACGAGGCGCCGGCGCGGCCGGATCATTCTGGCTGGCACTCTGGTTACTACTGCCGCCAACCTGAAGTCGAACAGATCCTGCGAGACGAACTGGCGAGCCAACCGACCGCGGTGCTTGAGACCGGAACCGAAGTCGAACACATTCACGCCCACAACGCGGGTGTCACGCTTACGGTGCGAAGTGCTGCAGGAGAAAAGCGCATCGACGCCAGATTTGCCGTTGGTTGCTGCGGCGCGCGCTCGTCGACCCGACGATCCATGGGCGTCCAGCTGAAAGACCTCGGCGGCGACAGGGATTGGCTGGTGGTCGATGTTCTTCTGCGCGAACACATCGACCTGCCGCTGGTGACTACACAGTACTGCGACCCCAGGAGCCCCTCGACTTTCGTCCCCCTCCCTGGCGCCCGGCGGCGATTCGAGTTCATGCTTCATGACCACGAAGCAGCTGACCTCGACGTACCTTCGATCGTCGAGACGCGTCTTCGTCGATGGCTGCCCGAGGGGTCGTACGAAGTCGAGCGTGCCGTGGTGTATGCCTTTCACACGGTCCATGCGGTTGGCTGGAGGCGCGGCCCGGTGATGCTGGCGGGCGATGCGGCGCACCAGATGCCGCCGTTCCTGGGCCAGGGTCTCTGTGCCGGACTCCGCGACGCGTCAAATCTCGAGTGGAAGCTGAACGCAGTGTGCCGCGGCAATGCGGCCGATGCGTTGTTGGATACCTACGAGCCCGAACGGCTTCCGCACGTGCAGGCAGTCATGGCGGACGACCTCGCACTTGGCGAATACATTCAGATGACCGACAGCGTCCGTGTCGCGGAGCGCGACGCCGCCGTTCGCGCGCATGGTCGACCGTATTCGATCACGCAGAAGATTTACCCGATTGGCCAGGGCCTTTGCGCGCCAGGCGATGTGACACGCATTCCGTTCCCGCAGTTTGAGGGCCTGCCACACCGCCTGGATTCGGTGCTCGGTGACGGGTTTGCGCTACTCGGCTCCGCTCAGGTGTCCGCGGACATGAACGAACGGCTTGTCCGGCTTGGCCTCGTGCGAATACAGGATGTTCCTGCCGTCGTGCAACAGTGGCTGGAGACGCACCTGGCAACGGCCGTCCTCGTAAGACCGGATCGGATCGTTGCGGCACTGGAGACCTCCCCAGGAGCCATCGATAGTGCCGTCAGCAGTTGGGATACGTGGAGTCTGCCAGTTCAACCGTGATAAGGTCAGCCGAAGCGCTGCAGCAGAGCGGACGTTCTTCTGTCCTGATCCACATATGCCTCTAATCAAACAAGACGCTGTCTCAGCCGACACCGCGTGGCCTGATTTCGATCCACAGGGTGAATCGGTTCAGCCGCTGTTAAAGAAGAACATGGGTCGCTTCTTTCCAGCGAGCGGCTCGATCGACACGCGCAACGAGGCACTTCTGCAATGGATTCAGCGACGTGCCGCCGCGGGGCTCTGGCCCTACGGGCTGTGCGCCGTGGAGCCGCCGGCCGTCGAATGCCGGGTCAGGCATTCGTGCCACCAGGACGTCGAAGGCGTCAACCTGACGATGGTGGACTATCTCGGGCTGTCCCAGGATGCGCGGCTCAAGGCCGCCGCGATCGAGGCCATTGAGACGTTTGGTCTGCACCTGCCATCCTCGGGTCCCCTGATGGGCAACACCGAGATGTCCTACGACCTCGAGCGCTCGGTCGCAAGACTGTTTGGCCGGCAGGACGCCTTCTTGCTGCCCACCGGATGGGCTGCCGGGTTCGGCGCGGTCTCTGGTGTCGTGCGGCCAGGCGACCATGTGCTGATGGACGAGTTGTCGCATCAGTGTTTGCAGCAGGGCGCCTACGCGTCCACCGCGAACGTCTCCGTATTCCGTCACCTCGACAACAATCATCTGGAGTCGCAGCTCGTTGAACTTCGCGCCAAAGATCCGTCGTCGGCGATCCTGATCATCACCGAAGGCTTGTTCTCGATGGATGGCGACACGCCAAATCTGCGCGAAGTCGTGGCGCTGGCGCGGCGCTTTGGTGCGCAGACGCTGGTCGACATCGCCCACGATTTCGGCTGCACCGGCCCCTCAGGGACCGGTACGCTCGGCGCCCAAGAGTTGATGAACGACATTGATATTGTCGTGGGCTCGTTTTCGAAGTCATTTGGAACCAACGGCGGCTTCATCTCATCACGCACGTTGTCGATGCAATGGGCGCAGCTGTGTTTTGCCGGACCGTACACGTTCTCGACAGCCATCTCTCCCGTTCAGGTGGCAGCGGCGGCAGTAGCTCTGCAGATCGTCACCGGGCCCGAAGGCGACGTCCTCCGTGCAACGCTGCGGGAACGGGTGGCGCACGCGCGAGATGCCGCGGCGCGTCGGGGCCTCACCGTCATCGGAGCGCCGTCGCCAATTGTCCCGGTGCTGATCGGTCGCGAGCAGCATTCGCGCCTGGCAGGGATGTATTCGTTTCGACGGGGCCTCATTGCGACGTGCCTCGAATTCCCCGTCGTGCAGCGTGGAACGGCCCGCTATCGGCTGTCGATGTCGCCGCGCTTGTCCAACGCGCAGATCGACACCGCCATGGACATCGTCGCGGATTCGATTGCCGAAGCCAAACGCGCGGTCGATTAGCTGTCGCCGGCGTCGCGGAAATGGGATGGAATCAAGTGCGGTGGATTGCCGTCCCGCACCCAGCGGCGCCAGCGGCGCTCGAGCCTGAGACTCCACCGAATCAATCCCCACGTCAGCCGATCCTCACGCCGGTAGGATTCGATTCGTGCGTGCGTGAGCGGCGTCGACAGTCGACGGTTCACGTCTTCCAACAGCGGGATCGTCAGCCCTTCGAGATCGGAGTTCGGCAGGTCGCCAAGCAGGTTCTCGAAGACGCTCAGTGGAACGTAATAGCGATCCAGCAAGTCCTTGACGAAGTACCGACGCACCAGTCCCCGCAGTAACACCGGCATCGTGCTCACGAACAGTTCGCTGTCCAGGCGATGGTGTCCGGCCGCATCCCTGAGCATCGGGGTGGAGACATCGATGTAAAGCGGGCGGCCGTCTTGCACCGCCCAGTTCGACAGGTTGGCGTCGAGCCCGATGCCAGCGGCGTTCGCCCGCTCGACCGCGTCAAACACCAGTGCCGCCAGGGCGCGCGCCGGCTCAGGGGCCAGCGAGGCCATGACCACCGGCAGCAGGGTCGACCGTTCAAGTTTCGGCTGGACCACATACGCCACCGCATACCCGTGGCGATCGGTGATCTGCACCGCGGTATCGACGACGGCAATCCCGGCTGCTTCGAGGCGATCCACGTACTCGAGGATGAGCGCGCGGTGCCGCTCGAGCCGGGTTCTGTCGGTGATGGGGGGAAGGCGCTTGCAGGCAAAGCCCTGCCAGGACAACACACAGGTCATCTCGCCTGCGCCAATCGACACCAGCGAGCCACGCTGTCCGCGTACCAACAGCGCCTCGACGGCATCCTCGAGCTCGCGCAGCTGATTGTCCGGCAGCAGTTCCTTATGTTGAGGCATGACGTGTCCGGGCCCGGTCGACGATTCGACGTGTGACGCGTTCAACCACACCGGGTACCAAGCGACTGGCGAGGACCGTGAACCACGCCTCCCACCCCGGCACGATCACCGCTCGATTGCGGGCGAGTCCGTGCAGGCCCGCCGCCGCTACGGTGTCCGCTGACAACACTCCGGCGGATTCTGACAGAGCCGCGGTCTCAAACGGTTTGTAGCGGTTCTCTTCGGCAAGCATCGGTGTGTCGGTGTCCGGAGGACAGAGCAGGCATACGCGGATGCCGTGAGGCGCCAACTCGCTGCGCAACGCTTCGGTCATTCCGCGAACCGCGAACTTCGATCCGCAATACGGTGTCATGCCGAACACGCCAATGAACGACGCCACTGAACCGACATTGAGAATGGCTCCCTGCCGACTCGCCAGCATGGCTGGTACCGCATGCCGAAGGACGTTGACGGTTCCAAAATAGTTGACGGCCATCGCCTGCGTAAACGCATCGTCCGGCAGTTCGAGGAAGTAGCCCGGCCTCGACAGGCCAGCCGCGTTGATGACGGTCGTGGGAGCGGTCGCCGCGCGAGTCGTGGACGCGAAGTACGCCGCCACGGATTCTGCGTCGGCGACATCGCACGAGACCACCGACACGCGAGGCGCCGAGTCGGGCTGCAGTGCCGCAACGGCGTCGGCGGCGGTTTGCAGCCGTGACGCGTCCTTCGACAGCAGGGTGAGCGCGGCGCCAGTCGGCGCGAGCTGCTTCGCCATGGCCAGTCCGATCCCGCTCGACCCTCCGGTGATCAGGACGCGTTGCGTTTTCCACTCCACGAGTTTCACGAGGCTCCGGTTGTCGTGATCAAGGGCACCAGCGTCGGTGCCCGGGTCTCGCGCACGTCGGCCAGGCGAGTTTCCAGGTGCGGCCTGGCATCCGCATCAAGGAATGCGTAGAACTGATCGTGCTCAATGGCGTCGATGGCCGCCGCCGCGACCAGCGACGGCGCCCGACCGTGGGTCTGAAAATACTGATGCTCGGGCGCCTGCTCCGACACACCGTTTGCCCCTTCGGACGTCCCGCCCAGGTGGGCCGGGCGATTCCGTTCCGATAGCATCAATTGGGTCGCGATGGCACCTGGGCACAGCAGGGTAACGCCGATCGGCGCTCCAATGGCGATCAGGTCGTGGTGCAGTCCCTCGGCGATTCGGGTGACGGCATGCTTCGAGGTACCGTAGATCGAGGTTTGGCCGCCGGTAAACCCCATGATTGACGAAGTGATGACGATATGGCCCGGGTCTGGTTGGCGCAACATGCCAGGCACCAATGCCTGGAGGCTGCGCACGACACCCATGACGTTGACCTGCCACACCCACTGCCAGTCGGCCGACTGTGCCAGCCAGATTGGCCCTCCCCGTGCATAAACGCCCGCATTTGCGCAGAGCACGTCAGGCGACCCTACTCTCCGCTCGACCTCGTGGCGGACCATCTGGACACTTGCGTCCTGCGACAGGTCCGCGCAGATAGTGAAAACTCGAGAAGTTCCGCCCGACAACTTGGCCCGGGTTTCCTCAAGTCGACCGGTATCGATATCCACCAAGACGACATGGAGGCGCCGACGCACGAATTCGGCAGCCATTGATTCGCCGATTCCACTGGCTCCACCAGTGACAACCGCCACCATGTCCTGCTCAAGCTTCACACATCTGCCTTGGTGAACATTGCGATAGGAAAATGATAGTGGAGCGGTTATTCTACCGTCCAAATGGGAGTTTTGACATTATCGATACTGGCCCTAATTCTGACCCAACTTCCGGCGTTCGCTCAGGCCATTGATACTGACCAGCCGGTGACGATGAAGATGTTGTCGTCATCGCCACAACCGGGAGAGCGCGGTGTGCAGGCGACACTCGGCGGGTCACAGCAGAGCGGCAGTTCGAATTCCCAGGGCGTATCGGTTCAACTTATCGCGGCACATACGACCAACTCCGGAGACCTCGTGAGGTTCGACGCCGACTACACCCTGGCGCGCTACAAACAGGTCGAAACAGCCCCCTGGTTCAAGGTGCAGGACGACATGGTTCTCCAGAATGTCTACCTGCACTTATTCAAGAAACGGTGGGCTGCGGAGGGTGCGGCCTACTACAGGCGCGACCCGATTGTCGGCCTCAACCACCGGGCGTTTGCTCAAGTCGGACTTGGCTATCAGTTCGCCAATACTGCGAAATTCAAGTTACTGGCTGGCGGGTCGTTCGCGCTCGGCCAGCAATCCCGGCAGGAGTACGGCAGTCAGGCCGTGCGCGCCGTTGCTTTCACTGACAGCCTCGTCCTGCGCCTGGGCAAGACGACCAGCCTCGAGCAATCCATGCTCTATCACATCGATGTGTCGAATGCGGACGACAAGACCTACACCTTGTCAGCGTCGTTGCTGTCGCAAATCACCAAACATGCTGGGCTGAAGGTTGCCTTCAAGCGTCAATACGACACACTGGTGCCCCAAGGCGTGCCAGGGCTGCAGTCCGCGATCACGGTCGGATTGACCATTGGTTTCCAGCCTTCTCACGTGCACGTTGCTTCGCCCAAACCCTGAAGACGCCGGATTAGGACTGGAATAGACAGCCGGTCATGAATAGTGTTCACTCGCTCGATTCCAGCACGGTCGTCCCCGACATGGGGCACGACCGTGCGAAGTCGGTAGCAAATCGCCTGGTCGCGGCCTTGCTGGTGGCACTGCGGGAGTTCCTGCGGTTTGCTCAGTTCGCCATTTTCATCGTCTATCTCTTCGTCAGCGTCATCGGTTTCTGGGTGTGGATACTCGCGTTCTTGATCGGCGCGTTGAGGCTGTTGCTTAAGCTCACACGCCATCTCTTGTTGTTGATTTCTGCCTTGCACCCGCCGCCAACGGGCTGGACCAGGGGTGGTAGCCTGGCCGAGCGGCTGCGCGCCGAAGTGCAGCGGCTGTGGAATCAGCGGCTCCTGCTCTACGCCGACCTGGCGCGGCCGGTTGGACGACAGCTAGTCGCATGGTCCCATTCTGCTCGACGGTTTTGGCACTTACCGCTGTTTCACAAGCTCGTGGCCGCCGTGGTGTCTCTTGGTTTCGTGTTCCTGCCACTGGCGTTTCTTGTCCCCCGGCCTCATGAGGTCCAGATTACAGACAGAAATTCGTTCTCGCATGCGGATGGCAGCCTCAGATATCTGATTCATGCGGTTGATCTGCGCGACCCATCGCGGACTCGAGAGTACGAGAACGAATACGCGTTCTACCTCGGTAAGATCAATCCGCAGGGCCTGAAAGCCGCTTTACACGAGGGACACTTCTATCGTTTGTGGGTGGTAGGTATTCGCTGGAACTACCTGCCAAAGACGACGTATCCCAATATTGTTTCTGTCGTTGAGATCAACAAGGACGGGTCTGCGGTTGAGACAGCACATCTTGGGCCGGTGCCGTCCGTTGAGGAACCATCGGGTCGATAATTGACCGGGCTTGACTGAACTTCATGCTGACGTCTATTTTTATGTTCTTTCTGGGGGTGCTGCTTGCCCCCGTTGTTCGACCGCTGGCCAGACCGCTGCTGCTAGAATTGGTGCGGGCTGGTCTGCAGATAAATGAAGAAGTAAAGCGTTTGTCGGCCCAAGTCCGGGAGGACATCGAGGACGCCGCTGCGGAGGCTGAGGCCCTGAAGATCGCCAAGGCACGTACACAGGCCGAAAAGGCAGCGAACGCATCTGCCGCACAGGCGCCGAACGAGGACACGGCGTCGAAACCTGAGAAGGCCAGCGTGTAGCACGGACGGTCGGAAAGCTCAGATTCCACAGTGAGCTGCTTTAAATTGGAGGAGAAGCGATGGCAGTAATTCCGCGTTGGACGGTGAATTTGGCAGTGGGCGTGGTTGGGTCAGTGGTGGTGGCAAAGCTTGCGCGCCCCGTCATTGTTGAAGTTGTCAGGGCGGGATATAAGGCTGGCTCGATGGTGAGCTCAACCTGGGAGTTTGCGAAGCAGGAAGCTCGCAAAGTGCAGCAGGATGCCTCAGCGCCACGAGATCCAAAGGTTGATCCTGCCGTCGCCGAACTGCAGTCGCAGGTCGATTCGCTGAAGACGCAACTCGATGCGGCGAAGAGCGCCTCGGTGGCGAAGAAGTCCTAAGTCAAGGCCCGGCCGCTAGGCTTGGGCTACGTGCTCTGTGTATTCGGGCCCACTTCGCCGCATTTCCGTCATACCGGGAAGGCTCCGCTTGGGGCTGCCTATCCTGGCGGATAACGGCATTCTGGCGGCCGCTGTCGATGCGGATTTGGCAGCGCATCCCGGTGTGGAGGGCGTCAGCGCCAACCCCCTGACAGGGAGCATCCTGCTCCGCGTCCCGGCAACAACCGCGGCGGACGACGTAGAGCAATGGGTGCGCAATGCCGTCCACAGACAGATGCTGTGGATTGGCACACACCCAGCGATGCAGTTGCCGGTGCAGGGAGACGGCAGTCTTACTCAAGAGCCCGTCCCCGCTCTGCAGCTGCCGGTTCCGCTCACCCGGCTGTGGAAAGCGACTGACCGGTATCCGTCGCTGAGGCGACGCGCCATCGGGCTGTCGCTGGCGAACGGCCTTGAAGAGATGGTGCCGCCGCTGTTGATGGGCCTGTCCATCGATACGGCGACCATGGGCTCTGCTTCGCTCATGGCGAGGGCCGGCTTTACAACCGTGGCCTCAAAGTTTTTCGGCGTCGGCCTCATCAGCGTCGCCTTCTGGGCAGCCGCGTCGCTGCTCGAATACTGGAAAGAACGCACGGTCTCCGAATTAGCTAATCGTGTTCGACACGACCTTCGGATGGACCTGTACGCGCACATTCAGACGCTCGACATCTCGTCGGTGGAATCTCGCGAGATTACCGACTGGATGGCGGTGCTCGACCGCGACCTCAATCAAATCCACAACTTCATCAAGCACGGATCGGATCCGTTCTTCCAGATGACCGGCAACCTCGCCGTCCTCGGCGGCGCCCTGGTGATGGCGTCACCGGCGATGGCTGTTGTTCAGCTCGCAATGCTGCCCCCGTTGGTCGTGACCGCCATGCGGCTGATCTCGCCAATCCGGCAGCGCTATCTCGCCGCCCGGCGGAGCCACGAGCTGCTGGACACGATGGTGGCCGGAAATGTCTCTGGCATGGCCACCGTGGTGAGCTTCGACGGGCAAGAGCGCGAGATCGCCCGCGTCGAGGGCGCGAGCCGCCGCTTCATGGATGCTGAAATCGAGACCGGACGCGTCGAAGCGGCCTACGTGCCGACCTTGAAAGCGCTGGCCGGTACTGGTGTTGTGACCACGCTCGTGTGGGGCGGCGCGCGCGTGGCCCAGGGACAGATGTCCGCCGGCGCGCTCGACACCATTGCGTTCATGCAATTGCGGCTGCTGTTCGCGGTGGCTCGTATGGGTGTCGGGCTGGATCAGTACCACAAGATGGCCGTCTCACTCGAACGAGTGATGCGCACCCTCGACACGACGCCGGCGGTGCAGTCGGGGAGAGCGCTTCTCAAACGCAACCCGGCCGGGCCGTCGATCGAATTCGAAGACGTGGTGTTTGGGTACGACGCGTCAACCCCGGTTCTCAAGCGACTGTCTCTCCGCTGCGAGCCCGGCCAGACCATCGGCCTGGTTGGCGCATCTGGCGCCGGCAAGAGCACGATCATCAAGCTGTTGATGCGCTTCTGGGATCCCCAGTCAGGAACGGTGCGGATCGACGGCCAGGACGTGCGTGGTTGCGACTTACGGTCGCTCCGTCAATCGATCGCGCTGGTGTCGCAAAACGTGACGCTGTTTGCTGGAACCATCCACGAGAACATTGCCTACGGCGCACCCGGCGCGAGCCGGCACGCGGTCGAGCAAGCGGCACGTTGCGCGGAGGCGCACGACTTCATTCTCGAGTTGCCGCAGGGCTACGATTCGCCCATCGGCTTCGGCGGCCTGTCGCTGTCCGGCGGACAACGCCAGCGCATCGCGATTGCCCGCGCGGTCCTCGCCGAACGGCCGATTCTCGTGTTCGATGAAGCCACGTCCGCGCTCGACTATCTCACCGAGTCAGTGCTGCAGCGATCGCTCCAGGAAGTGGCGCGTGGCTGCACGACGGTGATCGTCGCACACCGGCTGTCGACCATCCGGCAGGCAGACCGCATCTTCGTGCTTGATGCCGGTACGGTGCAGGAGTCGGGCACCCACGACGAATTGCTGGCCCACGACGGCATCTACGCGGGCATGTGGAAAGTTCAGACGGGCGAGCGTCGAGCTCGTGGGGCTATCGCCCTCCCGGCGGCCGATCAGGGACGCGCGTAGTGATCGGCGCCGAAGTTCAGTCACTTCTCGAATCCAGGCATCCATTACCTCGCGCCGTGGCATGGCGCACGCTGCTCGGGCAGTGGTGGCATGAAGATCCCTCGCAGCCTGGCAAAGGCCAGGCCTCGGACCAGGCTCGCGCAGCCGTTCCATGGTTGCTCGAGCGCCTGGCCCTCGAGCCGGCTGAAGCGCACAGAGCTGCGGCGGCCCTGATACTGATTTGCGAGGCGGAAGTTGATGCGGGCGGCTCGACGGCAGGCGTGCACGCGTTGGTGCGCGACGCCGCGCCACGTCTCGTCGCACTGCTCGCCAAACTGCCTGCCGAGACTCCTGGCGCATCCCCCGTTCGTAAAGCGCTCGCGTATCTCATCGCGCGAACATCGGAGAACCCCCGCCACGCGGCCGACGCGCTGACGCCTGTTCTCGGAGCCGACTCGCGTCTCTGCCAGGTGGCCCTGACCATTGCCGAGTCCGGCAGCACACCTCGGCTCGCACGCTTCGTCGCGTCCTATCTCAGTGCCGACATCATCAGCACGGCGTTCGACGACTCCGTGGATCATGTGTTACGGACCCTGGCGTGCCCAGCCTGCCACAGCAGGCTCGAGGTGACCGGCACCGCACTGGCTTGCAACCGCTGCTCACACCGCTACCCGTTTCAGGGATCGGTGCTTGACTTGTTGCCGGCTGATTTCCACGGCGACATCGAGTTCACCGAGGAGATTGTGCAGAACTATGAGCGGGAGGCCAGACCGCGGTTTGTCCGTGTGATGGCCGCGGACTGGGACGGCCTCATCACAGCCGAAGTCGAACAGCACTACCTGAATCAGCAGCTGCAAGCGCCAGAGGGTATGGTCGTTGACTTGGCATGCGGTGCCGGCAGCCGAACCGACATGGTCGCCAAACAGGTCGGAGCCCGACGTGTCCTGGCAGTCGACATCAGCCTGCCCATGCTGGAGACCTGCTCCGCGGCCGTTCCCGGCATCGTGCCGGTGCGGGCCGACGCGATGGCTCTGCCCCTTGCGAGCGCGAGCGTCGCAGCCATCAACTGCTCCGACGCGCTGCAGGCATTCCCTGACGTGGGTCGGGTGCTCAACGAGGTCGCCCGCGTATTGCGCCCTGGAGGCGTGTTGACAGGGTTCACGTTCGTCGAATCCGTCTCAGAACCGGTTCGATACGTCCAGCACCGCTTTCCGGCTTGGCCGCGCCGACTGTTGACGTCGGGCACCCTGACGCAGACGATCGCGCGCGCCGGGTTGACCGTTTGCCACCTCCGGCAGTTGGGTCAGGGGGTCTTCTTCACCGCGTCACGCAGCGAGTTGCAGAAAGGCGCCGTCTCATGAGACTCCGTGGTGTGCACCACATCGGACTGACCGTGTCCGACATGGACCGGGCCGTTGCGTTCTACGAGAAGGTGTTTGGCGGGTCGTCGGTGATGTCGTTTCGTCTGCCGCTGAAGCGGGTCCAGTCGATGCTCAGGACCGAGCGTTCCGACGTCGAAGGCACGGTGACGTGGGTCCTGTTGGCAGGGGCAGCTCTTGAGCTATTTTGCTTCGCGCCGGGCAAGACCGGCGAGGCTCTGGTCTGGGATCGGCCAGGCTGTACGCATTTGGCGATCGCCGTCACTGATATTCACGACTGGCATGCGCGCATGCTCGAACTTGGCGTCGTGTGCCTCGGCGCGCCGCAGCAACACGGCGACGCCTGGTTCTTTTATCTCTGCGATCCCGATGGCAATCACATCGAGTTGATCGAAGTTAATCTTCCGACTTCAAGTACTCAATCAACTCCGACAACGGCTTGAGCACGCCCGACAGTCCGGCCGCCATCAGGCCGTGCGACACATCCAGGTGAAACATATCGGAGAGGCCGAACCAGGCCTCCATGGCGTCGTCGAGGCCGCCCAGGAACGCAATCGTCACGCAGATCAGTTGCAGGGTCTTTGATTCGACAACGGGTCGCATCAGCAGGGCCAGTGACTTCAGTAAGTTCGGCCTGTTTCCTCGGTAGCGTTTACGCGGAAATCATATCGCGTTCGTCTCCTGGGCCGGCCAGCCCCTGAAGTTCTCGGGCGCGACGGTGACCAGTGCCGATCCGAAAGAGAAGGTCACCGCCACCAAACAAGGCGGGGACACCTGGTCGGTGACGGTCAACGGCTTCTATCACTACCAGATTCCCGACGCGGCGACTTCGGGCGGGCTAGCGGTCCCGCCGCGATTCACCGCCCGGCTTCGGCCGCCGATCGACCGAAACCATGCAGTCGGCTGTGCGCAGCCGGTTGGCCGGGATCGCTTGCAGAATTTCATCCGGTAAATGCAGCGTGCCGATGAGCCCCATCGGCCTCAGCGAACCATCGGGCGCTCTGCGCGCGCGACGGCCGTACCCGCTGGCGACGCACTGCAACAGCCACTGCTCATCAACAGCCACGATTTGATCCGGCGGCTGCGGGCCGCCTAACAGCACGACGATCGCAGGTCCGAGCGTCGGCACCGTCGGCCCCGACGTGTCGATCTGCGGCTGCAGTGGACGGCCGCCGACATCGGGCGGCCGCGACGGGACTGAGGTCGCCGGCGTGGTCGTGACCAGCGTGCTCGGAGTCAGCGGCGTTGTGCCGGTTGGCGTCGTCGGCACCGGTGCAGTGGGAGGCGTGGTGCCTTGCGGCGCCAAAGTTTGCGTGGGCGCCGGCGTCGACGTCGCCGTGGGAACAGGCCGCACCGTCGGGCGCGGCGGGATGCTCGGCAGTAGTGTCGGCACGGGCTGCGGTGGCTGCTGCGCGGGCGGCTGCTGCACGGGCGGCTGCTGCACGGGCGGCTGCTGCGCCGGTGGCTGCTGCGCGGGCGGCTGCTGCGCGGGCGGCTGTGGCTGCTGC
>Ga0075471_10000149_pt1 | contig 36793 bp, 43 predicted proteins | sample DEB19_08_DNA_2_FD_74787 | JGI IMG/M metagenome (GOLD analysis project Ga0075471, IMG submission 74787) | Aqueous microbial communities from the Delaware River and Bay under freshwater to marine salinity gradient to study organic matter... | ecosystem: Environmental > Aquatic > Marine > Coastal ...
AAACAATTGTATGTTACATTTAAAGATGCTGAAAAAGAAAATCAGCAAGGTATTCTTAATTTTATTGCCGAGCGAATTGACATGCACATGAAGTGGTCATGGCAACTCCGGGCATCGACTAAGTGAGGTAACCGTTATGGCTGAGAGTAAGAAAGACCCCCGACTGGCCCGTGCAGGTGTCTCTGGGTACAACAAGCCCAAGGCAACCCCGGACCATCCGACTAAGTCGCACATCGTTGTCGCCAAAGTGGGTGACAAGGTGAAGACCATTCGCTTTGGTGAGCAGGGTGCGGAGACGGCGGGTAAGCCGAAGGAAGGTGAGTCAGAGCGCATGAAGGATAAGCGTGCGTCATTTAAGGCTCGTCATGCCAAGAACATTGCCAAGGGCAAGATGTCAGCCGCTTACTGGGCTGACAAGGTGAAGTGGTAATGGCTCCCCGAAAGACCAGTAACCCCAAGAAGACCACGCAGTACTACCGGGATCACCCGGAGTCTCGTGAGAAAAAGGATGCCTACAACAAGGATTACAACGCTAAGCCCGAAGAGAAGGAGAAGCGTCGTGAACTTGCTGAGGAACGCCGTAAGCGTGGGGTTATGGGAAAAGGCGGTAAGGATATGTCCCATACCAAAGATGGTCGCATCGTGGCGGAGGAACCATCTAAAAATCGTGCACGGAATAGAGGAAAGAAGTAATCATGGCTTCTAAAAAGAAAGTATGGGAAACTAAAGACCCCACTAAGTCTGATAAAAAGTTAACCCCTGAAGAAAAAGCAAAAGCAAAGGCATCTGCTAAAAAAGCAGGTCGCCCCTATCCAAATCTTGTTGATAACATGAATGTATCCAAGAAGAAAGGTAAGTAAGCATGTGTAAGGAATGTGGTTGCGGATTGAGCAACAAGAAGGACCCCGGCTACGGCAAGGGACCGGCAAAGGGCAAGAAGGCTCCTGCCAAGAAGACCCCCGCCAAGAAGAAGTGAAGCGGTAATTAACCCTGAAGAAGTTTCTTCAGACCGTTGAACACTTCCTGAACTGCTCCAACCGTTTCGGCGCTGACCGTAATGGTTTCCACTTTGTCGTTCCACGACAAGGTAAGGCATCCTGTTTTGGGTGTGGGGAAGTCCTCAGCAACTTCCTGCGGGTCCTCTAATACAAGGTTGATTTCCCGCAACCCACCCATCAACAGTTTGACCAAGTCCTCTTTAGAGGCAGACTTATCGTGCTCCCACCCCAACAGTTTTGCCTGACGGCGAAGTGCCGCAATCGGTTGTGAGCGCAATTCATCTTCGGAAAACTTGTCAATCTCAGACTCCGTTTCCCGCTCCTCAATCTGAGGTTGTGTGATTTCCGGGTCAACCACATCAATCGGTGCGAGGGCGTTCGTCAAATCCAACAAACGCATTCCGTTGGCGTGGGCCTTCAGGATCGCAACCTCAGTGCTCGGCTCGTCATCCCACAACACGAGAATGGTGTCTCCACCGAGATCACTCGTTGCCCGCACCGTGGCATCCAATGCGTCGTCGGCTTGGTGGTGCTCCACAGCATCCTTGACCAAGGACTTCGGGACACCATTTCCCACGATGTGGTAGGTGTGTTCAAAGTCAATGATCGCCGTGTACACACGATCCATGCTGTCACTGGGCTTGCCCCCGTACCACGGAAGCACGAAGTCGTTATCACCGACCAGTTCGTTCAGGCTGTCTTCAATGATGTTGGCGGTGGCTCGGCCATTGCCGATGATGCCGATAACGCCTCGTTGTGCCTTGGGCATGTTGTTCTCCTATTTGAGCGACCGGCGCAGAGAGAGGTCGCCCGTAAGAGTGACCAGCCTCAGCACCGAGTGGGTGGCACCAGCGATTGTACTCATCGCCAATCCGGAAAGCAATACATTGTTTTCGGACAACCACCATGACGCGCCGACACCTAGTATGACTCCGAGGAGAACGAGGACCCATGCCCCTAGTTCTTTTGGTATGAGTGTCGTTAGAACATGCAGGGCTTTGTATACCGCTAGCCCACCGATGAGAACCGTCACGGCATGTACTATACACCCGGGATGCTATTGAACAGCAGTTTGGCGTAATTGCTTGCGGCAATGTATGCCTGCTCGGTAGTCGGCACAGCGTATGCGATGTTGTTCTCCACCAGTCGTCGTGAGCGCATGTAGTCCGGGGAGTAGTACGAGAAGTCGGCATTCGGCCCAGCCGCACCCCAGCGATAGTCGTGGGTTCCGTAACTACCACCCGAGCCCCCAGCCAACCAACCACCGTTGACACTGTTTCCGTCAAAGAAGTCCCCGATAACCTTGGGCTCAAAAACAGCATCAGCGACTGTCAATGGGGTTGTGGAATTGATTGAGGCACGGATGATGATAGAACAGTTTTTAATGTCATCCAGCCACTCATAATTACTAACTTCGGGAACTGTGAGTTTCCACCATTTCCTAGTACCACGAAGAGCCGACTGTGTGCGGACGGGAGACGAAGAACTAACCATTGAGATACCAATCTCATTGTTGTACAGTTCCACGGATGTAATTCGGTCATTTACATCATCTATTGAAAAATAGTAGTCAATACCACGCCTGATGGGTACATGTTTGTAAACACCAGATTGGCGAACAAGGTCTGTCAGTTGCACGGCAACCGCAGATGCTGACGAAGAAGTGCCCACGGTGTTATAGCGTTTAATGTTTGCAGAAACGGATACGTCATAACCCACAACGCCCGACTCTTCGGCGTATGTCACCAACTCTGTTGACGGTGTCGTTAACAACGAGCCGGATGCCCGCCAAAAAGATGCGGTATCCACAGAAGCGGCTGTGGTGACAATACCACCAGCAAACCGGGGGTCACGAAAGAGATTTACACGGTTTGAGTAAACCTTAATGTCATACGGATACTTATCCATAGCGGCTATCTTGTGTACACGAAGACGCAGACTAACCGGCTTCATAGTGTCATAAGCAATAAACATATGGAAATACTTTGTTGTTGAAGTAAGTGTTCCATTGCCAACAATACCCATATTTACTTCAACATCCATCTTCGGAGATAAATCTGCTGTACTATTTGGGTGCCGAGTGCTGTTTACAAATCCGGCTGGTCCTACTACCGAGGCAGAGTTATAGTAACTAACGGCGCTAGCCGATTGAGTAGTGTCGGATACCAAAAATCCAATGACTGATGCACCTTGTCCTACCGCCGTTGACCGTGCAGAATACTCTACAAGAATCGATGACGCATTACTACAATTAGGTAAATCTGCTTTCAAACATGCAATGTTAATCGTAGAAACCGAGGCGCCTGAGACCGATGACGCCGTCAACTGCACTGCAGGAAACGTCTGAAGATCAGTACTATTCCAACCAGATGTTAAAGTTGGAGCAGTCACGGTACTAATGGATATCGCTTGACTAGAGGGACGTTCAAGTTTCCATTTTTCACCCGAAGGGTTAGTGGTGTCTGGGCTATTGACAGGGGTGGCAGAGTTACCAGCCAAATAGCCACTTGCTAAATAGTTGCTATTTGTGGGCACAATCTCAGTGTCACAACCAGTAATGGCCGTAATGAATTCTTCAACTCCACGAACACGGCCTTTAATTGTTGGCTGGTATTTATAGAGAGACAACAGGTTACGGGCGCGAGCCCCACCAATTTCTGTTGCGTTGATCGGGATTCCTAGTTGGGCCGCCAGTTGGTTAAGTGCTTCTGTGTTCGCAATGTGGGGGTCATTCTTTTCCATTAAATAATGCGTGGTGGTACGCAAATAATCCATATCCCAACCAACGACATCTAGCATGCGATACAACGGGCCCTTATCCTTCAGATCATCAGGCAAGTTGCCTTCCAAGCCAGTCGTGTAATTCAGCAGGCCAAGTGTTTCGTCATCAAATCTGTAATGCATCGGAATACGACTGTAGAGAAGATTGCGGGACCCATAGTTCAGCGGAACTAAGACTTCTGTAGATGCAACCTTTTCATACCAGTCACGACTAGACACGGAAGCGTATTTAATGAACATGCTGTAGTACGCCCATTTTCCGGATGGAACACCTTCGTGGTAGTACAAAGACACATCATTTTGCTCAGTAATAAGAACAGTATCGCCCTCCGCAACCGTCTGGGGTTGGCCAAACGAGGAATACACGATCTTCACTTCCGACGGTTGTGGTTGTCCAGTTAGCGATGTTGCAAGAGCAATACTTAAGCCCCACGATAACTTAACAGTGTTGTAGTCCGTAGGAATAACTTCAAAGAAACCTCGGCCAGCCTCATTTGGTGGAGTCGTGTATCCGTAACCCTGTAACGGCGAACTATCGTCAATTCCGGCAGTGCTGAAAGCCGAGGGGGGTTGTTGAAGAAACGACCCATAGGCGACGTTGGCTGTAGTTTTTTTGAGGGTAAATGATTCGTATGCCATTACGGTGCGGCCACCCCATTGATTGCAGTTATAGTAATGGCTGGTTTATCATTTGCTGTGTCCCAACCAATCTTGAACAGGCTTGTTGCTCCTGAAGGTATTGTTCCGGACAACCCGCCAGTACTGGTGATCGTGTTGCTCGTAGCACTGACTGTGTTAAAACCAGTCACAACCGCGTAATCCACGCCCTCAACAGCGAGGATGGCGCGATAAATGTCTCCAATGGTCATTGTTTGATTAAACGAGACGTTAGTGAATTCAAACAAGTTAAGTATCGCAGAATTGACGCCTGTTTTAACTGACTCTTGAATATAGTTGCTTTTTACATACAAAGTCACGTTTACATAAATCTGTGTCAATGAAACAGTTGCTGGTACTGTCACTGTGCGGATGCCAAGCATTGCCTTAGACAACAGTTCAAGTTGAACCGCATTTCTGAGTGCCGAGGACACAGAGATAGATGATGCTGAAGTCGTAGTGTAATCCGTTTGATCTTCAAGTGCATACACCGTAACTGAGGCACCAGCGGTGGACGCACCTGTATACACTGCCGTGGCTTTTGCTACGGATGGAACACCGCGGGCCAAATCCACAAAGTCCGACAGCGTGACTCCCGAATCTCGCACACGCATCATGCTCGGCAAGGCATTTTTAATAGATTCTGGAGATTCATTGTCACGCCCACCAGTGGCCGCGGCATTATTTTTGATGTTTGTCAAAGTTGGGAATAACGAAGAGTTGATACTCTTGATTGTGTTTGGTTCAACATTTCCTGAGACGCCATCACAGGTTGCAAATGTAGCAGTGATTGTTGTACCAACTGGAGGAATACGTCCGTTCAAGCCGTCGCCAAAGACCACTTGAGTACGACCAGCGCCGTCATAAGTAACCGCAAAAGCAGATTCACTGGAAGTCGCAAACGTCAATTGCGGGGTTACCAACCATTCCACAGGGGCACCAGCCACACCTTCACCAACATAGACTCGTATTGAGGACACATCAATCTTCGTGCCGTATAAGTAGAAGCGCTGTCCCGGGGTGCCATCACTCGTAGTTGCCCCAGACTCGTTTATCAACGTAGTCGGGTTTTCTACTTGCGTACCCTGACGCAGTGAGACGGTTACTGTAGATGAAGATGCCGCCGTCACAGCGCTTACGCTGTAGAACTGGACAGTTCCGTACTTCGGGGACTTAGCCGTGAACTTCGTGCCGGACGGGATAGCAACGGACGCACTCCCCACATTTTCCAAAGTCACATAAGCCGTAGCCGCGTTAACAGGGTTAGGGGTATAACCATAAAGATTGGCGAAAGCCAACACCGTAGACGGTTGGGTTGCCGTCGGCAAAAACGCCTCGGTGGCGGCTCGGTCAATGTAGTAATGCATAATATCCGCCGCATACGCCCACAAATCAACCAAGGCCATGGTGAAGTCAGAGGGATCACGGTCGGTCCAATCAGGGATTGAACGACCAGCGCGTTCCAAGAGGGACTCTCGAATGGTGGAGTAATCCCGGTTCGTGTAATCAAAAGTAGCCATTAAAAACCTCAGTCCTAACCGTTATCTGTAAGTGTAACATCAAGTGTCCTAACGGCGTTACCGCTGGGTAACTTGTACTGGACAGTCACCTGCACTGATGCCCATGCATCCTCAATTTCTGGCATTGAATCAGTCTTTATCTTAATGTCTACGATTGATACACCGGATATGTAATTCGTAATTTCAGACAACACCGTGGTTCTATAGTCAGCCCAGACCAGATCACTGACGGGCTCAAACAACATGTTGTAGGAGTTACCGCCGTAGTTGGGGCGCATAACTCGCTCACCGTAGTTGGTTACCATAAAGTTGATTATCTTTTGTTCTATTATCTTAAAATAATCGTATGTGTCCGAAGTGCTTCCGCTCACATAATTGAAGGGCATTTTTAGAGCGATCATAATGCGTACATTTCCTCCATGGAATAGGTGGATTGCCAGACGCCATCCAACAACACCGGGTTCGGGGGTTCGGTGTAGGTAGAAACTGGATAAACAGTTTTACTATAGTCCTTTAGCGCATCACTTATTAACCGCGCCTCTGTCAGCATTCGGTCATGCGTGATCGTCTGACAAACACTCTGGACATACCAAAGACCATCAAACTTAGAACTAAAATTACCCACACGGACCACCCCACCGGGGATAACTCCTGCGATCCCAATTGTGCTGAGGTTGAGCATAAACACATCTCGTGCCCGACTCTTACCTCGGACAATGGCTTCTGCCAACTCAAGCGTGGTAGCACTCTGGTTCAGAACATCTGTTCCCAACCCTCCGTAGCGCTTACCAAACTCAGATTCGGGGCGCTGATATGTATCGGAGTAAAAGTCTCCAGTCTCGTTCAATGAAAAAAGAGACTTTAGGTTTGCCTTTTTAAATGGGTCACCGAACTCGCCATGCAGTTCTAGGATTGACCCGGGAAAGTTCATGTCTGCTCCTCCACGCTCGTGCAAATTGAGCATCTCGTGATAAGAGATTTGGCGTGAGATGGATTTGGTGGGGTCCCAGACATGGATGTGCGTACCGTGAACGCTGAAATGCAGACCATGGAGTTCGCAGACCTTGGTCAATAACGCCCAGTCTGTTTCACTAGATTGTGTTAGGCGAGGCAAAGTGATGTTTGTTGTAGGAACAGAGAAGGTAAATTTGTATTTTGTTGCAATATCTTTAACTATTTGTTCCAACGTCGTGGATTGCCAGATGGCGTTACTCTTGTTAGACATGGCGCGGGATGCTCCGAGGCACACAAGATTCAGTTTTTGAATTGTGTATCCAGCAACGACACCGCCCGTGGTCGTGTACTCAGGCTCAACGCTGACAATGTATCCATAAAATGAATGACCGCTATCTCCCTGATAACACTTGATACGGATACCACGATCTAGGTAATCCGTAACCAACGCCCCCGGGACACCAGCCAGCGTTACAACTGCCATGTCATGGTGATTAACCTCTAACTCAAGACGAACGCGAACGATGGAGTTTTTGTAAATGTCAACTCCGTCAATCACCACCTCGGTACTGGGTGAACTGGGCTCGTTCGTCTTAAAGATCATCGTTCAGGTATACGGATCGGAGTTCCGGCGGGGATGCGGTCGGGGAACGGAACATGGGGGTTTAAATCAGCGATCTCCCAGTACTGCTCTGAGTCCTTGAAATATTTATACGCCAAACTGTCAAAGGTCTCACCCTCCGTAGAAATAATGGTTGTGAAGGAGCGTGGGTTCCTCTGCTTGCGGAGTGCTTCAATGGCTATGTCACCCGTCGTGTTTGTAGCAGACTTGACATACCTTGATTTACTTTTGAATACGATAGTCATAGTTAATACCTAGTTTAAAATGGTAGGAATACTTGCGATTGTGGCATTGATAGCGACGGTCTAACATGAAAATAGGAGTTGAGGTTTCCCAAAGGATAGTCGCTTAACTTTCCTTTCAGTGTAATGCTGTTTCCATCATTGTCCGTAATTACGGATTCCACTTCCACCTCAGCAAACAATTCAATATCCTCAACTGTTTTTCCATTTGGAATAGCATTTACAAAGTAAAGATTCTTTGCTATATTTTTTGCCGCATTCCCACTGTATCCGGGGCTTAGGCTTGCCAATTTGGTGTTTGACACATCTGTAATGTCGCTTTGCTTAGTAGCGCCACTTCCTCCTAATGCTCCATACTTAACAAAGTCTGTATAACTACTTATGGGAGGAGCAATTAGTGGGCCAACCTCTAATATCGTCACATCTGAAATACCAGTGCCTGTCTCCGATGGGTCCATATCTCTTCGGAAAATACGCGCTTTTGTAACTTGATGGGTTACCGATTTGATATTTCCTTGTGCGACATACTTAATAAACGCATATCTAGAATCGGTCGTTTGGAGCGCCTGCTCCGCGCTAAAGCCAACATCTTTAAATGTATACGCAGACCTAAATCCGAACTGAACAACTAGCGTGTCAAAACTTAAGATATTCTTAATCTTGTACTCCCCAGTCCCGGGAGTGCACCATTTATTTGGGTTGTCATTGTTATCAGTACCAGCAATCAAGATTTCATAATCATTTTTTAATGACGACACCGCAGTCTGTAATTGATAAAATCTGGTGTTAACTACCGTTGTGTCAGGGGGAACTGTGGGCTCTTGCTCAGACGCTTCTCTTGCCTTCTCCAGTACTTCCGTCAAGAATGTCTTTTCACGGGCAAACCCGATGTACCGCGCTTCCATTTGGATAGCCAAAGTCGCCGTAACGGGAATCATGTTGCGAGAGAACTTTGTAAACAACAGATTGACACCAGTTACATAACCATCAACCATGTACAAGGATGAGAAAACTACCCGCACCGGGTTAGGGATGAGGAAGGCACGGTTTGATTCATTGCCTAACGTAGTGAGGCGCTCTCTAACAGTTTCATCACTCCAAAGGTTTTCATCGGTTGATGCAGTCTCTGCCGTAGTTAGATTCGTCGCTACTCCAAAGTTAGTACAACTGACACCGGGATTGCTGTCATAAGAAATTTTAAACGTGTAAGGAGTTACATTGCTTACTTCACTTACTTCCGCTGATGAAATGTTAAAATTGACTGGCAAACATCCGCTAATGGATACAGCATTTCCATTAACAACAAAATCTTTGGTTGAATGCGTAACTTGAACTACCCATTTACCGTCAGATTCTATGGGGGTAGAAATAGCAGAAATATTAGATGTAGTCCCCCCGCCAGATTCTGTATCTGATGATTGGTATGAGTATTGAATCTGCGCTCGTTTAAGCGCAACCTCAACGGCTTCGGGGTCAACTCCGACACCAATGACTTTGTCCAGAACATTGATGTCTGCTAGAACACCGATCTCATAGGCTGACGCCCTATCACTCGTTAAATCCCCTAAATCGCGGGCCCGCTGTGCCTCGGTAACCCCAGCGTTCACCTCAGCCTGACGATCCAACATAATTTCAAATGAAAAGTTGGCCTGACCCGGAACCGGTAAGGTAAGTTCACCCGGGGTCAACAGCAGGGGATTAAGCATGTCGGTGTTCATCACCAAGTTACGCATCAATGCTGGTGGATTGAACTGGAAGAAGAACCGACGATCAGCGTTAGTTACTCCCGCGATTCGGTTCAAGGACCGAATAAAGCCCTTGGTTTGGCGGTTGCCCGAAGTGCCTGCTTGAGGACCAATCCCCAACTTTGTTTGAAATGGGCTTGGTTTTGGGTATAGGAAAGGTTCGTTATCCCGCCATGTCGGGGTTAACGCATTACTACCAGTAATACCCTCAATATTATCTTCGGAAGAGAAATACCATTGATTATCACGGTAACCAGTCATCAGTAACTCCTCATCAAGTATCGGCGTGCTTCTTTTTCAAGCAACATTGTTACTTGTTTTGCCGCCTGCTCATAGTCGGCAGACGGATTATTTGTTGCTTGTATGTTGATAGTAGGAGCAATATTAATAGTAGTTCCACCAACCATACTCACCTGTGAACCGCCACCACTGCGAGAGGACGCAACACCCGGAACCATGGGGTCACCGCTCTTATCGGCTTCCCGCACGGTAGCGGCGGCGGCGGCAAGGTCGACCCCTCGGAACTGCGTGCCATTTGGCCCCCACGGGTTCCAACCACGACCGTTGAACATGGCACGAGCAATGCGGGAGTTTGTTGACGGATCAAACAAATCTTCGTTACTAGAGATGCCCCATGCCTTACGGTTAGCCTCAGGGCTTGTCTCATTAGGATTCATATTAATCTGGAACAATCCATACGAATCATCACGCCCGCCACGCAAGTAGTTGTCATTATGCGAGCGGGGGTTCCAACGAGATTCACGCCATGTCACGCCCACGGCCTCAGTTAGTTGCGGCCCCCAGCCATTAGCACGAAGGATGCTAATGAGGCTCTTGGGGTCCAGAGACTGACCACCACCGGTCAAGGGGTTGGCATTTCCGGTCATGGTACTACGGGCTTTACGACCCGCTGTGGCTCGCGCTGGACTACCTCCGGGATTAGACAAACCACTAAGCCGGTTACTGTTGACAAAGGACTCAATCATTTGTGACTGCGATTGTCCGCGGAAAGCAGTTATTGTCAGACCGCCACCACTACCGTGTGCCCCTGCTTCATCAGCCATTGCGCGAGAAGCCTGACCTCTACGACGACGCTCACCAAAACTGTCGGTTTCTTTGAAGTTCCCATCCGAACCCCACGGGGCGCCCTTTGCTTCGTACATACGGCGAGATTCAGGCAATTCCGCAGGCTGAACGTGCCATGCCTCACCATTAACAGAATCAAAGTGCTTCAAACCAAATCTATGGGCGTTCTCCTTCAGCCATTCCATGTCACCCGTGAGGTCAGCCGCCAAACCAATTTCGTGCATTGACCGTCCGGGGGGAGCGGCGGGTGCTCCCGATGTGTGTTTGTAGTACTGACCATTCCATTGAATGTCGGTAACTTCGTTTGTCGGGGTGTAGCGCGACCGGAACATTGCTTCTTGTTCTGAGGCACTTCTATAACCACCACCAAACCCAACCCGGCCACCAGAAGCAACCATCAAGCGCGTCAAGCGCTCGCGCAGTTGGGGGTGTAGTTTTTGGAATTTAGGGTTGCTCTTGATTTGATCAAGTGTGGCTGGCTTTTTCCCATAGGTTGGGAATGTCATCTGCGATGATGGGTTTGCCGGAGCCTGTTGAGTTTCAGGCGGGTCACCTTCAGAAGCCCCAGCAACGCCAGTAACCAATGCACCAGCACCCATGAGGAATGGCGCAAAAGGCTGTCCACCGGGAATAAGTGCCGCCGCCATACCTGCCGCCGATAGCGCAGGACCAGCAAACTTACCAATTGACTTAAGAATACCCTTTTCGTTTTGGTATTTAATATCCTTACCAATAAGTGCCTGAAGTCTGTCTTCCAATGCCGCAAACGCCTCAGTCAGGTTTTGAGTACGGCGTTCAAGCGCCGCATAATTGTCTGTTTGACGGGAGTAAAACCGTTCTTCGCGGTTAACCTTAAACGACTCTGTTACCTCTTGTTGAAGCGCAAAGTTGTCTTGGATTCCCATGATCTTGCGATGTTCTTTATTCGCCGGATCATAGAGTTGGTTGCCATTAGCCTTACCGCCGACCTTGTCTTTAAAGTTGGCGTTGGCCATAGCGTATTGGATGACTTGGTCTTGAATGTCACTCCCAACACCCATGTAGGACAAGGTTGTGCGAGTGCGGGAGCCTTGAACAAGGGCGCCTTCCAAATCCTTGCCGGAGCGATCTAACAACCCTGCGCTACGGGCAAGTTGCTGGATAACTTCCATGCTGGAGCGTTGACCACCACCGGGCTTGTACAGACTCATACCGCTGGTCATAAGCATGCGGTTTGCTGTCTGGGCCGACCCCAACTCGGTAACCATCTGTGCGCCCTGACCAGCAGTAATTGAGAATCCGCTGAGGACTCGCATTGCCTCTATGGACTTCGCTTGTTGTTGAGCGTTAATTCCGTACTGAGACTGCATTGCCAGCAGTTGGTTAGCCCCACCCATGCCGAGGAGCATGTACTTTTGCGTTAGGGGCTTACGATATTCATTTCGGTATTCTTTGTTACTGACTCCCATGATCTGCTGGTACATGACAGCCATTTTGTCTGCCGCAGAGGAATACTCATAGCCACGAGCAATACGGGCGTCAAGGCTTTTATCTATGGAGCCAATAGCACCACCAATAGCACCACCGACGGCAGAAAACATGTCTGCCTTGCCCATACCCATCATGGCGCCCATGCCACCCATGGCCCCGCCACCGCCACCACCCGTGCCACCGCCTGAGCGGACGGCATCCATGATGTAAGAGGTACGCGATGGGGTTGTGGCATTGCCCATGTTGGCGGTGACATAGCCCGCATTGGCTATACCGCCAGAACCCGCGACTCCACCACCAATGCCAGAGAACGCGCCTTTTGCTTTGCTGATGCCTTGGGTTAAGCGCTCAGTAACGCGCAGTTCTTGATTAAGAGCCTTGACTTGGTTAACTACGGCCTTAATCCCCTTAGCAGAAACACCACCGGTAGAGGAGCCGGACACAGATGCGAAGGGGTCTACCCCACTTCCACCTCCTGTGATATTAGGTTCTGCCATAACGCGCCTCCGCTATAAGGGTTTCCACTTCGCCATGTCCACCCAGTACCGTCTTTCTCGGGCAGACATTTGTTTTATTTCTGTAATTGTAAACCCATTATACGCAGAGGCTATAGAGTCGTAGTCCCAATATAGATTTTGAATGTTAGCCAAATAGAAGTGAGACCCAATCAAGTACTAGCACTACGGGCTCTCCGCAGTGTGCACAAGGGGTATTCACCTCCTGCGGCTCCGGACCAACCTTGGTTTCAAAGATGGCATTGATAACCTTTGAACGGTCCCCGACAGACAGGTTCTTAGCCCAGTTAAGGGGATCGCCAATCCGTGAGTCCCTCACCAGACACCGTGAGATCATCAAGGTGTTTTGCTGAGGGCCGTTCAGGTTGGGTTGAGCAACCCGCTTACTGTCCTCGGCATTTGGGAGACGGAACTTGTATGTTTTTCCGTCTCTCAAAGTTACTTCAATGTCCTTACGAGCCACCTCAGCCGACCCCGTGACCGGGAAGTCACGTTCGATGTCCACTACCAAGTCGTTGTCCTTACGGCAGTGGGGACAAGTGACCTTGAACTCCCTAATGTTGCCGTAGGTTGCCTTGATGATGGCCAAGAACAAGATGTCCCGGTCACCAATAATTAGTTGATCAATAATTTCGGGCGACTTCTTGATGTCAATCTCACCTATGGTAACAACAGCACGCTTCAGAAGTTCTACTGAATATGAGGCGTACTGCAAACCGCCTGCGGGATTCATTGAGGCCAAGTACTCCTCATCAAGCCCCGTCATCTCGCGCACCACAGCAGTTTCCTGCCACCCATCTACGCTTTTGTACCCTGCAATCAGGTCTACCGAAAGATTGGGGGATGGTGCGATAGTCGGCGGGGCGTCATCGTTCAACACCCGATCCAAATTGTCAACAGTCATTTTGTTCTCCTATTTAATTAGTTCAGGATTAATTGAGCCAGTCAATAGTAAATCCTTCGTGATTCAACGTCATTTGCTGAATCATAATGGAACTACTACCAGCGTTCAGGTCACTCAAAGCATAGCCTGCGGGCCAAGCGTTGTAGATCGTGAACTTCAATTTGGCATTACCCGGCTTTACAGCACCATCCAAATTGGATGGGGTGTAGGCATAACCAGTATTCCCACCAGCGGCAATCTTGCTGGTGTTCGGATGGTCATACACTGTGACCGTAACGTCACAACGATAATCCGTTGTGGTGCCATCGGAGGTACCAGCGGCACCCTGTGACCACGAGTGAATGAACTTCTGCCAGTTCCACAGTTGGTCTTGCTTTTCAATGACACCACGGCTAAAGGTAATCGGGTTGAAGTCAGACTGACCGACCATCTTGTGCGGGTGCGTGTTCATACCACCCTCACGGTACGGAATCATCTCATTTGTAACCGACAAACCGGTGACCACGGCAAAGCCAAGATTGCCAATACCCTCAGTTTCAACTCTGAGTTCTTCGTCAATCGGGACGATATTCACCGTGAATTTAAAATCCCTCAAAGGATCAGTTCGTGTCAACCGAAATTGGTTGGGCGATGCGGGCATAATTACTTCCTCCTACTATTAAAGATTCTCAGCGGTGTTTGCTCCGCCGATCCATTGACTGACATTGATAACGATGAACTCTGCCGGATACAGCAGGGACACGCCGACCTCAACATTGACCTGACCAGCCGAAATGGAGGTGTTGGTGTTGTTGGTGTCATCGCAGAGGATGTAGAAAGCCTCATTAGCAGTGCGCCCACGCAGACCACCCGAACCCCAGAAGTCAGTCAAAAAGCGATTGAGGCGCATCTCAATCGTTTCCCACAAGCGCTCATCGTTCGGCTCAAACACCGCAAACTGCGTCAACGACTTCACCGAAGCCTTGACGTAGTTCAAAGAACGTCGGATCGGGATGTACTTATCCGGGTAGTTCTTCTTCAGAGTGCGTGCTCCGTTAATCGTAATTCCGCCACCGGGGATCGCACGGAAGGTGTTGACACCAGCCTCATACAGGGTTCCTGCGACAGATTCCGTGTAAGCAGTTTCCAAGCCAATCGCATTGGCAATCTGGACGCTGAGGCCAGCGGGGGCCTTAGCGACACTCCGCTCCCGTTCCATACGGGCGTAGATTCCCGCAACAGCGCCACCCGGGTAGCAGTTACGAATAGCACCAATACCGCTCTTAGCCGGGTCCAACATCTTCAACATCGGGTAGTACACCGCACCAAAGCCAGTGGAGGTGTTGTACGAAGCCGTAACAGCGGTGACCGCCGCCGAGGTGGTTCCACCAGCGGCAGGGTCAATGATCACAAACGAATCACCACGAACCTCAGCCTTTGCCAAAGCCACATTAATGACCGTTGCGTTGCTCACACCAACGAGGTTGATGATGATCGGTTCCTCAATTGCATCCAGTGTGTTCAAAGCCGCGGTGTACCCTGCTTGAAGCGATCCGCTATCGGTTGCTCCATTACTACCGCTCGTAAAGTATGCGTTAGACGCCAGCGTCGGGAAGGCCGCCGTGACGCTAGTTCCCGGGGAAGCAAGCACGTTGGATACCGTGACATATGCCGAGTACTCATTCAAGATAGTCCCGACGTAACGACTGGCGGTCGGATCAAGAGAGAGTTCCGTCCATGACTCAACTTCCGAGCCGTTCAACGACAATGACAAATTAAAAGTGGGGTAATCAGTGGCGGTAGCGGTAACTGAACCAAGTGTGGGCGTAGCCACCAATCCAACATTTGCCACACTGGCCGCACTGTTGGCCCAAGCACCAGCGCTACGGGCCGACAACGTAAAGGCAGTAGATGCAGTCGCAGACGAATTGGGCTTATAGGTAATTGTGGCATTACTTGCAACCGCGGAACTGGCTCCAAGAGCACGAGTCACATAGCAGACGCGACCACCATTAGCAAAGTAAGCGTAAACCGAGTAACCAAGATCGTATGAGTTGTTGATCTTTCCAAAGGTCTGCTGGTAAGCGGCCCAACTGTCAATCAGGGTCGGTGTGGTCGGACCGCGCTCAGCGAGGCCGATAAAAGCACCCGTACCCGTGCCGTCGCGGCGAGCAACGGTGGCTTGCAAAGGTGATTCGCTTACATAAACGCCCGGGCGTGTATAAGGCATGGGATTCCTCCAATAAGTTAGATGATTACTGTTTCGTCATTCAGATTTTGGCCAATGTCAGCAATTGTACTATGAACCGTGGAAACGCGCCGCGATCCCACAAGATCAGAAGTAATGATTTCTGCTGACATTTTCAGTGTGTAAACTTTTCTAAATATCCGTTTCCGGTAACCTGCCTCAGGGTCAAGAAGGTCAGCGGTAACCCAGTCCAGAAGGTCAAACCTTCGGATTGTTTTATCGGCGGGCACATCTATATAACCCCAGCGCATCCGCGCATATGAGTGTAGCATTTGCGCGGTTAGTTGTCTGTCGTGTAGTGCAGATCGTGCATAAGTAGACACCTGATACAGAATATCTACAGGTATAAATTCATTGGCTTTAACAACTGGACCCATACTTGCGTACTGGGTAAATCCAGATGCTTGGCTGGGCCAATACTCCATGGCCATGGGGCCAGAGAACTGTGTGGATGCGGCGGTGCTGGTTGAGGCATAAACGGTCACCTCGGAGTGCTGGCGTTCAGTTGCCTGAATGATGTCCAACATTTCAATGGTAATAAAGGGGTAGATACGCTCGGTATCACCCTCCGGATAGCGGAAGAACACCTGCACAGGGCGCGACCCATTGCGGTCATCCGAGACGGTCAAGCCCGTAAACCGAGCCTTGACGGCGGCATCCTCGGCCAGCAGGAACCCAGTGGTGGTCATTTCAGGAACCTGCTCAGTGCGGAATCAATAGCAGAGTCAATCTTCTTAGCCGAGTTCAACTTGAACTTACGGATAGTCCCCTTAGCGGCTGAGGTTGGTCCGCCATACTCCAAGTCCTTGACCCGGGTAATCTGATCGGGGGAGCCAGAGAACTTGTAATCAAAGCCGCCCTTCTCAGAGACACTGACAGAGAGGTTGTTTGCCACCTCAGACCACTCAGGATCATTTGCAAGATATGCGCGTGAGCGCTCTTGTTCCTGCTCAGCCGCGGCCATGACAGCCTTATAGATAGTGCTGTTTGTTCCACGATTAAGGTCCGAGCGCATCCTGAGCAGGGAGAATGACTTATCAAAACTAATGAGCGGGGGATTTGAGGACGAAGATGAGGAAGACGCGGGGATGTACGAACCATCAGCCGACATACGGCACCTCCTCGCGTCCTCTAGGCAAATGTCATCAGGGACGCTCATCCCTGATAAAGGTATTCTACCCTAAATTAGCAATGGTTGCAGGCCAAGGGTAATTAGCCACGGAGTACGAAGAAGGGCCAACGTCATTGACCATTTCTTGAGAAATGTAGGTCTCAATGCCCTCAACCACAAGCATGACATCGTCACGGGCGCGTCCACGGACTCGGTAAGAAACGACGCTGAAGTACCGCCCGTCATACAGGAACATGTCGTTGAGCCGGGGCTGGTATTCCCATGGCGCCGTAACCCCAGCCGCCCGGAAGTCGTCCAGAGAAGCCACAAAGTTGACCAATTGGACAGGCTGACGGCCTTCAGGAATAGCCCGCTTCTGATCCTCGGATTCAGTGATCATCAGCACCGGTACGGTAACCCCAGCCTTGTAGCGTCGGCCCCCAGTACCTCCGGTACCTTCGTCGTACACATCGTCGTAAAGGCTGGAGGACGAAGCGTTTGTACCCAACGGGATGAACTCAAACCACAGGATAGATTCACCTGATTGCTTCTGATAAGAAGCGTAGTGCTTCCTGATCATGGATAGTTCGCGTCGGACGTCCATGGCTATCAGTAGTACGCGATGTTAGAGAACGAACCGGTCGGGATTGCACCGTCTATGAGAACATCAGTTCGTAGGTCTTCTTCCTTGGTTTCCTTCTCAACAACCCCCGGGTCAATGGTGGGCCACAAGCGTTCCGGCGGACTGTAATCGCCCAATTCTCGGGGGCGATACAGCGGAATAAGGTAATTCGTGGTACGGGAAACACGACGGAGGGTGAAGACTTCAAGGCGGTCAAGGCCAATGTTAAGGGCCGCGGCGTGCTTTTTGTACTCCTCTTCCCACTGGGCCAACAAGGACTGAACCATGCGGAAGCGCTGGCTGGCCGGGATGTGAATGGACTCAGATGTCATTACATCAATGTCACGGCTGAACTCCGTCATAAGGGCCCATAGACATTCAGTAATTGCCGCGATGCCAATTGCATTGATTACTACGTCAGCCAGTTCTTCAATTGCTAAACCAAGGTTAACGAGGTGCTTTTCAACGGCACGATGTGTATAAAAGGTCAGGTCAGAAGGAGTAACCCATTCGTAGTAATAGCCTTCAACCAAGATCGTAAGAGACGAAGACACCGTCGTAGCCAACCGCAAAATACCGTTGCGCGAGTCTAAGGTGTACTCCGCAGGGGATAAGGTGGACGCCGCCGTTCCGGGGCCCCCTACAACTGCCACCCAGATGTTGTCTGTATCAATGTTGATATGGCCCAACTCGTAAGTGCGCCCGACCACGGGAAAAGAAACTTGAAAGAACTTAGGAAAGTCTCTTAAGTAGTTTCTTGCAATTGTAGAAATATCAGAGATTGTCGCCATGAATCTCTATATTACTACTGATCGCCCGAGCCTGCTCCGGGAATTGCATCCTGAGCGGGCTGATTTACAGCAGGCTGAGTCTCCCGAAGTCGGTGTACCATAAAACCACGCTTCAGAATGATTTGCTCTGAGGTCCCATCCTCAATCGGCTCAATAGGCGTATCGGTCATAGCGCCTGAATGAACCACCGCATCTTAAGGTGGCTAGGTTGCGTGGACACAGCAGTGACAGGGTTTGCGCCAAAGTTGTTTTCCGTAACCACATGGGACGAAATCGTATGGTTACCAACTGTGACGGTATGGGTGTGGGCCCCACCGCCATTAGTGTCAGGCGCCGACTGAAAACGAGTCACTTCCGTAAATTCTGATGCATCATAGGGCTCGGTGCTCGTATAGTTTGTTGATCCTTCGTTGATGTTGATTACATCAACGTGGAAAGCGTCAGCACTAGACCCGGTGTAATGCGTAGTGTCTGAATCATTTAAAACATGGAAACCATTATGCTCATTATACGGTCGATAGATAAGTGCCCCATCATGTACATGCGCTATCGTTGTGTGGGTGTGGTTAGGCTCGGTACTCACAGTCGTTGAGTGAGTCAAGTCACTGTGGCTTGCAACGGTTACCCCGTGGTTATGGCGCGGGATATTTGCCTCAACAAGACTTACAGAGTTAGCCCCACCAGCCGAGCCAAGGGACGAGGTGGCGCCCACAATCGTGCGATCATTGTTTAGATTAGGCAAGGTAAAGGTAGTTCCAGAACTTGCTCCGTAGGTACTACCCAACACGGCGGCAAGTGTAGGATAATCACCGCTGTTAAAGGTCTGCCCATTACAAGGCAAGCAGGTAGTTAAACCGCCTACGGTAGGAGGCAATCCTGTCCCCGGCCACGCAAAGATGGCGCCAATCGGAAGAATCATCTTCCGCAGAGACGAGGCCGTGACCAACTCTTCCCAAGTGCTATTGAGGCGTGCGTAAGGCTTGTTATTTGTCGTGTCTACGACAATGTCGCCCACCTTATCTTTGGTGGCATCAACAGACGGAGTTCCCGTAACCGTATAGGTAACGGGAGAGTCAGCAAATATGCGCTTATCTACGATGTGCCCTGCATCCAGCCCAACACCGTTGGAGCGGAATACTGACGCCAAAAGAACGTCGGTAGCCGGGTCATAGTGTGCTGAGGCGGCAAAAGATTCCCCAGAATTAAGTACCGTTCTGCTCTTTGGCAGTGTGGGGTTGGTTGCATGGTCTACGCCAACGATCTTGGTGACCGTGGCAGTGGACCCCGACAAGCGAATGACGATCAGGTCAAACCTATAGTTAGTGGCATTGTCAATCGTTATTGAAGCGCTGGCATTAAACGAGTATGGCTTGTTGTTAATAACTGCCACACCCGCCGACACACTAGCCGCGCTAGTAGAAATATGCGTAACTACACCACCACTACGGATGTAGTTGGTGATATTGCCAAGGGCTTCAATGTCTACCGAGTCGGGCTCGGCCTGATTGATGTTGGCGTACTTATTGGGCGATCCCGTAGAACCAGCATTCGGAATAATGTACGCCATGCGCTACCTCAGACGGTGTCGTAGATGTTGGAGTGATGAACGAGGTAGTCGTACAGATCACGAGGGATACGGTAACGCTTACCATCTTCAAAATCGTAGGTCGTACGGCCCCAGAACATCTTCCATGTTCCCTTAACACGGGCCGTGACGAGGTTGTCCTGCGCGGGGGCAGACTTCGGGGCAGAGACCACGGGGGTCTCTTCGCTGACTTCCACCACATCGTCGGTGTCGTCAAGTTCGGCAAAAGCCGGGTTCTTTTTGTTGGTTGCCACTGTTTTTCTCCTTGTTGTTTGGTATTTAGATTATCAGCGGTGAGGGCAATATGCCCCCACCGCCGACATCTCGTCTGAACCTAAGTTCAGGAAATCGCACCACCGAGGGTGTTGAGGATCACGCGGCTCTCGTGAGTGATGACTCCGAAGCCCCAGATCGCGTACCACGCCAGACCGTGCTCACGACCGAAGTCAATGACACCACCGTCGCGGAGTTCAACCGGGAGGGCGATGGCGTGACCGAAGGCGTTGTCACCGATCATAATGGCGTTGTAAGCGTTGGCGTTCTCCTGATAGCCAGCCGAAGCGTTGCTGTCAAGGGTCGCACCGAGGTCGTACAGCGACGAGGAGGCCGCGGTGGCGTCCAAGCCCTTCTTGACCTGCGTGGTCTCAATGAACACCACATCGTACAGACGACCGATTTCACCGAGCATGAAGTTGCCGGGGGCGGCGTACTTCGTGACTTCAATGAACTCCGGCCAGTCACGGAGCGAGCGGCTCTGCGACGGGTGCACGAAGCACACATAGGTGTCACCCAAGCGCGGGATGTTCTGACCAGCGAGCACCTCCACGGCGTCCTTGATGGACGCGGGGCTGAGGTAGCCGGGGGCCGAAGCGGTGCCGAGGGTACCAGCGTCGTAGGGGCTGATGGCGCCACGAGCCGAGGCCGCGGTGCGACCGAACACGACGCTCGGAGCCACAGCCGACCCGCCGCCGAACGGCACGCCAGCCTTGTACAGGGTGTTACGAGCCTGAATGTCCATGCTCTGAGCCATGTGACGGCCAAGGAGGCGCGACGACGAGGCCATGACATCGTCAAACGATGCATTGAGCAGGAGTTCAGTCACGGCGACAGCCTGACCATGCTCAGACACGGTGATCTGAATCTGGCTAGCCGACAGCGAGGTGGGCTCCATACGAACACCTTCGGTAAGGGTCGCGCCGGAGTCCTCGTTGACGCTGAGGTTGTTGTAGCGCATGAAGTTGATGGTCAGACCGGGCATAACGCCGAGTTCGGTCTTCTTCACGGCGAACTGCTCAAAGCGAAGCACGGGCATCGCCTGAAACAGAATCTCCTTGGACCAGATTTGCTGGATTGCGGGCGAGAGGGTAGCGTCGCTGGAGTAACCGGTCGTGGTAACAGAACCAAGACCTGCTCCGGTGATCGCACCTCCTGCGGGGGCGGGAAGGGCCATTTGAATATCCTCCGGGATAGTTTGTTGTTGGGTTATTGGTTAGAAGCGTCCTCGGGTTCCCCGAGCCGCTTGCATGAGCCGTTCACGCATTTTCATGTACTGATCCATCGGCATATTGCGGATGTCATCCGCAGAAAGCGTCTGGTATTCCGATTGGTTTTCCATTGGCCCAGTCGGGGGCGCAGTTACCTGCGGTCCCCGCAGACGACTTTGGGAAGTCGCCTGTTGGATTGATTCAATTATAGCATTACTTCTCTCACGGAGTACAGCAATACTATTATCAATATCTTCTTCACTATTTCCCGAAATCAAGTCACGGAGTTCGGGGATAATAGTCTCTTGCTCTTCCGTCATGCGACGCTGACGGTAAGACTCAATTTGCTGGATGCGGCGCTCCTTTTCAAGGAGGGCCTCCTGCGCCTGACGCTGGCGTTCAATGTCCTCAAACTTGACACGCCATTCCTGTTCAACCTGATTGATGCGCTGGTTGAACTCGTCCTCGCGCTTAGCGAGCAGTTCCTTGGCGCTCAATTCCTCGGCCTCACGCTGACGGAGGATTTCCGCCTCAGCGCGGGCTCGTTCTGCGGCCTCCTGACGGGCCGATTCGCGCTCCTGAGAGATGACAGACAACTGCTCTTCAAGGCTACGGACACGACCGTCAGCGTCTTCAACACGCTTATACAGTTTGTCCTTCTCCTGACGGCGAATTGCTTCAACCTCGGATTCGGTGAAAACACGGCCTTCCGAGCGGGTCGGGGCTGTTTCCTGAGTGTCGTTGGATACCGGGATCATAATCCCGTCACCGTCCTGAATATTCATTTCTTTTACCTCTTGCTTGTTGGGCTTTTACTGACTGTTTTGGGATAACGGTTTTATTCTTCGTCTGGCACACGGCGCTGGGCGAACCTTGCTCCATATGCCCTTTGGATTATGTTGTTAATCATCTGTCCTTCGGCTTCACCGATACCGGGTGCCCCGGGTAGGGGACCAGCACCTGCTTCACCTCCAGCAGATACTACACTACTTTCTCCCTCTTGTCCGGGGATAATACCGGTAGTTAGCATTACGGCTTGCTGAATCTGTGCGCGTAACATATCCAGCGCACCTTGGTCAAGAGCATCATCACGAAGTTCCTCAAAGATTTCAAGCATTTTCTCATTCGGGAACTCTTCACCGAGAATCTTGAGAGCGCCTCGCTTGGACTCCAGACCGAGACCCAACTTGGCTTGAACTTCGTTAAGTTTGATAAGGACATCCACCGGAAGCGGTTCCGGCCAGTGGATTTGAGTCTGGTAAACCACGGGGTCGGAGGGGTCAAGAACCAGTGCTTGATCGGGCTCGGGAGGTGCCGCCACCCCGGGATTAAACTGGAGCATTTGGGGCTCAAATACCGCGCATGTACGGATGATGATCTCATTAACCTTCTCCAGACCCTTAGTAAAATGAATCTTCTTCTGGTTATACCGATTCATCATGGGCTGGTACTGGATTGCCAAAGCAACACCTGAGGTATTAGACACCGGCTGGAACTGGCCTAGAGCAGTTTCAGGAACACCAGTGATCTCATGCATCGCACGCTTAATAAACTGGATGTACTCAAGAGCCCCAGCCATCTCGCCACGGGATTCCAAGTTGTACACCGAAGCATCCTTCGGAAGACCGGCCCACACTTTCTTCGGCCCTCGCTCCAACTGACTGGCTTTAGCGCCAGTAATGATGGTTACCGGAGCGGCGTGGTAGTTAATGATGTCTGACACTTCGGTCATCTTCTCATTGAGTTCACGGTTGAGAGAGATGATGTCCCAGATATCGGACTGTCCCCACGGCGAAGAAGAGATCGTCATGTTAGGGATATGGACAATCGGAATAAGACCAATAGCGTTGGGGTATTGGTCGATCAGTTCATCGTTGATGTACTGCTCCACCGACTCGTCGGTAAGGATTTCCGTAAAGGTGTAGACCTGACGAGTTCCCTCAGGGCTGGTTCCCCAAAAGCGGTACTTCAGTTTAAACCGAAGGATACGGTCACGGTCATGGGGGTGGTACTCAGGGAAACAGTGGGCGGGGTTAAGCGGGATGATACGAACGCGCCCCGGATGACCAATACCAGCCGGATCAACATAGGGCTCTTCGTAGGCAACTTTGACGAAGCAGTCGCCGGTAACGCCAGCCAACTGGCCCATCTCCCACAGCACATAATGCTTAGAGTTATGGTTTTCCCAAACCTCATGGAGCATATGAGGAATGATGGCGGCATTCTGCTCCGGAACCTTGAACTGAATGCCCTTACCAAAGCAGAAGTTGGTGATGTAATCCGACATGGTGCGGACGTAATTCATGGTGATGTTCTGTTCGCCCATCTCACGACGGTACGACCAGTGGTGCCCGAGATACCAAGCCCAGCACGAGGAATAGCGGTTTAGGCGAGGACCATGAACCTCAAACTCCTCATCGGCTAGTTCAACCAAGCCAAGGGGGGAGATAGCGACTGTTAAGTCACTGGACGAGGCTCTATAGGATGGCGACCAAAAATCAACAGGCATTAAGTATTAGTCCTTAGGTAGTCCCAGTTCATCGGCAAGAATCCCGGCTTCTACACCGATCATCTCATCACGACTTGGCGTAATCTTGACACGGCTTCGTGCGACACCAGCGGGGTCTACGGAGAAAAAGGGCTCCACCTTAGGGCTGGTTCCTTCGTGCCAAACAAACTGATCAGGGTGCAGGTGCTTGGGAATAGAAATGTCTTTTATATACGACTTTTTAGCATTCGGACCAAGCATGCCGATTGCTTCCTGTCGGCTCTGCGCCCCAATGTGCATAGCGGCTTCAAGTCCGGAAGCGGTCAGGGGCAAAGAGACCGAGGTATCTTGCTGAACAACACCACTGCTTGGGTCGTGCCAGCCACCCTGAATCATGTTGGCACCGGGAGTTCCCAAAACCTCGGCATTGGCACGGTTAAAAGCAAGCAACTGTTGAGGGGCAGGCTCTCGGGGGTCTATGGCAACCTCAGCCCCACGCCCCGCTTCTGGGGCATACCCAACCGAAAACACGCTACGAGCAGGACGACCCGATCCACGGCCCGAAGTGCGGATAGAGAAGCCTTCGCCGGGTTGCTGGGGGCCATACGCAGTAACCTCGGCCTCTGACAACTCTCCTCGGCGTAGACCTGCTCGCTTACCTCGCGCCTTGCGTCGTGCCATTACCGGCCCCCGATCTTCCTCGTTTTAATGGGAGTAATGGACTTAATCATACCACGAGGAATGTGCATAGGATTTGAGCATATTAAATCCCCCTCCTCGTCATAGTAATACGACGAGTAGAGAGTTAGGTACTTATCGTCATCGTTGTTCAACATCCACCCAATGGTGATTGGGTCAACGATAAACGGGCGGTACTTGTCTGGGTAGACCCATCCCCCGGGGCCATCAAAAGCGTCATCCCAAATGACCATAACGGCCTTAATTTTGTGCTTTCTAGACATGATGTCCCCTTATTACGGCTGGTAAACCCTACCACGGAAAAAGGCGCTCGTATTATGGATGGGGACCTGCTCATACCAGAACTGCCCTTCGCCCTCCTCATAGGTCACCACGCCGAGGCCCTGTTGCCAGTCCTCCACAATGGTCAGGGGGCGACCGTCTAAATCAATACCGCCTTTGGTGCTGGGGACCGCACCGTCACACCGGGCTAGCGTCCCCGGTGACGCCGCCATGACGGTCTTTGCACCGTCCCAGTCTTGGCGGGTCTTTTCGCACCATTCACGGCGATGAATGTGCCCGTAGATGACGGAGACTTTGCTGTCGTTGAGGTATGCGTGGCTGGTTGAACCGTTAGACCGAACTTTGTTGCCGTGAATGATTTTAAGCCTTTGATTAATCCAGACTTGTCCAGCCGGATAGCCAGCCACATAGTTAATCCCGTAATCATCAAAGCGACATAGATAAGGAACGCTAAGCACAGGCCAAGAATCTGGAGTGTTACCTTTCCGAATACCGAACGAGGCTTTCGCGTTGTCAATAATGAAATTACTGAGTCGTTCCTCATGGTTACCTGAAATCCAATCTATTTCTGCGTTGGGCGCCGCCGACCTGATTTCCGCACAGAGCGTGGTGGCTCGGTCGATGGAGGCTTGGGTTGTGAGAGCGTAGGCACTAGATAACCTGTACTTTCCAAACTCGGGGAAATCAAGATTATCTCCGACCATGACGACTCTATCGGGGTTGAGTTTTCTGGTAATTGCCAGAGCAATGGCAAGCGCTTCTTCGTCATGCGTAGGCTCCAATCCGTTGGGACCGCGATAATAGCCGATTTGCATGTCCGGCAGGATTACTGCTGTCTTGTAACCATCGGTGTCCTTGGTGGCTACCTTACGAGTCGGAAGTTTGTGCAGAGGACCCGGCTGTACCACGGGCCATTCAGGGCCATCAGCCCACTTGGGATTGAACTGGATGCCCATGAGGTCGTGGACCTCGGCCTGACCAACGTCATTCTTGATCATGCTCTGGTAGAGGGAGACTCGCTTGATAGAGCCCACCTCGTCAACGTCAATGTTGTTTCGGTTCAACAACTCAGCAATCTTGCCGAGAGTCACCTTTGACGGCGGGGTGTTTAGGTCATCGCTGAGACTTGTCACAACTGCACTTCCCTTTTATGTGTCGTTCAATCGTGCTTCTGCTGATTGAGTGTCCGTGGTTGTTTAGCACTTTTTCAAGCCATGCTGACGAGTACACCTTAGACCTACCGCGACCAGTGTCTGACGCAATACGTTCAAGAGACACATCAAGGGTTGTGCGGTCTTCCTCGTTAAGGTTTCCGCGTAGAGTCGCAATAGCGCAACCCCAGTTCACGGGTGTACGCGAGAGTAACTCCTTACTTAACTCGCTCAACTTTCTGCTCCTTATGGTAAGACTTCTTCTGAATGCCCTTAAGCACCGACAGTAACCGTAGCACTTCCTGCTCCTCTTGATAGCCTCTCGGGGCAATCCGTGTCAAGTATGTTTCAAGCAGTTCTGCATCTCCGGGGTGCATTTGTCTCTCCTTATATCGTTGGGAAGGAGAGGTTATCAGAGCCCTGAAATCAGCGCTATTAACATAACAATTAGAAAAGCGTGAGTTGTCCTTTTTCCTCAGGGGTGGGGTGTGTGACTGGCGCAGGCCCCGCGACAGGAGTAGTTGACTTTACTGCTTTTGCTTCTTTAGCAAGTTCTTTTTGTTGTCTATTATATTCATCATCTTCGCCAAGAGTGTGCCGACGGTACTCTGTCCAAGCAATGGCTTGAGCGGCTCGTGGGGTAATGCTTTCCCCATGAAGACCAAAGTGTGCGGCGGCTCGCCGCGTGGCTTCTTCGTTAAAAGCATGCCTAATCTCGTCAGGATCAACTGACGGGTCAAACACACCGGGCCCTCCTTTTGTTACTTTTACGTCTTCCTGTGCCGCTCTGGCCTTCCTACCAGTGGTTCCACGAGACGCGGCTTCATGTGCCGTCATCGCGTTCATCACATAGTCTTCAACGCTTTCGTCAGCACCCACTGCGGTACTTGGGTCAAAACCCGTTTCATCAGCCGCTGTCCATAGATGACCCTGACGGAATGTGGTGTGGCCACCTCTTCCATCGGGTTCTATAAACGTAGGTGTTTGAGCCATCCTTCGGAATACCTCAATGTTGTACCTGTCCTCAGGATCACTGGCGATATGTCCTGCGCGAGCATAGTTACGAGTTTTAGGAGTTGATCCTTTAGTAACTTCATCAAATGTTTTTCCGCGAGTGACAGCGACAGCCTTAATGGCGTGTTCGCGGCCTGCTGAATCCAATGTAACACCAGTAACTTCTCGCGGAGTAAACCGCTCAGAAGCAAGGGCGTTACCTTGCTTATCCACTAACCCACGGGATTTAAGTGCTTGTGTTTCTGCGTACCCAATGTAGGCAACGTCAGTGTCCGTTAGATCACCGATGCGGTAATCTTTTGCAGTTATGTCTGAGTTACCCATGTGGGGGACCATGTCAGGTGTAATTGTTACCATACGATCAGGATTAGCGGCAATATGACCCGCTGATTCAGCGGCTAGTCGCTCTTTATCAGGCGTGTTACGGGCACTGGCAATAGCCCCAGCATCAATAATGCTTCCAATGCGAGTGCCAGTTCTGTTAGCAACTTGACGGTATCCCCTCTGATGTTCGCCGTACCAAAGCGCTCCTTCAGGAACATACGACCCGGAGGCCATACGCCCAATGGCCGCTTGAACCGCGTTTACCCGTGTGGCTACCGCGTCTGCCATGCGTATTGGTGACCCATACGCACGAGTTCCGGCTTCTTCCATCGCAGTATCAAGTAGTGGTCTGTCCGCCTCATCAAAATCACGGTATGAGAGAGCCCTTTTAGGCAAGGGATACCCGGGATCGGCAAGGCTGTCGCCCTCAGAAGCAACCCTTTTTGGAGTTGCTCCTTTTTTCTTAGGAGTCTTCGGCGCTGTTTCTTTTTTAGCCATCAGTATGCCTTTTTTCGTTGCTTGGGGGGTTGGCTTGGGTTTTTGCCTGCCTGCTGGCGCTTATACGCGCTGATGCCCTTACGCCGAATACTGGCTCCAGTGGCTTTATTTGGAGCCACTGGCATGTGCACGCCACCGTATTTGTAACCCTCCAAGTCCAGTTTTTCGGGCTTGAAGTTCTGCATGGGGTCAAGAACAAACTCACCCATGCCCTCCAACTTTCGTGGCTCCAACAATGCCCGCTTGCCCCCAAGGGGGCTGGGGACAAACGGGCTCGGAACGGCGGTGTTACTGATATACGAACGCTCTGTCTGACCACCCAAGCCACTCCGTACACGGGCGAAGCGGCTCGCCATCTCCGCGTAGGACGATAGTTGCGGGGACTCCCCGATGGCGCTGATGGGTTTCGGGTAAGTCACCGAGAAGTTCTCGGTGCCGTACATATCAGTCGTAGACGACGGTCGGGTTCGGGCGGTTCATGTGGCCACCCGTGTTGTACGAGTACTCAAACTGCGGCATCATGTCACCGGCCATGGAGCCCTGAACGAACTCACCGAGCACGGTCGGAGCCTCAATCCACGAAGCCGAGCCGACATGGGCACGCTCGCGCATGGTCTCCTCAGCGTACTTGTAGAACATTTCCGGGTTGTTGTGGTTCATCCGCATGGGCGAGGGGGCGGTATCCTCGTAAGCACCAACGCCGAAGTCGTAAGGAACATCGGTGTCAGTAGCAACGCCTTCCTCAAAACGAAGCGGTCCACGGTTACCGGGGATGCTCGGAGCGAAAGAGCGTTCAAACACGGGAGTGCCCTTCTCAGGGAACATGGGAACGGGTGCAACTGTCATGTAGGGTTTCCTCCTAATAAGGGTCCTTGTGCCCCCTATCGTACCATATTTCATGTGTAGAAGGGAGAGTTAAAAGATTCAACCATAGGCATTACGTCTAAAACCGTCATAGAACAGGCAATCGCCAAGGAATCGGGGAAGTCGTCAAATGCGCCCTTCTCATCCGGAGCCGCCGCTAGCAGATACGGGCCACGGTAAACCTTCTCAAGATCGCACATCTGCTGGTTGAACTTCTTCCAAGAGCGGGTCCTCCGAGCCTTAGAATGGCCCGGAATAATCAGTTGCTCACGCTGGATAAGTTCCATGAGATGGACCCAGCGCTCGTTCTGAGCCTTGGCGTCCGACGAGACAGCCACCACCTCAATCTCGGGGAGGAGCAACTGGAGGCGCTCCGTGACGGCTCCTCCGACGCCCTGTGAGTCCACCCCGATGCGGTAGACATCAAAGTTACGGATGAAGTCAATAATCTCAAAGTACTGCTGTTCCCACTCAACATTGTTGATCTCCAGCCAGTCCAAAACGCGGTGCTCAAAGAAGCCAAACCCGTCCGGGTGATCCCAGTCCACCCATACCGCCGTGGCGACCGTGGAGTCGTTGGTACGGGCTACGTCTATACCCATAACGATGGGGCTACGCCACCACTTCTTAATCAGGGTCATGGACGGGTCATAGAGGCGCTCCATGCGCTCCTCGGTGACAAACATGCCCTTCTCCAGAATCCACTTATTGCAGTAGGACATCTGGAACTCGTCTGAGTCCTCACCGATGCGGGTCTTTTCCTTGGCGATGAACTTGGCGTAGTTTTCGTTGTACTTAGCCGCTGTGCGCCAGTCATACTCAAAGTGTGCTTGGCGGTGCCCACGGCGAGCGTTTGTGTCACGCCGTTTGTTAAATTGAATCATTTTATAGAAGTATGACTTACTACGAGTAGCAGTACCCGTCAGAACAATGGACCCGTTATTGAAGGCCAACATTGGCTTGATGGACTTTGAAATCATGAACTCGTCGGCTTCCTGCGCCTCGTCAATCATGACAAAGTGGTAAGTCTTTGATTCAATCTTGGCCTTAGGGTTACAAGTCTGCATTCGGCAAAGCGACCCAGACTTTTTAAGGCTGATGATCCGGCCCTTACCGCGGGCTCCACCCGAGGATGCCTTGTCGTCAATCTCCGGGTCCAACAAGAAGTCCATGGCGTGCTCGCTGGTCAACTTGCTGACAATACGCCCAAATACCGTGTCAGCCTGATCTTCCACAGGAGCAAACACACCACACCAGAAGCCCTTCTCAAACTTACCGAGCCATGTTGGGTAAACCTTAGAGAGACGGGGGAGGATGACCATCATGGAGGCCATCACATTAGAAAGAACCTCGGACTTACCCGACTGACGGGTAGCAACCAGAGTTAGTTCTTCGCCGTCTCCCAGAACGATGGACTCAATGATTCGGTAGGCAATTGGAACCTGATAGGGGAACAAGGTGACATTACAGAACTCTTCCGTAAACACGATTAGTTTCATAACCAATTGGTCAACGAATTCTGCCGATGTTTCGTCAAGTTCTTCCTGCGGATAATCCCCAATGTCGTCGTTTGTCTCTGATTCTTCAACATCTGATAGGTCTGTCATAAGAGTAAGTATAAATGAAAATGCCCCCTTACGGGGGCACTTTCCTAATTCTTTGTTACATAATATAAGTGAGGCACTGAAAACAGTTTGGTTAACTGCGGCGTCCGCCTTACCGTCTCAGCATTACGACAAACGACTTCGTTTGTCCACCTCGTTTAGTAGTGTGTGAAGCGTCTCAGTCGCCCTTAACGCTTCCGTATGGGCGTGCCCATGGTATCTCCAGTTGTCAAAAGCAACACAGAGGTACACTAGCGATTGTTCTCCCCATGACGCAAGTTCTGCGTTGCTCATTTTCTCAATGCGGGCGACCTTAGGTAGGTCTTTCTCTTTCTTACGCCTCAATCCCATGATCGGATGTCCTCAGCCTTGTGCTCAAGAAACCGCCCCTTGAGTGCGTGGAGCAACCCATCGTTATCTGAAAACTCAGCGGGGCGGATACAGAAACCAATCTGGAAGGTGTGGCGAGGAAATCTGATCTGGATTCCTTTACCAATCCGCCATGGATACGAGGTTTGGCGCATAAAGCCAAGACCAATCAATGGTGTATTGGGGGGCACGAGGTCTCGTGTAATCCAGTAAATGGGACCCACTGCCTGAACGGCGTTCATCGTGTCTTTGAAGATTGCAAAGCCAAGTAGCAATGCAATGATCAAAGCCGGGATAGCCATGGCATCCCAATTAAAGACGCTAATGCCAAGCCAGATGACCGATGCCAGCCATGCCGACATCACCAAAAATGACTTCATGTTGTGATCCTTTTCTTAGACGGGCCAAGAAGACTTAGTGTAGCCAAACGGTTCAAGGATACGGCGGATACCCTGACCCTTTGAGGTGAACTCACGATAACTACGGTATACATGCAGGGGCATTGGGCCGTACTTATACACACCGCTGGTGACTCCGGCGCGATTACGAAACATGACATAGGTATATCCAAGGATGTTGTAATCCGCCCCCAGTTTGGAGCGATCCAAACGAGTACTGCTCATCTCCTTGAACTGCTCACCGAGGGTGTTCATGCCCTCTTCCATGCTTTCTTCGTAGGTTTTACCCTCGGGTGTCTGCATGTCCTCAGTCAACTCGTCACGCGCAAGGACCGGAATAAACACATGCGCCACGACACAGGTGCTCAGCCCCGGACCTTGGTAGTACTGGTCTGTGGGTGATACCCAGTAGACCTCAAAGTCGGCACCGCTGGGAACTACGGCGTTTAGTCCCCTCGGGTAAAACCGCGACGGGGGGAGGCGTTTGCCAGTATCTTTGTCAACTTTACCCTGCGAACGTATGTCCTCAGCGGCCATTTGTTGCATTCGTGAGCGTAGGTCCCCCATTGCTGGGCCGAGGCCACGCTTTTTAGTAGCCATTTTTCAACGAACTCCGTTTTTTAACAACAAGCCAAGGGCAATAAATGCCAGCGACAGGGTAATAGCAAGCATCAGCCGAACATAGCCTTCCATGTCGTAGGACCGACGATCCCGTCATACACGAGGCCCTTAGACTTCTGCCAAACACGAACAAGTTCATGGGTCTTGGCGCCAAAATCCCCGTCGGGCTTTGCTCCGACGATTGCCTGCACCAACTTCACAGCATCACCCTTAGAACCCTGCTTGACGGGGGCGCCCGGGTAGTCAAACTTCATCACGGGTGCTGATGCGGCGGGAGCCGGGGATGCGACCGGTGCAGGTGCTCCTCCGAGGCTGGCAAACGCCTGTTCGTAGTAAGCAGGATCGTCGGCGTGCTCTGGGGCGATTTCAACGTGGAACCAGTCGCCACCGGGGGCCGAGCCGATGGACGGCTTCTTGTAAACCGTCCAGACAGACCGGTCACAGCGCCATCCGCGTCCGTGAGGTGCAGGCCAGTAGTCGTGGATTTCTTCCACCAAGAACAGTTCGGCGTTAGCAACCCAGAAGTCCACGACCTGACAAGCGGTGGCGTAATCACCAAAGCCCTTGTTGCCAGTCTTACGCCACGACAGGTCAGCGGCGCGTCCCGTGCCGTGAACGGACGGGCGGGGCTTGTCAAGGTTGGGGTTCTTCATGTTGCGAACCGACCATGTGCCGTTGTTCCACACGCCGTTGTTGAAGTGCTTAATCGTGAGTTCAACGAACTTTTCCAAACCGGCACGCTTACCAGAGGCGTTTGCGTCCCATCCTGTGTACTTACGGCCCATATATCCTCCTAAAGACTTGGTTGCCTATAGGTTAGCAGACGAGATTACGGCGTGGGATCAGTACTTAATGATGTAATTAAGGACGATGTAGGGCTGAAGGTTGTTATGCGCCCCACCCCCACCGGTACTTTGGTTTGTGGCCGTGGTGTTCTGGTTGGTGGGAGTAGTGTTCTGGTTTGTGGCCGTCGTGTTTTGATTGGTTGCGGTGGTATTTTGATTCGTAGCCGTTTGGTCAGCGCTGTTACCAAAAATTGTATGTTTGTGTGTCCCAGCGTAACCAGTGTTGGCGCTGACTGTGTTTGCGACGGTCGCCGTGTTTGCTTGGGGGGCAGACGTACCGCGGAGGGCGGAACCTGTATTCTCATAATCGTAGGTATGACGGTGGTTTCCTTGCTCGTCGGTGTCAATCCAAACAAGATGGTTGTGGACGTTTTGGGTGTGCGTGTGCTCGTTTTGGGTGTGCGTGTGTTGATCTTGGGTATGCGTGTGCTGGTTTTGAACGTGGGTGTGCTGGTCTTGCGTATGAGTATGTGAGGGCATCTCAGTCGTAGTTAATAGATGTGTACTGGAGCCCCCGGTCTTACCCAGTGCATTAAATACCAGTTGACTGGAATCAAGCCCGACAACTACCTTTCCCTTTAGATTGGGTAAATAGTAGTTATCCCCAATATGCGTTCCATATTTATCGCCAACAATATTGGCAAGTGCTGAGTGAACAACACCGTCAAATGCGCCACCGTCGCACAGAAAATACCCAACGGGAATACTGTTTGCGTCACCGGCATACGGAAGGATTGCCCCAGTAGGGTTGAGGGCTAGGTTTTTGGCATGTTGAATATCCCAAGATTCATGGTCTGTGTCAACCCAGATCAAGTTTGAGAACTGATCATCGTCCGATGCGACGGCAATGACGGTTCCAACCAATGGAACTTTCCATGTGTACATACCAACTGTATCATTAAAGTAACTTTGTCTACCGATGTAAGAAATAGATAGTCCATCTTCTTCACCAAAAAGATTTGGAATAGTAACAATGATCTCTCCGGTAAGAAAATCAGAGGATTTAACAAACGCTCTGTATACACGACCACCTGAATCAAACATGGCTATTCAACTACCTCTTCTTCAACCGATTCCTCAAAAACAATCGGTGGCGTAGGAAAAGTAATAATGCTGTCCTCAGTAAGTCCGTTTGTCATGTCACGCAATTGTTGTCTGTATGTTGCCCACGCTTGCTTGTCAACAGTGACATCTGAAAGTTGCGTCCAGTCCGACGAAGCAAGGAGGGTGTTACGAAACAAACGAACAACCTCTAACTTAGAGCCGCTTGGAAATGACGCCGCCCAGTCGTCAAAAGACACTCTGAATATGTCTGGTGAAAGATCACTCATTGGTGTCCTTCGTGGGCTTAACTGCCGCCAAAGAGGCTTCAAGCATGGCAATACGGACAGCCTGTTGGGCAATCATGTTTGACAGGCTCTCAACAACTTTGTTGATGTCAATCTGATTGTCAGTGTTGGTGGTCTTCGTGGCCATGGTCTTCCTCTCCTGACCACTCAAATGTATCCTCAGGATCAAAGTGGTCGTGAATGTGTTCTGGTTGGTTATCTGGTTGTTCCGGTTGCGGAGCAGACTCTTGCTTGTTCAAGAAGAAGGTGTTGACAATCCACTTGTCGCCAGACAATGGGGTTCGTCCTTCATGGGGGTGTGTCCAAAGCGCTGGGAATAACACGATGCGCCCCTGAACGGCTTCTACGCGAGCGTTATGAAGCGGGAACGCTGTTTCTCCTCCGTATTCCACGGTGTTCAAATAGATGATTCCGGAAGCAACACGAGTACCCGAATTGGTTCCGGGAAAACTGTCAACATGCTCACGGTAGAAGCCGTGGTATTGGGTGTACTTCTGTACTTGAAAACCCGTGTCTTCAATACTGTTCCAGTCCCACAATGCTCGGAACTCATTCTTGTACAACGCGACGGCGCCAAAGAATGCATCAACAAATGCTTTCTCTATGAGAGCAAACGGCTCACTAAAAGCAACGCCCTTTTCGTTAAAACCCAACTGTGAAAAAGCCGCGTCTTCACTACTTTTTGTCTGTGGGAAAAACCCACCCATGGTCTGCCCCGGGTACGAGATTCCCGGCCACAGCGAGGAAAGTCCGGAAATGAAGTCTTTACAAATAACTGGGTCAATCAAGCCATCACATACCATGATCAGCGCTTCCTTACCCGCGGGATAAGTTATCTTCATGTCACGAATCATAGCCCCCGATTGGGCGTGTATGCGTGATCTTGTCATGCAACCATTCACTGAACTCGTCAGTTAACGGAGGGATCGTAGAGGAGTCTGCGCGTTCCTGAGCATCGGGTAACCCAGCCAAGAAACGACTGACTTTTTCACCCGGAACTTCACTTAAAATCCATGTCTTTATATTCTCAGGAATATCTAGTATTTGAACTATTCCATGACTAACTTCCGCAATGCGCTCTCTATTACCCAATTCTGTGTAAGCAAAATCCCATTCTAATAGAAGTCGGAAAACTTCCTGTAGGGTTCTTGCACCATCTGAATGCGATTCTTTAATAAGTTTTACTTCATCTTCGGGATTAAGTAATTCAAAATAAAGTATGTGACCACTAGGCACTGCCTCTATTATCGGATATATTGCCGCCATATTTGGAAAAGTCAAATAGTGGTGCGCTGTCAAACCATAAGGCTCGTCTGTGCGTCCACACGAGCAAACAGACCCATCCCAAGTATGAAAGCCCTGAGGACCAGTTTTGGCCGTGGCATCACAACGAATAATATCCCCATCCATAACCTGTATGTTTTTTATTGGAAGATGTTGAGCAATTAAGAAAAAACCAACATCATCATTATGGTTTATTCGTTTTTCCCAAAAACCAACCGCACCCGGCTCTTTTGGCTCATCACTTAGTTTCATCACGACACCCTAATGATAAAGACAATGTCCACAGCGTCAGATGCGTGCGTGTGTGATGCTGTGGACGAATTGATAGTTGAAGCGTTTCCAGCAGTAAACGTGGAGTTGACGTTTCCAGCAGTAAACGTGGAGTTGACGTTTCCAGCAGTAAACGTGGAGTTCACCGTAGTAGTGGAGTTGCTGTTTGCCGCGGCGTTTGCACCAGTGAGGTTTGCGGTGTTGGTTAGAGGGTGGTTGTGGTATGCGTTTGCGTTACCATCACCAGCAACTTGAAAGCCGGTTCCTACTGTCAAGTTAAAGTTGTGAGTATGACCGGCGTTTGCTCCAGCAGTGTTAGCATTTGCTCCGCTGTTGGGTTTAAAATAACCATGCGAGTGGTCAGCATTTTGGCCACCGGTTGTTACGTTTCCGTTCCAAAAGTGGTAATGCAAGGTTGATTCAGTAGCGACGTTACCAGTAAGTGGGTGGGTGTGGGCTGTTGCGTTACCAGCGGTAAAAGACGAGTTCACACCACCAGCGGTAAAAGACGAGTTCACACCACCAGCGGTAAAAGACGAGTTAACTCCGTGTGTATGAGTATCAACAGCAGAAGCCGCCGCCGTAGAAACAGTCGTGGGAACGGTTGGAGTACCGCTTGTTAGACCCTTAGGTACTCGTGATCCAAATGATGGCAATTTAAAGTGAGACGTACCTGCCCCACCAGCACCGTTAGTTAGTGCGCCATACCGTGTCCCAATGATTGCGTACAAAGCACCATATGATGCAATAGCAAGTTCTGCGCCGTTACAAATGGCCCATCCCGTTGGAGCAGTAGAACCGGCATACATTTGTACCGAGCCAATAGGAGCAAAACCGGAATAGGCGGTGTCCACGGAGATTGTTGCAGTGGAGCCTTCTCCCGGTGTATGGGAAACACTAATACCAGTACCAGCCGAGACACCAGATACATAGTTGCCGGTGGTGTCTGTACCAAGTTCAACAGAATTAGCGGCAATAGTTGCGGTTAATGTGGCATCTGCTGAACCATCAATGGACACAGAACCCGTTAGATCACCACCAAGGGTTATTGTTCGTGCGGTCGTCCATTTAGCGGCAGAACCAGTAGTGTTCTGGTTAAGCGTTGGTATATCAGCCGCAACTATGGCTCTAAATGAAGGAGTACCACTAGCACCGTTGGGTGCGGCTAGGACGTAGTTAGCCGTTTTTGATCCATAGGGATTTAGGGTATCTCCATACGCAGTTGCCAATGAAACAGTTGCTGATGATCCTTCAGCGGGAGTATGGGACACCGATACAGGGCTGGTCCCTGAAATGTCAGACATGTAGTTACCAGTGGTGTCTGTACCAAGTATGACGGAATTGGCGGCAATAGTTGCAACGCCAGTGGAAGATACAGTGATATCACCAGAAATAGTGGTGTATGTAGGCACTCCTGAA
>Ga0075471_10000150_pt1 | contig 36596 bp, 30 predicted proteins | sample DEB19_08_DNA_2_FD_74787 | JGI IMG/M metagenome (GOLD analysis project Ga0075471, IMG submission 74787) | Aqueous microbial communities from the Delaware River and Bay under freshwater to marine salinity gradient to study organic matter... | ecosystem: Environmental > Aquatic > Marine > Coastal ...
GATTCTGTGCCGTGAGGCAAGTGATGGCGCTGGTGCCATGCACGCCAAGCGCAGCGAACGTGTGCAGGTCAGCTTGTATGCCCGCGCCGCCGCCAGAGTCGGAGCCAGCGATGGTGAGGGCAATGGGAGCATCGCAATTGGAGTTTTGGGTTTTCCGAATACGCACTTCATTGCTCATGGTATGAGCGAGATTTCAGTATGCGGCTCATTATCTATGTTCCACCGCCGACGACTTGCCTCGCTATCCTCGATGAATTGCTTGTGAGCAATCTTTTCAACATGACCATCAGCGAAGGCAACATTGTCCCGACCGTTGTGGCGGTCTGCAGGCGGCATTGCTACGGAATTAAGCTGGAGCAAGAAAGTGTAATAGTTTGGCGACCCTGGGCGAAGCATGGAGTCCGCCAGAACAACAAAATCCTCTGGAAGCATGACGGCGTAGGTTTTCACAGCAGGCCATGATTGTCCCGGCATCACCAAGGCGCCCAGCCCAAGGTATTTCCAGTCTCCATGAGATGGCAGCCAACGATTGGCGGCGCCGATTCCGTAACCATTGTATCCATAGCTTACTCCACCGATTACATTTGGGTCAGCCGGCTGATTAAATGCGATGGTGGCGAAAGAGCCAAAAGTGATAAACCTTACTGCTTCAATTGCACTATTTGTACCGCGAAAGGTGGGACACCGCATTAACTCATAATTTGTCCCGAAATAAGGAGCGGCAGCAGTGAACCAAGTTGTCTTACCGTTGCCGTCGGCAACGTATGGGTATTGTGCTTTGTCACCCGCATACAATTGTACTGCAACCCCCAACTGACGAATATTACTCATGCATTTTGCAGTCTTGGCCGCCGTCCTGGCCTTGTTCAAGGCCGGTAGCAGTAGCGCAGCCAAAATGGCAATGACCGCAATCACCACCAGCAACTCGACCAGAGTAAACCCCCCGCGAACTGGAAGTATTCGCGACCGACATTCTGATGGATTTGGTTTCATGGAGCCGATGCCCAACGCTACCACCCCAGCAGGCAGCTGAAAAGCCCTTGAATGCGCACTTTGCACTTCTGCCCTGCCCCGCCATATTCGCCGCATGAATAAGGACGAAGTCGCCGACATCCTCGTCAATATCGGGACGCTGCTCGAATTGAAGGGCGAAAACCCATTCAAGACGCGCGCCTACCACAACGCCGCACGCACGATCGAAACATTGAGCGAGCCGCTCGACAAACTAATCGCCGAGGACCGCCTGGGTGAAATCAAGGGCATCGGCGAAGCGTTGCAGGAGAAGATCACCACGCTCGTCACCACCGGGCGCCTGCCTTACTACGAGGATTTGCGCGCGTCGGTCCCCAAGGGACTGGTGGACATGCTGGAGATTTCCGGGCTGGGGCCGAAAAAATTGCGGGCGTTGAACAAGGAACTCGGCATCGAAAACATCGAGCAACTCGAACAAGCCTGCAAAGACGGCAAGGTCGCCACGCTCGCCGGCTTCGGGGAGAAGACCCAACAGAACATCCTTGAAGGCATTCATCGCAAGCGTTCCTACGCCTCGCGCCATCTCTACGCGGACGCGATCCTCGTGGCTGAACCGCTGCGCGACGCGCTGCGCGACCATCCGGACGTCGTCCGGTGCAGCACCGCAGGCAGCTTGCGCCGCAACAAGGAAATCATCGGCGACGTGGATTTGCTGGCGTCATCCAAGAAACCCATGGAGGTGATCGAATACTTTGCCGGACTGCCGGGCATCTTAAGCGTCATCGCCAAGGGCGACACCAAATGCAGCGTGCTGCTGGAAGGCGGCATCCAAGCCGACCTGCGCGTGGTCAGTGACGCAGAATTCCCCTTTGCGCTCGCCTACTTCACCGGCAGCAAGGAGCACAACATCGTGATGCGTCAACGCGCCATCGCGCGCGGGCTGCGCCTGAATGAATACGGACTGTTCAAGTCGAAGGAGGAAACGCGGGACCCGAAGCTGCTGGTCAAGTGCGCCACTGAGGAGGACATCTTCACCGAACTCGGACTGCAATATGTGCCGCCGGAATTGCGCGAAGCCGCCGGTGAATTTGAAGCGGCCGAGAAAGGCGACCTGCCCAGGCTCATTGAATGGTCCGACCTCAAAGGCTCGCTGCACAACCACTCCACGTGGAGCGATGGCCACCAATCGCTGGAGGAGATCGCCCGCAGCATGATTGAACTGGGCTGCGCCTACTGGGCCATCACCGACCACTCCAAGGCGGCGTTCCAGGCGAACGGCCTCACCGAGGACCGGGTGCGCCAACAGATCAAAGAGGTCCGTGAGATCAATCAGAAGCTGGAAGCCGAAGGCGACGACTTCCGCCTGCTCACCGGCACGGAAGTGGACATCCTCAAAGACGGCCGCCTGGACTTTCCCGATGACCTGCTCGCCGAACTGGACGTGGTGGTGGCGAGCATTCACCAGAGTTTCACGTTGAGCGAAGCCGAGATGACCGCCCGCCTGGTGGGCGCGGCGAAGAATCCCTTCGTCAGCACGCTCGGCCATCTCACCGGCCGCCTGCTGCTGGAACGCGAGCCTTACAAAGTGAACCACGCCGCCGTGATTGATGCCTGCGCTGAGACGGGCACGTGGATTGAACTCAACGCCAGCCCGCTGCGCATGGACATGGACTGGCGTCACTGGCACTACGCGAAGTCCAAAGGCGTGAAATGCGTCATCAACTGCGACGCGCACCGGTTCGAGCATGCGGGTTTTCTGCGGCTCGGTGCCGGCATCGCCCGCAAAGGCTGGCTCACGAAAGCCGATGTCATCAACACGCTCCCCTTGGACAAGCTGCGCAAAGCCCTGCAAGCGAAGCGGGTGAAGTAATTTCACCGCAAGCCCCGTCCTCCGCGGCAAACCACTGCGTGGAGGACGGCCGTTCGGCCCGAACCGGACCTGAACTGTGTGGTATGGTTGAGTGGCAGAAAGAACCGCCATGAACCTGGTGCAAGGCACATTCAAAGGCTGGCTAAAAGCTCGACGACGCCAGTGCCGTCGGGAACGCGAGGCGGCCTGCAGCCGTCCAGCCAATGACGCGACGGAGTATTGGCACCCGCCGCACGCGCATCGTCGCCGCAATCCGTGGCGGTGCAGGAGCCACTCAAGGGGTTGATGGTTGAACACCGATGGACACGGATGCAGACCAGTTCCGTCCCTGCCTTCCGAATTTCTGCTGCCTGTTTTGCCGCTTACTTTGTAGCCGATGTCACGAAGACCGACGGGACTTCCCGGCCATGATGCGCCGTATGCGTCAGCTGATCGTTGGGATGCCAAGTCCGGCCAAATAACTGAAGGTAGCATCGTAGAATGCGGGCGGGCGCGTCGGGTCGCTACCGTCACCGGGCGGGACGGACACCACCATCCCTGGCCAGGTGTCCAAGCCCTGGGAAAAACTTCCAGGCGGCTTCTGCATTTACATCAACACAGTCCGCCAAGGACCGGTGCCGATCACTGCTGGCGGGGGACGACCACCGTGTGGTTTACGAGACGGAGCCGGGAGCGCAGCGGGAGATGGTAGACGGCCGCATGACTCGGCTTCAGCAATTCCTCACCAGCGAGCGCGACGTTGTGGATGCCATGACGGTGGAGGAATCATCCCCCCGTAACTGTGCATCCCGTTGGCTTCACGGGAGCAAGCCAGTCGGCGCAAATGCGTCAATTCGCACAATACGCGTCGACCCTGCTTCTAATCCTTGATCTCCCGCGCCGCCCGCAGAGATCGATAGCAAGGGGAGCCCCGCTACGCCTCCACCGGCACGACGAGGTTGCCCATGATGAAGTCTTTGCGTTCGGGGGTGTTCTTGCCCATGTAGAAGGTCAGGATGTTCGAGACATCGTGCTTGGGGGCGTATTCCACCTTGCTCAACTTCATTCCCTTGCCGATGAATTGCGCGAACTCCTTGGGGCTGATTTCACCCAGACCTTTGAAGCGCGTGATCTCGCAGCTCCTGCCCAGCTTGGCGCTCGCCGTGTCGCGCTCCGCTTCGCTGTAGCAGTAAATCGTCTCCTGCTTATTGCGCACGCGGAACAGCGGCGTTTCCAGCACGTAGAGATGGCCGTTGTGGACCAGTTGCTCGAAGAACTTGAAGAAATAGGTGATGAGCAGATTGCGGATGTGCAGGCCGTCCACGTCGGCGTCGGTGGCCAGAATCACCTTCTCGTAGCGCAGCTTCTCGATGTTGTCCTCGATGTCGAGGGCGCACATGAGGTTATACATCTCGTCGTTCTTGTAGACGATGTCACGTTTGAGGTCCCAAACGTTGAGCGGCTTGCCCTTGAGCGTGAACACCGCCTGTGAATTAACATCGCGGCAGCTCGTGATGGAGCCGGCGGCGGATTGACCTTCGCAGATGAAGATCATGGATTCCTTCTCACGACCCTTGGCGGTGTTGTAGTGGTTCTTGCAATCCTTGAGCTGCGGGATGCGGAGCGTGACAGCCCTGGCGCGTTCGCGTGCGAGCTTCTTCACGTCCTGCAATTCCTTCCGCAGCGCCTTGGTATCCTCGACCTTCGCCAGAATCTGGTCAGCCACCTGTTTGTTACGGCTGAAGAACAGGAGCAGTTCCTCGCGCACTTTGTTGACCAGTTCGGTGCGGATTTCCGTGTTGCCCAGCTTGTTTTTGGTCTGGGATTCAAATAGCGGATCCTTCAGACGGATCGCCACCGCGCCCACCATGCATTCACGGACATCGTCGCCGTCGTAGCTTTTCTTAGCGTGCTCGTTGACCGCCTTCAGCAGGCCCTCGCGGAAGGCGCTCAGGTGGGTGCCGCCGTCGCTGGTGTACTGACCGTTGACAAAGGAATAAAACGACTCGCCGTAACGGCTATTCGTATGCGTGAAGCAGAACTCCAACGTCTTGCCCGTGTAGTGCAGCGGGGGATAGATGGGGTCCGACCCGTCACTCTCCAAGTCTTCCATCACCAGATCCATCAGGCCGTGGCGCGAGACGAACTCCTTGCCGTTGAAGATCAGGCGCAGGCCGCTGTTCAGATAACTGTAATGTCGCAGGCGGCGTTCGATGAACTCCGGCTTGAACGCGCTGTCCTTGAAGATGGTCGGGTCCGGCTCGAAAGAGATGAACGTGCCGTTGGGCTCCTTGGTCTTGCCTTCGTCCTTCTTCTTCAGCTTGCCCTTGCTGAACTGGGCCTCGACGTATTCGCCATCACGATGACTGCGGACGATGAATTCCCTGGAGAGCGCGTTGACGGCCTTGGTGCCGACGCCGTTGAGGCCGACGCTGAACTGGAACACGTCGTCATTGTATTTCGCGCCGGTGTTGATCTGGCTGACGCACTCGACGACCTTGCCCAGCGGGATGCCGCGGCCAAAATCGCGGACGCAGACGCAATTGTCCTCCACGCTGATCTCGACGTGCTTGCCGTGGCCCATGATAAATTCATCGATGGCGTTATCGATGACCTCCTTGAGCAGGATATAGCAACCGTCGTCGTAATGCGCGCCGGTGCCGATGCGCCCGATATACATGCCGGTGCGCAGGCGGATGTGCTCGATGCTGGAGAGGGTCTTGACCTTGCTCTCGTCGTAATTGTGTTTCGTCTTTTCGTCAGCCATTTGCGTGCGGGGAAAATGGGAGAAATGCGGCGCAATGCAAACTGGAAAAGTGAATCGCCATCGAGAGACCGCTTCGCCATGCTCGCCGGGTGAACTCCACCTTCCTCATCGCCTTCCTCATCGCGGATATAATCATCGTGTCCCTCATCCTGACACGGGTGTTTGGGCAGGTCTCCGAAGCGCGGGCGCGCGAGTTGGTGCAGCGCGGGGCGCTGCTGCTCGATGTGCGCACGCCGGAGGAATTCCGGTCCGGCCACCTGCGCGGCGCGGTCAATGTGCCGTATCAGGAAGTCGGGCAACGGATTGTATCGCTGGCACCGGACAAGTCATCGCCGGTGCTGGTGTATTGCCTGAGCGGCGGACGCAGCGGCATCGCCAAGAGCAACCTCCGCCGACTGGGCTACGCGGAGGCGCACAATCTGGGTTCACTCAAGCGCGCACGGAAGATTGTGGAGGGGTAACCAAAGCGGTCCCGTGCGCAGGGGGGCGAGGGGGCAAAGTATTCGCGGATCAGGTTTCCGGCGTCTCGCCGGAAGCTGTCAAGACAGCGCCCTCTCCCACCCCATCCCGTTTGGCAGGGACACAGGCTCGAACGCAATCCGGCGGGACGCCGAATTGAACCGGCCAGAGGCCGGCGCCACCCTAAGCGAACTTCTCGCGCAGGCTGGCCAGATGCGCGGCACTATTCGTGGGTGCGCCGGTGGCCAGCTTCATCAACGGCTGCGGATGATGGCGCATGCCGTGACGATGCACTTTCTCGCGCAACCAAGCCAGCAGTGTCGAATACTTTCCTTCGGCCAGTTCGGCATTCAGTGTCGGGTTATCTGATGCCGCCCTCCGCATGAGTTGAGCCGCGTTCAAATTGCCAAGCGTGTAAGTAGGGAAATAGCCGAGCAACCCGATGCTCCAATGGATGTCCTGCAAGCAGCCATCGGCATCCTTGGTGACTTTCAGGCCGAACATCCTCTCGAATTGCTCGTTCCAATAGGCGGGCACGTCGGCGACGTGGAGCTGGCGTTCAAGCAATTTCATCTCGACCTCGAAGCGCAGGATGATGTGCAGGTCATAGGTGACCTGGTCGGCCTCGACGCGGATGAAGGAGGGGGCAACGTGATTGACGGCCGCGTGAATCTGCCCGGGCGCGAGCCGGAGCAAACTGGGAAAATGGCGGCACGCGCGCGGATGCCAGTGGCGCCAGAAATCGAGGCTGCGGCCCACGTGATTCTCCCAAAGGCGCGATTGGGATTCGTGAATACCCAGCGAGATGGCGTTGCCGAGTGGGGTGCCGTAATGCTCCGGCGGCAATCCCTGATCGTAGAGGCCGTGACCCGCCTCGTGCATGACACCGTAGAGCGACACGGTGAAGTCCTCCTCGCTGTAACGCGTCGTCAGGCGGCAATCGTTCGGCCCCAGCCCGGTGCAGAAGGGATGCGTGGTGGTGTCAATGCGGCCAGATTCAAAGTTGAAACCGATCGCCTCCGCAACCTCCCGATTGAAGGCCTGTTGCGCGGCGATGGGGTAATGTCCATTCAACAGCGAGCGAGGCGCCGCCTTGGAACGTTCCACCGCCGGCCCGAGGATGGAGGCGATCTCAGGTCGCAACGCGGCGAACAACACACGCAAGTCCTCCGCGCGGGCGCCGGGTTCGTATTCATCGAGGTGGGCGTTGTAGGGCGAACCGGTGTGGCCCCAGAGGTCGGCGAACTGCAGTTGCAGGTCGAGCAGCTTTTGCCAATGCGGTTTGAACAGCTTGAACTTGGACTCCTGTCGAGCCTCGCCCCACGCCTCCCGGGCGTGTGAGCGGAGACGTTGAAACTTCTCGACCAGGCGCGCGGGAATCCTGGTCTTGCGATCGTAACTGCGCCGCCACTCGCGCACGTTGGCGGCCTCGTCGGAGTCGGGCGCAAAGCCGTGCTGCTCACATTCCGAAATCAAGTCGCCCACCAGACCGGCGGTGAACAGCCGATGGGCGCGGCCGCTGAGGTAAGCCATCTGTTCCGCGCGATGTGCCAATGCCTTCGGCGGGAGATACGTTTCCTCATCCCAAGAGAGGATGCTGCCGGTGCTGTCGAGAAGGGCGATCTCGCGGGCGCGCTTCAGCAATTTGCGATAGGCAGGAAACGTCGCACTCATGCGGGGAATGTGCGGGCCGGCGGCGGAGGTGTCGAACTCATTTGAGAACAGGGTTTCGGGACCCGTTCCGGGTCAAAGTCACTTCACACCTTCGTCACCACTTTTTAACTTTCGTCGCGGGGCGGTTTACGTCAGGCTTGGGCCATGGCAGAAGTTGCAGAATTCGTCAACCACGGGGCAGCGACCATCACGCCCTCGGTGGTCGAGCAAGTGGTGCGGCATTTGCCGCATTGGAAGCTGGAGTTTTCCCAGATCAACGCGCCCCAATTCCCCCATTTGGTGGACCAGCTGGAGTTTCTGGCCAACGCGGTGGAAGACGCGGCGGATGGCACCTATAAGAACCTGCCTTTCTACGCCATGGCGCACGCGACCTTTGCGCTGATCTACGCGCACAAGAAATTCGGCATCATCCCCGACAGCCTGATGGATTTCGGGAAGGCGGATGACTCGGTGGTGGTGAGGGCCGCTCTGATCCAGAACCAAAAAGCGTTCGAACTTTACGCGGCGGTTCAGGGCGAGGATTGGTCCAAGGTGACCAGCAGGCCCTGACGGATACTGGGTGGCCCTGCAAGGGCGAGGCCAACCTACTCTTCAGCAGGCTGGCCAGAATCTTCAGGTCCAGGCGGAAGCGCGGGGGCGTTGGTGGCTCCGGGGCCTGCCGACATCACTTCCGGCAGGGCATACGGCACCAGCGGGTCAGGCAACATTTCGTAATCGGTCCCAGGCTTATCACCAAACATCCCCCCCACGGATTGCAATGGGGCGACCACCAGGCGCGGGACCAGGTAGACCGGCTCGGGCTTCGGATCCGCCAGCGTGCCGGTGACCTTGTACTTGAACAGCTTGCTGACCGGCCAGAGGGCAGTGCTCAGCAACCGGCCGACGCCCCAAGTGTCCCGTAACAATTCCGCCTCCACGCGCGCGTTGACCCTCGTCTCAAAGTCCACCGACCCCTCGTAAAGCAACCGCATGCCGGAGGCGCGGATGTCCAAGTCGCCGGTCTGAATGACGCTGTTGGTGATGATGAACGTCCCTCCTGCCGCGCTGGCGCGGCTGTTGCCGATGCCCGGCACCACCGTATTCATCACCGTGGACATCACCCCGAACACGGGCGTGTTCCAAATCAAACCATCCCGCAATTGTGCCTGCCCGCGCCCCTGCCAGGAGTTGAGGTCGTTGGCGTTGGCATCGGTGACCAAGAGCTGTCCGCTGAGGGAACCTTCAAGCTGATTGGTCGGGGAATGCAAATCGGACATCAACGCGTGCAGGTCCGCGTTGGTGACGTTCATCAAGAAGCAAAACGGCGTCGAGCCGCGGTGACGGACATCGAACCAGGCAAAGCCGTTGGCCGCACCGCCGTAGAAGGACATTGCCATATTGGTCAGCGTGACGGTCTCGTGAGCCCAACTCACCTTGCCGGTGATTTCGGGCACGCGAAACCTCATCCAGTGAAACGGGCCGCCCTTCAACACTTCAAAGTGCAAATCCGCGCCCTGCTCGCCTTTCAAGGGAATCACTCCGTAAACGCGCGCCTCGGGCGGCTTCAAAAATTGATACGGGGCGACGGCCTCAGCGGTCTTCGGCCCGATGATGCGCGCGATCGCCATGGGGTCCGTCGTGGAATAGCCATTGGTCAGATAGGCGCGGTGGGCGCGAAAATCAAATGCCAGCGCCTCCGCCGTCGCAATGCCGTCCTCACGTTCCACCCGCGGGTTGAGGACACGCAGCAAATGATTGGAGTAAACCAGTGTGGCGTTGAGCGCGCTGACGGATTGCTCGCGATAGGTGAAGTTTGTCCACGCCAAATCAGCGCGAACCGAAATGCGGTCCAGCTCATACCAGTTGCCCCGCAGCTGGGCGTCAAGCCACGGCGCGTTGCTGGCCTGCAAATGGTCCAAGCCGTGATGGCCTTCGCCTTTGAACTTGATGGGCAGCACACGCGGATCAAGCCGGCCACGCAGGTTGACGGAAAAATTGTGGCTGATCTCGTCGGAGCGCAGGTTGGCGCGCACGGTTCCTTCGGGGCGACGCACAATCAGGTCCGGCAACCGCCAGACGCGGTTGGTGTAATTGAGAGGAGTCCCAAGCGACGTCATGCTGACACCGCGAAAGCTTAGATTCGTCACGGCGACGTTGCCCGCCAGCTTGATGCCGGGCTGGACTTCGTTGCGCCAGTCGGGTGCGCGGTTGGTCCACGCGGGCAAAACGAGCTCTCCCTGGACATCCACAGAGGGTGGACTCGCCCAATGAAAGTCCCGCAGCCACTTACGGCTCTTTTCCGTCAGCAACGGCTCAAAGCGATGGAAGTCCAACGCGGCGGCGAGATCGAATTGCAGGCGGCGCGACAACACGTCCAAGGCCGCCGTAGCAGCGGCTTGACCGCCAGCCAGGTGACCGCTCACATCATGCACTTGCAGCCAGGGCGCCTCCCAATCGGCACGGATCCGGAGATCTTCTGCCTGCAAGCCGCGCGCACTCACGTTTGTGGCGGCAGCAGACACGGTGAGGGCGCAGGGCGAAAGATGATTCCAGATGCCCAGCGCAGGATCATTCATGGCCAGCGGTTCGATGGGGGGGCGTTGCATCACATCCAAATGCAGCCGGTCCGCACTGAGCCAGCGATTTGAGACGGCCCCAGCCTTGATGCTGGCCTCTGCCAGACGCGGGAGCCACCCATTCGTTCCGTGCGTCCACTTCAGTTCCACCGATACCTCCTGCGCGGCAGTCCACGGTCCGGTCACACTGGTCGCCGCCAGTGAGCCGCCACATTGGATTTCGTTGGTGGTGGTCCGCGTGCCGCCGAAGCGCAGCTGCAGTCCATCAACACACGCCCAACGGGTTTCAACGTGCGCGGCGTCGAGGTCAACCTCGGCAGACAGACCCTGCACGAACACCGCCTCATCCAAACGCGCGGTGAGTTTGGCTTGCTGAAAACTTCCCCACGGCGTCTCCGCATCCGGAGCCACCACCGTGAATACGCCTACAAAACTCGTGGGGTCAGCCGCGTCGCCGCTGAACGTGAGTCGGAACCCGGGATGCTCATGAAAACGCACCCGACACAGTTGAGCATGCACCCGTTGCAAGCGGGCCGTTGCGGCATCCGGCGGACCTTTCGGGCCTTTGAACAAGTCACGCAAGCGGCTGGCATTGGTGACCTGACCTGTCACGGAAAACTTTGCGTCCCGATAACCCGCATCCAACCGGTCGAGCATCCACTGGTCACCCGGCAAAAAACGAACCGTCGCCATCAAATTGGTGATGGCCATCGTGGAGGACGGCAGGTGATTGGTGTCGAAACGCCAGACCAGAGCGCCGTCATGCAGGGTGACGGACCGCACGTCGGCAGTGAACCGGAGCAGCGAGGCGTAACTTATCTCCAGGTCCGCCGACTTGGCGGAGATGACCGGAGCGGCGGCATTGGCGGACCCGACGATACGCACATTGTCCGCCACAATTCCCCGGTGTCCGCGCAAGCGGAGGCGCGTGAATTCCAAATCCACGCCGCGCTTCTGCAGGCTCGCAAGCAAAGGCCGCTTCATGAAGTCGGGCAGCCCGATCTGGTTCAAGTAAGCGCACGCGAAAACGGTGAGGAAGAGGACAACCCAAACCGCGAGCCGGCAGCGACGGGACCAGAGCCGCAGCTGCTGCCATTTTGAGGGATGCGTCTTGCGGGAAGGTTCAGCGCTCACGGGCGGGAAGGCTCAGATACGTTTCGAGGTATTGCCACGTGACCCAGGGGAACTCCATCACCCACGTCTCCCCGTCGCGGGTGGCCAGTGCGTAAGGATACTGCGACGGCGCAACCCCTCCGAACTCGATGACCTGTTGTGTCCCATCGGTGAGCGTGACGGTCAATCTATCCGGCGACTCCTTAAAGCCATAACGGGCACGGTCCACCGCGCCGCGATCCACCCAGCGCGACACCGACAGATCGCCCAAGCGATGAATGGCCTCATCCACTCCGAACGTGTTGATGACGCCAAACGAACCCTCGGCCAGCGCCCACGAGTTGGTGCCTTTGCGCACAATTTCGCGCGTCCGCTGGTTGGCCTCAATGCGCACCGAGGCGACCTGAGACTCGTTGAACGCCCATACACGACGATCGCTCAGTTCGATGACGGCCGCAGGCAGGAAGTCGTAATCGACCCTGCGCACCGAGGCGACCGAGGTTTCGTCTGCGCGTTTGGCGAAGACTGCGCCGTTGGTGTCGGCACCGAAGAGGACCGTGATGCTGGCCGCGTTCGAGCCACCCAAAGTCACGGTGCATTCGCTTAATGCTGGGGCCAGCCCAAACGTCGGCAAGTCCGGCCCCGTAACCACATCCTTCACAAACTCGGTCACCTGCATCTGCGCAAGCCCGAGGATGAGTTCGTTCACGTAATTGCTGTCGGCCACAAAATCACCCGGGCGCACCCGCCACGTGCCGACCGCTTCACGGGTCAGTGTGAATTCCTCCCTGGCGCGCACGCTGATTGCGTCCGGCAAGGAGCAGAAGGAAAACAGCCGGGAGTCACGGAACTTGGCGGCCGATTCGCGCCACGGTGCGACCGCCTCCGCCGCAACCGCGAAGATGTCATCCGACCTGCCCCGGCGGGCATAGACGTAATTGGTGGCGTTGGTCACACTGTTGCCGAACTGCAGGACTGCCTGGACGTTGCTGCCCGCCGAGAAGGTCAGTTCCAGCGCAGGCGATTCGAGGCCCGAGATGTCACCGCCGACCGTGCCTTCCGGAAAAAACTGGGCGACCTCCGCCTGGGCCAAGTGCGCGAGCGATTTCTCCACGAGCTGGCGGTCCGCACGAGCCTGCAACCGCGCAAGCCGCCACTGGCGATTGGTGGGGTTGACGACCAGTTCAATGGGGCGCCCGGCTTGGTTGACGAGCAGCCGGTCGAAGCCGAGGGACTTCCAATCGAGCAAGGCCGTGTCGCGCCAGTCGCCCGAGTTGCGCGGGATGTAGTTCAGAAGATTGGTGGAGGCCAGGTGGATGCCCGGCGTGCCCACCAGCTGGACGAACACTTGATCGCCGGGGGCGGTGCGCGACCCGATCAATACCTGCCGCCGCTGTTTGCCAGCGAAAAGCATGAGCGAAATCGAGGGGGCATCGAAACCGAACTCGGCGTCGGCATTGGGGTGATCCAGCATCTCGCGCGGCGACAGATAGCCGTCGGGCTTGAGTTGAGCAAGGTAACGCAGCAGCGATTCGATGACCTGCGGGCGAACTTTTGATTCGAGCGGTTTGGACATCAGCCAGCCGCCGTCCGTGCGGTCGGCAATCATCTCCGCCGCACCCGTCACCCGCACTTGAACACGACTGACCTTGCCCGGATCGAGGCCGGGCACCACAACCAGCGGCTGGCGCACCCCACCGGCCCCGTATTTTTCCCAAGCCACAATGAATGCGGCCATCGTCAGCGCGATGGCCAGCAGAATCCATGTGCTCCTGGAATTCATGTTTCAGAAACGAACAACCGTGCGCAAGCGCCCCTCAGTTGCGCCGCCGCAACCAGACCAAAGTGCCGAGCAACAAAACCGCCCCCGGCAAGCCGAGCAGCAAAATCCACTGGGCAGACTTGAGCTGGGATTCGGTCATCACCAGCCGCGTCTCGGTGATCGGTTTCGGCCCCAATCCCTTGATGAGTTCCAGCCGGTCAACCAACCAGTTCACTGCGTAAGCGGCCAAATCGCGGTTTGCAGCCTGATCCAGCAGGTCGTTTTCAAAAACCAATGAGTCGCCCAGAACAACGATGCGCGTGGTGCCACGCGCGCTGGACACGCCAGCCACCGCACCTTTTTCAACAGCTACGCCGATGGGATATTCTGCGGGCGGAGCGCTCAAGCCCTCTAAAACAGAATCTTTGCTTGTGAAAGCCAGCGGGACGACCTTGGGCGCGTCGGCAGCAGTGGAAGCTTGTTGCACCTCCGCAATCATGCGAGGCGAATAAACATAAATGGCAGATTGCTGTAGCGGATTGACGACCGGGTGGGCCGAGAATCTCCGGATGATCAAATCCTTGTCACGACTCGGCGAGTTGCCAGGATCCAACACCACGTTGGGGCTGACGTCCACGCCCCACTTTGCCAGCAACGACTCAAGGCCGGTGGGATTGTTGGTGGAAGCAAAGTTGAACATCACCAACAAGCGTCCACCCGTGTCAAGATAGCCGCCAATCGCATCCAACTCGATCTGCGGAATGCGCGTGCTTGGGCCGGCAATCACCAACAAATTGCAATTGTCGGGCACGCCATTCGTCACCAGCGAGACCGGCTGGGCTTGCAGATAGTTCTTCATCAGCAACCCAATGAACTTGGAATAACCGAAGGGGTCATCGTCCTTGCCCACGGCATGTTCGCGGTGGCCCGTGAGGTAATACACGTTCATGGGGACCGGATTCTTCACCGCGAGCAACATGGCGGTGAAAAGCATCTCACCGTTGAAGGCGATACGGCGCTTTTCATATTCACGCCCACTTTCGCTCGGGACCGCCTCCAGCTTCGTCTCCACCAGCGCATCGCCGTTCACCATCTTCACCCGGCCCTCACAATCGAAAATCACCAAATCCTTGGCACCCGGAGTGTCCATGCCGTTCTTTTCATACTTGGCCTTGATGCGTTGCGCTCCCGCTGTATCCCGGGTGTAGTCCACCTTCTCCACCTCGATGCGCGGACTGGCTTCGTGGTACTCCTTGGCCAGGGCCTCGATGGTGGTGAACATCGGGTCGGATTTGTCGTAATAGAGCGTGATGCGGACTTCGTTGGTCAGCGACTTGAGCAGCCCCAAGGTTTGCGCGGAAAGCTCGACGCGCGTGTGGCTGCCCACGGTCACGCGCCGGAAGAAGTAATTGTGCCCGATGAAATTCGCCATCATCACGATGGCCAGCAACGCAGCCATCCCGATGACGACAGATGAACCGGCGCGCCATTTGCGTCCGGGGGTAAAACTGGGGCGATCTTCAGGGTGCTCGGCCATGTTATTTCCAGCGGCGGCTCTCCACGACCCGCAACGTGAGGACGAGGAAGAACACGGTGAAACTCACAAAGAATATCGCCGGCCGGGTGTCGATGACCCCCCGTGCGAAGTCGTGCATGTGATCGAACAAGGCCACCCAAGCCAGCAGCTTGGCTGCCCGCGTCGCCGTGTCGGGCAACAGACTGGGCAGAAAGCCCAGCAGGAACAAACTCGTGCAAAGCGCCAGGCTCACCATCGCCGCCACCGTCTGCGACTTGGTCAACGCCGAGGCAAAGATGCCGAACGACAAAAACAAAGCGCCCACCAGCAGGATCCCCAGATAGGTGCTGCCGATGATCGACGGGTCAAGGGACTGCCGTTCGTTGCTGAAGTGTTGAATCACGGTCACCACGGCAATCATCGGCAGCCACATGACGAGGTAGAAAAACAACGCGGAGAAAAACTTGGCCAGCACCACGGTGCCCTCGCGCACGGGCGAGGTCATCAATGTCTCATACGTTCCGGTGGCCCGCTCCAACGCGAAACTGCGCATGGTGATCACCGGCACCGCCAGCAACAGCACGATCCAGAAAATCGGCGTCACATAATACATCTCCGTGACGGGCATCGGCGAAGCGGACTGGCGCAATTGCATGAGCAACAGGACGAATCCAAAGCTGTTCAGGAACGTCGCAGCGGCGATGATGACATAGCCGGAGAGCGAGAGAAAATACGACGCCATTTCGCGCCGCATGAGGGTGAGCAACACGCGCATCAGACCTCGTCCTCCTCGCCGGGTTGCGTGACCTGAATGTAGATGTCCTCCAACGAATGACGGCTGCGGGTCAACTCGCGCAGCGTCCAGCTGTTCAGCCGCGCCAATTCGTAAACCATAAGCCGCAGGTCCAGCCCATCCTTCGCCGTCAGCGCACAACGCTGGAACGAACCGTCGAGCGCCGAGATGTTGAAGCTTTCCAACTCGGGAATCTGGGAGAAACATTCGTGCAACTGCTGCGCGGGCGCGTCCACTTCCGCCACGATCTGGCCGTTGACGTTCATGCGCCGCTGCAAATTGTCCGTGGAGTCCGCCGCGAGGATGCGCCCCTCATACATGATCAAGACGCGGCTGCAGGTCATCTCCACCTCGGGCAAAATGTGCGTGGAAATGAGCACGGTGTGCTTCTCCGCCAGCCCCTTGATCAAGGCCCGGACGGCGCGAATCTGGTGCGGGTCCAGACCGATGGTCGGCTCATCGAGGATGATCAGTTCGGGATCATGCAACAGCGCGTCCGCCAAGCCGACACGTTGCTTGTAACCCTTGGAAAGCTGGCCGATGAGCCGCTTGGAGACGTCGGTGATACCGCACTGATCCATCACCGTGTCGACGCGCTCGCGCGAGCGGCGAACGCCGAGGCCCTTCACCCGCGCCCGGAACTTGAGGTATTCGCGCACGCGCATGTCCATGTGCAACGGATTATTCTCGGGCATGAACCCAATGCGCCGCCGCACCTCCAACGAATCATGGAAGACATCCCACCCCGCCACCTTCGCCGTGCCTGAGGTGGCGGGGAGGAAGCTGGAAAGAATGCGCATGGTCGTGCTTTTGCCGGCACCATTGGGCCCAAGCAGGCCGACGATCTCACCGCGCTCGACCGTGAAGGAAATATTGTCCACGGCGGTATGCCCGGCATACCGCTTGGTCAAATCACTGACTTCAATCATCGGTTCTCGACTCATGCAAGCGGTGCGGAGAGTAGTCAATCCGTGGTGTTACGGGCGATGAAAAACTTTGCCGTGGGGTAGCCGCTCAAGGCTTGAGCAGGTTGACATCCACCTTGGCCTGCACTTGTTGCACGTAGGGCCCACCCAGCGACTTCAACGCGATGATGGTCAGCTTGGCAGTGAGGTCATGCGGGGCCTTGTTGACGAGAGCAAAACCAAAATCGCGCAAGTCGTTGACGGCGGTGACATCGAATCCCGTGACCACCATACCGGCTTTCAACTCAGCTTGCGCCGCCGGGCTGCCGCGCTCTATGGACCGGATGAGCAACCCCTGCCCGTCACGAAGACCGATGCGCAGGGCATCCGTAGAGGTCAGTTCCTGAAGCACCAACCCGGTGCGCTGTTTGATCATATCATCAAAGGACTCAAGCTTCACCGTCACCGTCCGTGGCGCGGGACCGGCGATCAGGAGCTGCAACTCATCCAGGTCCGGACGATTCACCATTTCGAGAAAGCTGAACACACTACGCGTCGGCTGACCGTTGACCTGAGCGATCTCCATGCCGACCTTGAGCCCGGCTTTCTCCGCCGGACTTCCCGGCTGCACGGCGCGAAGCACCAACCCGGGCGCCCCCCCACGAAACCAAGCCCCGAACCACTTGTTCGCGGCGACTTCCGGCGAAACAAACTGTGACAGCGCCGTCGCCACCTCACGAACAGGGATGGCAAACCCAATCCCCTGCCCTTCCTTGTAAACAGCCACGTTGATCCCGATGAGTTCGCCGCGCAGGTTGACCAAAGGCCCACCACTGTTGCCCGGGTTGATCGCGGCGTCGGTTTGCAACCAGTCCGCGATGTTCAATGGCTCGTTGCCAGTCGGGGGACGGCGGTTCTTGGAACTCAGGATGCCGCGCGCCACTGAACCGCCCAAGCCGAAGGGGTTGCCCAGCGCCAAAACGGTTTCACCCAAGAGCAAATCATTGTCCGCCGCGAACCGGACGACCTTGAACTTCTCACCGGGCTTCGCCTTGATCTTGAGCAACGCCACGTCGCTCTTTGAAGTGGCGACAATTTTTTCGGCGTCATATACCCGCCCATCGGCGAGCTTGATTTGAACGCGACTGCCGCTGCGAACAACATGCCAGTTGGTAAGGATGTAGCCGTCCTCATCGATGATGACCCCCGAACCCAAATTGTCCAACTGCTCCTCCGTGCGCGGCTTGCTGATGGGCGGCAACCCGAAATACTGGCGCCGCAGTTCGTCATAGAAATCGTGATACTCCAGGATGCGGGAGGTGGCGATATTCACCACGCCGGGCATGACTTCCTCCACCGCCGCAACGGTGGCGTCCCGCCGGATATCGTTTGGCGGCACAGTCGGTGCCAGTTCCTGCGTGCCCGGCTGGTCAGCTGAAGCGGGCTTGGACGTATTCACGGGCAATTCCGCCTGGGTAAATCCCAGCCAGCCGGCCAAGCCGCCGCCGGCCAACAGGGCCGCCCAAAAACGACGATGTCCGATTTGTTTCATAGCTATAACAACAGTCAAAGCGCCGGGTGGTTGCGTTCAATCTTTCACCCAGGTCTCTCGCTGGCTTGACTTTGCGGGGACGCCATCGCAAAAGCAATTCGAGTGTCTTTCTCCCTCAACAACTTCTACGCCCGTTGGCGGCGACACAGCGGGGCCGTACCCACCTTGCGCGAAGGCGCGGACCCACCGCCCGAGCAACTGCTGCAATCCATCTGGCAGCAACAACGCCTGCGCCGCGACCAGCTCACCACGTTCGACGGACAACCGGTACGAATCCTTCACCCCGGGTTCCTCAGCCGCGAGGGCGGACCGGACTTTCGGGCGGCGGTCATCCAGTTCGGCAACCATCCGCCCGTCAGCGGCGACGTGGAATTGGACATCGTCGCGGGCGGCTGGAAGGCGCACGGTCACGACCGCAATCCCAAGTTCAAGTCCGTGGTCCTCCACGCCGTCTGGCAGGCACCCACGCGACCCGCGGCGGGACCGCCCCTGGTGGCACTACACGGCAAACTCGATGCGCCGCTCGCTGAACTCGCTGAATGGCTCGGCGGCGAAGGGGTGCCCGGCCTGCCCGAAGAATTTCGTGGCCGCTGCGCCGCGCCATTATGCGAACTGGGTGACGACGCGTTGCAACAGTTGTTACAACAAGCTGCGCTCGTGCGTTTGCGTGGCAAGGCAAGCCAGTTCGCCGCCCGCGCACGCGAAGCGGGTTGGGAACAATCGCTCTGGGAAGGTTTGTTCCGGGCGCTCGGCTACAAACACAACCCCTGGCCCATGCAACGACTCGCGGAATTGCGTCCGCGCTGGCAGAGCAAATCCGCCGATGCCGTCAGCCTGCAATCGCGTTTGCTGGGCATCGCCAATTTGTTGCCGACGGAACTCACGCGCGCCCGGATCGAGGCCGATGCCCACCTGCGCCAACTTTGGGACGGCTGGTGGCGTGAGCGCGACGCCTACGAGGACTGCGTTCTGCCACGCTCACTTTGGCGACTGCATGGAATCCGCCCGGTCAACCATCCTCAACGCCGTCTTGCGCTTGCCGCACATTGGCTGGCGGATGGCAAACTCGTGACGAGCCTTGAACGCTGGGCGACCGCCCCCTGCGACGACCGGCGCAAGAGAACATCGCGGCGCCAAGTCAGCGAACTCGCCGCCGTGCTGCAACCCGCACCAGATGAATTCTGGTCGCGCCACCTGACGTTGCGCTCCCGGCGCTCGGCCAAACCGCAGTTGCTGCTCGGAGACGCCCGCGTCACCGATCTGGCGATGAACGCCGTTCTGCCCTGGCTATGGGCCCGGGCCGCTGAAGGCAACGAAGCCTCACTGACCGACAACCTGCAAACGGCTTATCTGATGTGGCCCGCAGGCGAGGACAACTCCGTGCTCAAACTGGCACGGCAACGTTTGCTGGGCGCAGCGAGCGAGAAAGACTTCAACACTGCATCCGCCCAGCAGGGGCTTCTTCAGATCGTCCGCGACTTCTGTGATCGCTCAAACGCCATCTGCAATCACTGTCGCTTTCCGGAATTGGTGAAGGCGTGGGGCATGGAGCCGCATTCGGCTTCGCCCCAGCGATAGAAGCATGGGAGCGCGGACAGCTACAGGCTTCAATGGGTTGGACACCTCCCCTTCATAAGTTTATTGTAGCCAACAAATTCGTTGCCATGAACGCCTTTCAAATCATCTTCACCCCAGCCAGCGCGGCTGAACTCGCGCGAATGCCCAAGGACCTGCAACTGGAGATTCTCGGCGATTTCCGCGGCGTGCCGCATCAGGTGCTGTCCACCGAACTGGAAGACTTCGGCAAGCTGGAGCGCGAGGGACGCGTCCTGCACCGGCTGCGCATTGGGGACTACCGAATTTACTTCGAGAAGCACGATCTGGGCGTGCTGGTGCATCGCATATTGAGCAAAAACACGCTCAAGGATTTCTACTACCGCCACGGCCTGAAAGTGCCGGAGGATGAAGCGCTGCAAAGCAGTCCCCGCTTCTGGGAACTCATCGAAAGCGCACGCACGCAAAAGGCGTAGCCCCTGGTCCGTAAGAACCGACGTGAGTGACGCAAGCGCCTCTGGAAGTGGAGGCTGCGGTGACGGTGAGGAAGAATACCAAGCAAATATACCAAGCTAATCCGCACTCTCGCCGAGCTCCACGTTCCAGTAGGCAATATCCACGAAGTGTTTCCAACTTTCATGCTGCTGGAAATGCAGGTTGACCTGCACGAACGGCCGCCACTTCGGCTTCTTCGGCTTGCGGATGAGATGCATGCCCGCCTCGTTGGGGGTGTGGTTGCTCTTGCGAGTATTGCAGCGGATGCAGGAGCACACGATGTTTTCCCACGTCGTCGGGCCGCCGCGATCACGCGGGATGACATGGTCCAGATTAAGGTCCTTACGGTCGAAAATTTTCCCGCAGTATTGGCAGGTGTTCTTGTCGCGCTCGAAGATGTTATGGCGGGTGAACTTCACCTCCTTCTTCGGCATGTGATCGAACACCGCGAGCAAAATGACGCGTGGCACACGAATGCGAAATGAAATGGTGTGGATGCTTTCCGGGTGCGGTTCGGCCTGGGAGAAATCATGCCACTCGCCGAAGTCGAACGTCTGGAAGCTGCCATCGGGCCGGTTGAACACCACTTCCGCGTGGCCTTGAAAGAGAAGGGTAAGCGCGCGGCGGACGGAGCAGACATTGACTGCCTGCCAGAGCCGGTTCAGCACCAGCACCTGCGAGTTGAGAAACGCAGCGCTCATAGCGTTAAAGGTGCGCGGACGCTAGCAAGGGCGCAACCTGCTGTCAACGGGGCCAGCAGGTCGTTACTTGTTCGTCACGCCACCCATCGTCCCCGTTCTCCTCCTCGTCCTCCAAATCGAGTCTGTAATTCGGGAACGAGGGCGACGACGAGGATGATTCCCAGCGCCAAATCCACCGCATCATCATGTGAGTTCATTCGGGTGGCATCGCGCGGCAATTCCATGCTAAAAAGTCTCTTGTGCAACTGACGCTGAAGCTCCGGTTCAAAACGAACTACGGCCAAAACCTTCTGGTCACCGGCAATCATCCCTTGCTCGGCAACGGCAACATCGAGCGCGCCGTGCCGTTGCAATATTTGAACGGGGAGTTCTGGCAGGTCACGCTGGCCGTGCCGCACGGAACGGCGTTCCCCAAGGACGGCGTGACTTACAACTATCTGCTGCGCGAGGCTGACGGCACGGTGACGATGGATGGGGGCAGCGACCGAATCCTGTCAGCCGACCTGCTGAGCGCAAGCGACATGGTGATTGTAGATACCTGGAATCCGCCCGGTGCCCCGGAGAATGCCTTTTACACCGAGCCATTTCAGAAGGTTCTGTTGCGGGCACATCAATCCACGTTCCGCGCCGCAACGCCCAGGCACCCGACGCATGTGTTTCGCGTCAAAGCGCCCCTGCTCGCCAAAGGCCAGACACTGTGCCTGCTGGGCAGCAGCACGGCGCTGGGCAACTGGGACACGCACAATCCCATCCTGCTCAACCGCTCGGCCGAAGATGTTTGCCTGTGGAATGCGGTGAATCTCAGCAACCAACCATTTCCACTCGAATACAAATACGGCGTTTATGACGTGGAACGGCGCTTCCTCGTGGCGTATGAGGAGGGGGAGAATCGTCGCTTGAATGAAGGCGTCCACACTGGTCGGCAAGTCATCCTCAACGACGGCTTTGCGCGGCTGCCCGCCAAGGGCTGGCGTGGCGCGGGCGTGGCCATCCCCGTCTTCAGCTTGCGCAGCGAGAAAAGCTTCGGCGTGGGCGAGTTTTCGGATCTGAAACCACTGGCGGATTGGTGCCAGAAGGTTGGACTGAAGGTGATTCAGATCCTGCCGGTAAACGACACCACCTCCACCCACACCTGGATGGATTCGTATCCGTATTCCGCCATCTCCGCGTTCGCGTTGAATCCGATCTATCTCAACCTGGCCGCTGTGGCTGCAGGCGCAACCAAAACGAAACTCAAAAAACTTGAGCCGGAGCGGAAGCGATTGAACGCATTGCCCGCACTGGACTACGCCGCGGTGATGAAAGCCAAGCTGGCGTTCTTGAAGGAAGCTTACGCCAGCCAAGGAAAGAAGACATTGCAGAGCAAGGCGTATGCAGAGTTCTACGCAGACAACCAGCACTGGCTCACCCCGTTCGCCGTGTTCAGCTTCCTGCGGGATAAATTTGGCTCGGCCAATTCACGCGAATGGCCCGCAGGATATGAGTGCAACCCGGAGCTGATTGGGAAGCTGACCCGCGAGGATGCGCCCGAGTTCGCGGAGGTTTCATACCACTGCTTCGTGCAATTCCACCTGCACCAGCAGTTGCAGGACGCTGCTGCCTACGCGCATGAACGCGGCATCATCTTGAAGGGCGACATCGCCATCGGCGTCTCCCGCAACGGCGCGGACACTTGGCAACGACCCGGCCTTTACGACCTGAGCGTGCAAGCGGGCGCTCCGCCCGATCCGTTCTCGGATAAAGGCCAGAACTGGGGATTCCCCACCTACAACTGGCCGCGCATGATGGAAGATGGTTTCACGTGGTGGAAACAACGCTTCGGCCAGATGGGTCATTACTTCGACGCGTTCCGCGTAGATCATATCCTCGGCTTCTTCCGCATCTGGAGCATCCCCACGCACGCGGTCGAGGGCATTCTCGGCCACTTCGTCCCCGCCATTCCCGTGCGGCTGGAGGAATTCGCCGAACGGGGCATCGCATTCGATCGCGCCCGATTACTGGAGCCATTCATCACGGATGCCGTGCTGGCAGAAATCTTCGGTCATGGCGCGGAGTCGGTGAAGCAAACATACCTGCAACCCACCCCGAGTGGCCACCATGCACTGCGCCCTGAGTTTGCCACACAGAGAAAAGTGGAAGCTCACTTCGCCATACTCGACGAGTCCGAAGCCAACCGGAAGTTGAAACAAGGGTTGTTCGATCTCATCAGCAACGTGCTTTTTGTCAAAGCCGAAGACACCAACGGAACCCATCTGCACTGCCGGTTCTTCATGGAAAAGACGGCTTCGTTCCGCGCGCTGGATTCCCAGACGCAAGGCAAGCTGCGTGAACTCTACGTGGATTATTTCTTCCGCCGCCAAGATGGATTCTGGATGAAGCAAGCGATGCAAAAACTCCCGGCGATGAAACGGGTGACCAACATGCTCATCTGCGGCGAGGACTTGGGTTTGGTCCCCGCCTGCGTGCCGGATGTGATGAAGGGATTGGGACTCCTCAGCCTTGAAATCCAACGCATGCCCAAGGGCCCCGGCCAGTCCTTCGCTCGACCGTCAGACGCGCCTTACCTCAGTGTGGTCACGCCCTCGACCCACGACATGAGCACGATTCGTGGCTGGTGGACCGAGGACGCGGCGCTGACGCAGCGCTTCTACAACGAGGAACTCGGCCTGACTGGCCCCGCTCCATCGGATTGCTCCGGCGCGCTGAACGAAGCCGTGGTGCGACAGCATCTCGCATCGCCCGCGATGTGGAGCATCTTCCAGCTGCAGGATCTGCTCGGCTTGGACGAGTCATTGCGGAGCCCCGATCCGCACCGTGAACGCATCAACGTGCCGGCGAATCCGAAACACTATTGGCGCTACCGGATGCACTTGACGATGGAATCCCTCCAATCTTCAAATGTCTTCAACGACAAGCTGCTGACGCTGATCCGTCAACACGGCAGATAGGCGCCCAAAACGAATCCCTTTTGCTTTCAAGAGACACTCGTCCATGAACCCCACTTCCATGAATGCCGACCCCAAGATTCACGCCCCGGTTGCCCTGCTCGCATTGACGTACATTTGCCAACTGCACGCCGCGCCGCCCAGTCCCACCAGCCATGATCGCAATACACCGCCGCCCCCGTTCGTCGATCCTGGATATCCGGGCACGCAAGAGAAAGCGGGTAAAGCGCCGTCTGATGCCGTCGTGCTGTTTGATGGCACCGGCCTCGCCCAGTGGGGTGACATGGATGGAAAACCCACCAAGTGGATTGTTCGCGATGGTGTGATGGAATGCGCCAAGGGCAGCGGTTACATCCGCACACTGCAGAACTTTGGCGACTGCCAGTTGCACGTGGAATGGGCGGCGCCCACGCCAGCAGAAGGCAAAGGACAAGGTCGCGGCAACAGTGGTGTGTTCCTCGGCGGCACGCGCTACGAAGTGCAGGTGCTCGATTCCTACAACAACAAGACTTACGCCGACGGCTCGGCGGCATCCATCTACGGACAATACGCCCCGTTGGTAAATGCCACGCGCCCGCCCGGCCAATGGCAGACCTATGACATTCTCTACACTGCCCCGCGTTTCGAGTTGGATGGCCAGTTACAGTCCCCCGCGCGCATGACCGTGTTTCACAACGGTGTGGTCGTGCAAAACAATGTCGAACTCACCGGGCCAAGCGGCTGGATTGACCGGGCCCCTTACTTGCCGCATCCCGTGAAGCAACCCATCGCATTCCAGGACCATGGCAATCCGGTGCGCTTCCGCAATGTTTGGGTGCGCGAACTCGGCAACCCAGGCCGCAAGGAATATACCCTGGCCAAGGACTTGCTCGACAGTTACTGCGGCAAATACGAAGGCGGCCCCGAAATCCGCCGCGATGGCAACAACCTCACCGCCGAGGTTGCCGGCGCAAAACTGACCTTCTTCGCCGAATCGCCGACCACGTTCTTTGCCAAGACCACGGACGTGCAGTTGGAATTCAAGACAGGTGCCGACGGCCAAGCTGCTGAAATGGTTTGGACTGTGGGCAATGAGGGCGAAAAGCGCGCGAGGCGGAAATAACCACCCCAGCATCCACGCAAGCTGCAGAGCACCGATTAGTCCCCGGCCCACGGCGTGAGCCGTGGGGTGCTTTCCTCGGACCTGCGGTGTCAAAGCCCGTCAAAAATGGTTCGCCTGCCCGCGCGCGTTTAGCCACCTTATCACGGCATGAATTCAATGACGGGCCATGGGCGCGGTGAGTGCTCCCAAGACGGCTTCAAAATCACAGTCGAACTGAGCTCGGTAAACCGCAAGCAGGCCGAGGTGTCGGTCAACCTGCCACGCCAACTCGAACTCCTTGAGGGCCAGGTGCGCGATGCCGTCAACAAAGCTGTCGCCCGTGGACGGATCAACGCACGAGTGTCCATCCACGCCGCCGGTCGCAATGCCGCGAGCATGCATTTGAACAGCGACCTCGCCCGCGCCTACGCCAAGGAACTATCCGCCCTCGCCAAACAGCTAAAACTCAAGTGTGAAGTCACCCTTGATCAACTTGTCCGTGCCCCCGGCGTGTTCCAAACCGATGAGGAACTTGTCGGCGAAGAAGATTTCTGGCCGGCCGTGGAGTCCGCCCTGAACAAGGCGCTCGCCGCGCTCCTAAAAATGCGCGCGCGCGAAGGCGCTCACCTCGCCAAAGATCTCGCCAACCGCATCGCACTGATGCGCACCTCAGTTGATAGCGTGCGGGAACAGGCGCCGAAAGTTGCAGAGCGTTATCGGACCGCCCTGGTCGAGCGCATCAAGTCCGCCGGCTTAGAAGGCATCGCGCCTGATGACGAACGCCTGCTCAAGGAAGTCGCAATCTTTGCCGACCGCTCCGATATTTCGGAGGAACTGACCCGCCTCGCCAGTCATTTCCATCAGTTTGAAGAATTGGCGAGGGCCAAGGAGCCTATCGGCCGCACGCTGGATTTCCTGGCGCAGGAAATCAACCGCGAGATCAACACCATCGGCTCGAAGGCAAACGATGTGGAAATCTCCCGCGCCGTCGTGACGCTCAAGGCGGAGCTGGAAAAGTTCCGCGAACAATCCATGAACGTGGAGTAGGCATGGCGAGAAAACGCATCCCCCTGTTACTGCTAATCTCGGCCCCCTCGGGCGCGGGCAAGACCACGCTCGTGCATCAGTTGCTGGCCGCGCGGCCGGACATGAAGCGCGCCGTGACCTGCACCACGCGCGCGCCACGGACCGGCGAGAAAGATGGCGTGGACTATTATTTTCTGACCGAGGACCGATTCGCCAAGCTGCTACGCGCCGGCAAATTCATCGAACACGCGAAGGTGTATGGCTTCAGCTACGGGCTGCTGCGTGCTGAGGTCATCAAGAAGCTGCGCGCGGGCACCGACGTGCTGGTGAACGTGGATGTCCAGGGAGCCGCGACGATCCGTACCAGGGCGGCGAAAGACCCGGAACTCAAGCGCGCCCTGGCCACGTTGTTCCTCACGCCGCCCTCGATGGAAGTACTGCAGAAGCGTCTGCGGCACCGCGGGACAGATTCGGACAAGGTCATCGCGCGGCGGTTGCGGGCGGCGAAACGCGAGATCAGGCAGTGGGGACAGTTTGATTATCTGGTCATCAGCGATACGATAGAAGCGGACCTGCGAAGCGCGCTGGCCATCGTGGAAGCGGAAAAGCAGCGTAGCAGCCGCTGTCCGGCCCCGGCACAATAAGGAACCATGAGCACAGCGAAACGAATCGTTCTCGGCGTCACCGGCAGCATCGCGGCGCACAAGGCGGCAGACCTGGCAAGCCAGCTGACCAAGGGCGGATTCTCCGTGCATGTCGTGATGACTTGCGACGCGCAGCGCTTCATCACTTCCCTGCCCTTCAAAACTCTCTCGCGCAACCCGGTCATCACCGACCTCTACGACGAGGCAGACGGCTGGAAGCCGCAGCACATCGAACTTGCCGACTCGGCGGACTTGCTGCTGATCGCGCCGGCCACGGCCAATTGCATCGCCAAGTTAGCTTTGGGCATCGCCGATGATGCGCTGAGTTGCATCGCGCTGGCGCTGAACCCAACGGCGCGAGTGCTGATCGCCCCTGCCATGAACGGCAAGATGTGGCTGCACCCGGCCACACAGTTGAACGCGAACACGCTCCGTGGTCGCGGCGTTGAATTCATTGGGCCGGAGGAAGGATTGTTATCCTGCGGTTACGAGGGCGTGGGCCGGTTGTGGTCGGTGGACCAGATCGCGCGACGCGTGGGCGAGTTGGTCACGAGGTAACCGGCCCAGTGCCGGCTTCTGGTCATGACTGCGAACCTGACGACCCGGCTGAAACAACTGCTCCGCTCGTTGGAATTGCCCGCGCCTGAAGTCGCTCTACGGCTCGAACGGCTTCAGTCGATCGAGCGCAATCTGGTCCTGCCGCTCAAAGCCTTTGCCATCGGCATCATCCTTTACTCGCTGCATCTTACGCCGTGGTTCGGCATGCCGCTCGGGTCGTTGGAAATCACCGTCACCACGATCAACACGCTGTTCGCCGCGTATGTGGCAATCAACATCGTCGGCGCAATCATCCTGCTTTCGTCGAATCGTCTCCCTTTCACGCTGGTGCAGTGGGCCGTCTTTGCCATCAGTCTGGTGGATGCGATATTCATCGGGGCACTGACCTTGGTCAGTGGCGGCTATTATAGCCCGCTGTTCTGGCTGTTTGCAGTGATGATCGTGCGGAATTCGGCCAGCACGCCGCCACTTTGGTCGCAATTGACGCTAAACCTCTGCGTGACCGCGTGCTTCGCCGCTGCGAGCCTGGTGGCAGCAGGATTGGATGCGCAGGTTCAAGAGGAACTTTACGGCCGTCCACCGCCGCAAAAGCGCCACACAACCAACGTGGTTGATCATGCGATTGATCCCGCAGGCAGCGGATCGGTTGTTGCAAGAACGACCACTCATCAAGACACGGTCGAGGAGGATCCGGCCGAAGCCATTTTTATCCGCTGGCTGACGCTGGCTCTGGCGGCCGTGTGGTTGTATGTCGTGCAAGTGTTGCTGGAGAAGCAGCGCCTGGCCCAGGAAGAAGCGCGCGAGTTCAGCTTGCGGGAGAATCAGCTCCGCTCCGCCGGCCGACTGGCCGCTGAATTCGCCCACCAAATCAAGAATCCACTCGCGATCGTCAACAACGCCGTCTTTTCACTTGGGCGATCACTTAAGTCGGGCAAGGGTGATCCGCAGGCGCACCTTCGAATCATTGGCGAGGAGGTGGAGCGTGCCGACCAGATCATCACCCAGGTCATGGGGTATGCCGAACTAACCGAGGGCCGGGTGGAGAAGTTGGACTTGGTGGAGGAGGTAGATCGCGCCACTGAGGCCGTTTTTCCCAAGGGGCTCAAGCCCGCGGTTCAAGTCACAGTAGACCTGAAGGGGCCGTTTCCGCCAATTTTGATGCAACGCCGCCACTTGTCCGAGGTGTTTGTGAACCTGTTCCAGAATGCCCGCGAGGCGATGAACAATGCTGGCAGTCTGCACGTCAAGGGAGTGGTGCGTTCTGACCTGGCCGTGCAACTCATCGTGGCCGATACCGGGCCGGGCATTCCGCCGGACAAATTGCCCCGGATTTTCGAAGCCTATTTCACCACCAAGCAACGCGGGACCGGACTGGGGCTGGCCATCGTGCGCAACAACATGGAGCTTTACGGGGGCACGGTCAGCGCCGAGTCGGAGCTTGGAAAGGGCACGCGCTTCACCCTAGTATTTCCGGCGAAAGCCGTGCCGCAACTGCGCCCATGAATTCGATTCTGCCACCCATCCTCGTCGTGGATGACGAGCGCAACATGCGCCAGACGCTTATGGATCTGTTGACGGCAGACGATTACAAGGTGCGAACGGCGGAGTCGGCGGAGCAGGCGCTGCAACATCTCGCTCAGGGCGAGCACCTGATGGTCATCACCGACGCCCGGCTGGGCGGGATGAATGGCTACGAATTGCTGGGCCGCATCAACAATCTCTGGCCCAACCTGCCAACACTGATGATCACGGCTTATGCCACGCCGAAGTTGGCGGTGGAGGCCATCAAAGCAGGTGCGATGGATTACCTGCCCAAACCATTTGGTCCGGAGGAGTTACTGCATGCCGTGGCCCGCTGCGCGGAGCGGCACCGGCTTCTGAAAGAAAACGCCTCACTGCGGGCGCGCGCCTCTGAGATCCACACCATCGACCACATCATCGGCGAATGTCCAAAAGTTCGTGAGCTGCGGCAGCTGATACAGACGGTCGCAAAAACCGATGCTCGCGTACTGGTGTTGGGTGAAAGCGGCACGGGCAAGGAGCTTGTCGCGGGCGCCCTTCACAGCCTGAGCGCACGCCACAAGAAGCCCTACATCCGCATCAATTGTGCAGCCATCCCGGAAACGTTGTTGGAGAGTGAATTGTTCGGCCACGAAAAGGGCGCGTTCACTGGCGCACTGAAGCAAAAACATGGCCGCGTGGAGGAAGCCGATGGCGGCACCATCTTCCTGGACGAAATCGCCGACATGAGCCGCCCCCTGCAGGCGAAGCTGCTACGGTTCCTCGAAGACGGCAGCTTTACCCGCGTGGGCGGCACGCAGGAGCTGCGCGTCAATGTCCGTTTGATCGCTGCCACGAACCGCGACATCGTGGACGCCATCCGTAGAGAGGAGTTCCGCGAAGACCTATTTCACCGATTGAACGTGGTGCAATTCCGCCTGCCGCCACTCCGCGAGCGCGGCAACGACATCGCGCTGCTGGCGGAACATTTCCGGCAACACTTTGCGACGACGATGAACCGGCGGGTGAAAAGCATTTCCAGGCCGACGCTTAACAAGCTACTCACGCATGCATGGCCGGGCAACGTGCGCGAGCTGCGGAATGTGATTGAGCGGGCGTTGATTCTCGAGACGAACAACGAGGTCCAGCCGCCCAGCCTGCCTGACTTCCAATTGGAGTCACGCCTGCAGCATAGCGAGACGCCCAAGCCGGCGGGCGATTCGCTGGACGAAATTCTCGCCAACTTTGAGCGTGAATTGATCTCCAACACGCTCGAGCGTAACCAGCACAATGTGACGCGCGCGGCGGAGCAGTTGAAACTGAGCCGCCATGCCCTGCGGTATCGGATGCAACGGTTGAATCTTGCTGATGATTCCACCGACGAAGCCACAGCGCCCGCCGCACCCGCCTCCAGCTAACGAAACATGAACACCGCTCCGCTCCAGATTGGTTCCTGCGTCAGCTTCGCGATGACCGAGGAGGTCCAGGTCCGGCTGGTTTATGCGGGCACGTTAGTCGCCGTGGTGTTCGGATGCGCCTTGATTGCATGGCTGGTGGCACGCCGTAAAAGGAAGCGCAAAAAGAAACAGCCGCATCGCTGGGAGGGGAAATTCCAGCCTGAAGCACATCATTCGCACAAACACCGTCACAAGACGCGCACGGAGCGAACGCAGAATCCCACCCTCGCCGAAACCGGCGGTCTGCCACCGTGCAAAACCACCAGCGCACCTTCGTCCCAGCCAGACACAGGTGAACTCAGCAGCAAGGACGACTCTGCTTGAGCATTGAGCACAGCCAGTCCATCACGGAGCGTAGCGCATCGAATCTGGCGCTGGCATTCATCATGTTGCCGCGCGCGAAGCGCGAGGCCATGTCTGCACTCTACGCGTTCTGCCGTGAGGTGGACGATGTGGCCGATGAGGAAACACGCTCCATCGAGCAGCGTCGAATCTCCCTGGCCGCCTGGCGCGGGGACATCCGGCGCGCTTGCGAGGGCGACAACCCTGAATTCACCACCAACCGCGAGATCCAACCCATCATCCAACGCCACCAACTTTCGTTCGAGCTGTTCGATGAATTGATTCGCGGCTGTGAGATGGATCTCGATACCACTCGGTACGAGAGTTATGAGGCGCTGGAGCTGTATTGTTACCGGGTGGCTTCCGTAGTGGGACTGTTGAGCATTGAAATCTTCGGTTACCGCGAACCAGCCACCCGCGCCTACGCCATCGCCCTCGGCAAAGCGCTTCAATTTACGAACATCCTCCGCGACGTGGGTAACGATGCCGCGCGGGGGCGGATTTACCTGCCGCAAGCGGAGCTTGCGCGCTTCTCGGTGTCGCCGGAGGACATCCTTCAAGGGCGTTACTCGGAGAGCTTCGCCGCCATGGCGAAGGCATTTGCGCAGCGGGCGAAAGATTTCTACGAATCGGCACGCAATACCCTACCTGCCGCGGATCGTTCCAACATGGTGGCCGCGGAATTGATGGGTTCGGTGTATTGGGAGCTGCTGCTGAAGCTGGAACGCGAGGAATTCCGCGTGCTCCGACGCGAACCAATCCGCCTGAGCAAACCCCACAAGCTTGCGCTCATCGCCCGTAGCTGGCTGAGATTTGTGATGCGGTCGAGGGCACCTGCTTACGGTGTCGCCTGAAGTGAGTCACGCACCAACTCGTCAAGCAAGCTTCCCAACCGCTTCGCACAAGCGTCCAGTTCACGCTGAAAGCGAACGAGCTTGGGAATTGTTGCCGGTGAACCAAGCAAGACCAATGACAGGCGCGAGTAGCTGATATTGCCATCCGTTTTGGCCAGCGCGTTGAAATCAATCGGCAGATCAGTCACGGCATCATCGGAGATGACCCGAAGGGTAGCCGCCGGAATCCCCTGCTCATGGCAGCGCAGACGAATGATGCCGGACTCCATCTCCACCACGTCAGCACCCGTCTGCAGGCGCAACTGTCGCTTGTCGTCAGCGGTAACGGCGATGCGGTCAGAGCAATGAAACTTCGCCGGGCGAGCACCCAATCGTTGCAACGGAATCGTCAACCACTCTGCATCGGTCGCGTCGAATACAATATCGCCCCGGTGCAGTTCGGGGTTGAGACCGCCTGCGAACCCACAGGTCAACACGAGCGCTGGCCTTTGGCGGGCGAGCGCGGATTGAAGAGATTGCTCCGCGTTGCGCGAACCGATCCCCGTGATGAGCACCGGATTTGAAGTCGCTGGTTGAAAATACCCCGCCTCTTGGCGCACGGCAAAGCAGGTCAGGATTAGGGGGGCATACCCCGGTCCCGCGTTCTGCGCTCCGCGTTCGACGTTCATTTGATGCCAGCCAGCCGTTCTTTCCAAATGCGGTGCAGTTCGACAGTGGCGCGCACATCACGCAGGCAATATTCGGCAATCTCCCGGAACCGTCCTTCAGCCATCAACTGGCTGACATCCATGCCAGTCACTCCGTGGCTCTTCGGCGACTCGATGCCAAAGGCTTTGCAGTAGAAATCCAGATTAAATCGCTTGGCCGCCCCTTCCCGCCCGCTAACGCCGTAGAACGTAAGTTGTTCTGCCAAATCACAGTGCGGCTCGGTAGCGAAGCGGTATCCGAGCCAATCCTTGCGGGTGATGGGCACGTCGAGCAGCGCAGAGCGCAGATAGAGGAATGGCACATCGAAACCCCGGCCATTGAATGTGACGATGGATTGGTAATGCTTGGAAGCATCCCAAAATGCGCTCAATAATTCGGACTCGTCGGCGCAGGGAACAAATTCGACCGGTCCGCCCTCAACCGCATCCTCCTCATAGTCGTCCGCCAGGAAGACCACCTGCCCGCGTTGGCTTTCCGCATTCAGCATCGCGACACAAACCACTTGGGCAGTGAGGGGCCAGAGATTGAATTGCCGCGTGATTTCCACGCGCCGGTTCTCGCGCTCCACTTCGTCGGGAATTTTTTGCAGCTCGCGGTAGAGATATTCTTGCTGCGTCTCGTCAAACGTCTCCACGGGCAGCGCTGACGTTTCGATATCGAACACGAGTGTAGCCATGTGATGTGATGATGCTCGGTCTATAAAAGACAACCAGGATGGGAAACTGATCGGAGGATCGAGTCTGCCATCCTGGTGCCGTTACTTACCCTGTTACTTCTTCTTTGCTCCCTTTTTCTTCGCAACTTTCTTCGCAGCTTTCTTCTTTGCGGGCATGGTCTACTTCACCTCCGATCCTATATGTTTGGGGTTGACGTCCATGAGTTACCGCAACTCACGTGATGTGGCTAGCTGATTTTTCAGAAAAGTTCAAAGTCTTTTTCGTGTTCATCTCACTGACTCTGCGACCGAACAGTCACACACGACGACGAGAGCAGCGCCTCATCAACACTTCAAACCAATCAAATTGACCGCGTGACTTCATCGAATGATGATTCACCCATGAACATTCAACGGCTCATCATACTCGTCTTCGTGGTCTTCGCAGCAGTGCACACGCTAGCCAACGGCAAGGCTGAACACACCGTGTTGGTCGTGTGGGATGGCATGAGGCCTGATTTCGTTTCGCCGGAACTCACCCCCACGCTCTGGCAACTGCGCACCAACGGAGTGTGGTTTGCCAATCATCATTCCGCGTATCCCACCTCCACCAAGGTCAACGGCGCCACACTCGCGACGGGTCTGTATCCACAACATCACAACATACTCGGCAATTCCGAATACCGACCGCAGATTGATCCCTTTTCCTCGTTTGGAACCGACAATCTCAAACAGGTGCGCCTGGGTGATGCGTTGATGGGCAACAAGTATTTGGGCGGCCCCACCTTGGCCGAGTTGGTTGCCGCTCAACGACAGAGCACCGCCGTGGCGGGAACCAAGGAAGTTGCGTTGTTCCAGGACCGCCTGCCACGCGCTGACACCGGCTCGACCAATCCCGTGTTGTTCCGCGATGACACCTTGCCCCATTCGCTCTGGGATGAGTTGGTCAAAAGGCTCGGCAAACCTCCCGAATCCAAATCTCCGAATGAACAACGCGACCTCTGGACGACCCGGGCGTTGACCCGGGTGATATGGGAGAAACAAATACCCCGCTATTCACTGCTGTGGTTGAGCGAACCCGACCTGACCCAGCACAAACACGGTCCCGGTTCGCGGGAGGCGCTGGATGCCATTCGTGGTTCTGACCGCAATCTTGCCCATGTGCTGGACGCGCTGGCGAAGCACGGCAAACGCGACAAGACCGACCTGATTGTCATCTCAGACCATGGATTCTCCAGCATCACGGCCAATGCTGACGTTAAGAAGATTCTTCAGCGGGCCGGATTGAAGGTCGAACAGAAGTTTGAACACCCACCCCGGCAAGGAGACATCCTGATGGTGGGCCTCGGCGGCTCCGCCCTGCTCTACGTCATCGGCCATGGCACCAATGTGATCCAGCGCGCCGTCACCGCGCTCCAACAAGAGCCGACCACCGGCGTCATCTGCACACGGCTGGCGTTGCCCGGCACCTTTCCGCTGTCGGAAGTGCGCCTGGATGCACCGCATGCGCCTGACATCATCATTTCGTTCAACTGGAATCGCAGTCCGGTTGGTCAAACCGCTGGGTCATTGGCGCACGAAGCGAACGCGGACGCCAAAATCACCGGCGGCACTCACACTTCCTTGTCACCCTTCGACACTCATAACCTCTGTGTAGCAGCGGGCCCGGATTTTCGCGTGGGCGTCACCAACACCACCCCAACTGGCAACATCGACATCATGCCTACCATCAGTTGGCTGCTGGGTATCACACCAAAACCAAAGACGGACGGACGCGTCATGATGGAGGTGCTGACCCGATCCACCGGCGACGCGCCCAAAACAACGACACGCACGCTGCAAACCAGCATCACAGTTCCCCGGGGCGAATGGTCGCAACACCTCACCATCACAGAGGTGGAAGGAGTCCGTTACCTTGATGAAGGGAACGGTGAGTTTAAAGCAAAGTAACGGCGCCGGCTGGACGGCTTTTTCCTTTTGCGGCATTTCGCGGGTTGGCAGTATCGCGTTGATGGGCATATCGCTTCAGCAGTTCGAGCAGATGAAGGCGCGCGTCACCGCGCCACGCCGGAAGGTTGTCTCTGCCGAACTTGTTTCAACCCGTCGCACTGCCAATCAAATCATCCTCGGCATCGATCCATCATTGCGCGGCACGGGCTTTGGCGTCATCAGCACGACTCGCCGAGAAATCCGCATGCTCACATGCGGAACCATCAAGTGCGCCGCCACGTTGGAGCGCTCACGTTGTCTCGCCAAGATTTCGCAGACGTTGCACGAGGTCATCCAAACCCACAAACCGACCTTGTGCGCGATCGAAGGACTGTTCTTCGCCCAAAACCTGCAGACCGCGCTGATCATGGGTGAAGCACGCGGCGCGGCGATGGCAGTCGTTGCCGAGGCGGGTTTGGAGATCTACGAAATCGCCCCGCGCAAAGTGAAGCAGGCCATCGTGGGTTACGGCGCAGCCCAAAAGCTGGCCGTGGCCAAGATGGTCCAGCGCATGATAAATCTCCCTGAACTCCCTGCCCCGGACGCCGCCGACGCACTCGCGCTGGCGCTGACTTACGCCCAAACGAACTCTGGGCGAGGCTTGGGCGCTCCGAAACGTATCTGACCATGATCACCTTCCTCCGCGGCAAACTCGTCGAATCCCTACCCACCCAAGCCATCGTGGACGTGAACGGCGTGGGCTACGAAGTGCTGATCCCACTCTCGTCATTCGACAAACTGCCTTCACCCGGCGGCGACGTGACCATGCTCACCCACCTCGCCGTGCGCGAGGATGCCCACGTGCTTTACGGATTCATGACCTCTGCCGAGCGCGACTTGTTCCGCCTGCTCATCAACACTGTCAGTGGTATCGGACCCAAGATTGCATTGAACGTCCTGAGCGGCATGAATGTGCCCGCCTTTCGCGGTGCGGTGGCCAATGGCGACGTCAAATCGCTCTCCCAGATCTCCGGCGTCGGACGGAAAACCGCTGAGCGCATCGTCGTCGAACTCAAGGACAAGGTCGGTGCTGCGGGCGCTTGGGAGGCCGCCAGTGACCAGCGCAGTCTGAGTGCCGGCGATCAAAAGGTGAATGACGCCGTGCTGGCCCTCATGGCACTGGGCTTCAAGCAACCCGATGCCCACGAATCCGTGCGCGCCGCGCTCGCGGTCCTCGGCGAGACCGCCACGGTGGAACAACTCGTCCGCGCCTGTTTGAAGAAAGGTTAGCGATGTCCGAAGCCACCGCCAGTTCAACGCCCGCGCCACGCAAACGTGTCAGCGGCGTGGTCGTGCCGAATGCACCTACGCGCCTTCAACGCGGCGTGGCATGGCTGATTGGCACTGCCCTTAGGCTGCTGGCGGCGACGCTCCGTTATCGGGTGAACGGCAAGTCCGGCCCATTCGAGCTTCCATCCGAGCCCCTGATCTTCGCGCTATGGCATAATCGCCTCGCACTGTGCATGAAGTTATACCGCAGCTACGGGCGACCCGAGCGCCCCAATGACCGCCTTGCCGCACTCATCAGCGCCAGCAAAGACGGAGCGTTGCTCGCCGCGTTGCTGGAAAACTATCGGGTGCAACCCGTTCGCGGCTCCTCCAGTCGTCGTGGTGCGCAGGCACTGGTTGAACTGACCTCCTGGGCTGAACGCGGCTACGACATTGCCGTCACTCCCGACGGCCCGCGTGGCCCCTGCTATGTGATGCAGCCCGGCGTGATGACGCTCGCGCAAGTCACCGGATTGGCTGTCCTTCCATGTTCCTACCACTTGAACTGGAAAATCCGTCTCAAAAGCTGGGACCGCTTTCAAATCCCCCTGCCCTTTGCACGCTGTGACATTCACACTGGCGACTTGATCCGCGTTCCGCGCGACGCCAGCGAACCCGACCGCGACCGCCTGCGTCAACAGCTCCAGGACGCCCTCATGGCCATCAGCCACGACGACTGACTTTCGTCCTCGCCCTCCTTCTCGTCCCTCTCTTGGACAATTCGGCTACCCCAGCCGCGCCAGCTCTGCTGCATACCCTTCCCGAAACGTGGGAAACCGAAACGAGTAACCCAGCGCGTCCTTCAGCTTCCGATTGCTCAGTCGCTTGTCGCTGGCCCCACGCTTGCGGTTTGCCTCCGCGCTTGCGGGTGCCTTTGGCGGCAGATCACGACTCAACTTTT